>Ga0209066_10007728_pt1 | contig 10595 bp, 6 predicted proteins | sample All_14_2_FD_187198 | JGI IMG/M metagenome (GOLD analysis project Ga0209066, IMG submission 187198) | Freshwater microbial communities in response to fracking from Pennsylvania, USA - Allegheny Zone_MetaG_DW_15 (SPAdes) (version 2) ... | reverse complement strand
CCTTGAAGCGGTGGCCAGGAGATCGCCGGTGGGTGACCTCGATATCATCGGCACCCTGGAAAACAACTGCGATATTCCTCTCTTTACGTTCATCGGCCGTCTCAGCGGCCAGAAGGGGATCGATATCCTCAGCGCCGCGCTGATCGGTTTTCTGCGGCGCCATCCCCAGTGCCAGATGCTCTTTCTCGGCAGTGGGGATCGGATTGAGGAAGAAAAACTGCAATTGCTGGCCGAGACGAAGGGCCTGGCCGGCAGGGTCTGCTTTTTCCGCGGCTTCAGCCCAGTGGGCGCCAACCAGGTCTACGCCGCGGGGGATTTCTTCGTCATCCCCTCGCGCTATGAACCCTGCGGCCTCACCGACTACATCGCCCAGCTGTTCGGCAACATCCCGGTCGTGCACCATGTCGGGGGATTGGTCAAGGTCGTCGACGGCCAGACCGGCATCGCCTATCGCGGCGGTGTGGCCGACCTGCAGGAGGCTCTGGAACGGGCCATCGCCCTGTTCGGCAAGCCGCAGCGGTTGCGACAGATGCAGAGGGATGCCGTCGTCCGCATCCATGAACGGCATACCTGGCCCCAGGTCATGAAGGCCTATCTGCGACTTTATGAGAAGGCCCGGCTGCAGCGATGGATGAGCGCCTCGGTATCGGCGGCTGACAGTCCGGACTCGACCCCGGTAATCACTTTGGATAACAGGAGACAGAAATGACTATACAGATCGGAATCAACGGCTTCGGCCGCATCGGCAGAAATATTTTCCGGGCCATCAGCAGGGATGCGGCCTTTGCCGAAGTTGAAGTCATGGCCATCAATGACCTCACCGACAATGCCACCCTGGCCCATCTGTTGAAGTATGACTCGGTGATGGGGACGTATGAGAAGGAGGTGGCCGCCGATGACAACGGCATTATCGTTGACGGCCGCCATATCGCCGTCACCAGCCATCGCAATCCCGCCGATATCGCCTGGGGGGATGCCGGCGTTGATTATGTTGCTGAATGTACGGGTTTTTTTGTTGACAGTGATTCGGCCCAGGCCCATCTCGATGCCGGCGCCAGCAAGGTGATCATCTCGGCCCCGGCGAAAGGAGGGGTCAAGACCTTCGTGATGGGCGTCAATGAGGACGAATACGATACGACCATCCACCATATCGTCTCCAATGCCTCCTGCACCACCAATTGCCTGGCCCCGGTGGCCAAGGTCATCCTCGACAACTTCGGCATTCAGCGGGGCCTGATGACCACCGTCCACGCCTATACCGGCGACCAGCGGCTGCTCGATTTCCCGCACTCCGACCTGCGCCGGGCGCGGGCGGCCGCCCTGTCGATGATCCCGACCAAGACCGGGGCGGCGGCCGCGGTGTCCCTCGTCATTCCGGAACTCAAGGGGAAATTTGATGGGCTGGCCATCCGGGTGCCGACGCCGACGGTGTCCATTGTCGATGTGGTTATGGAGGTCGAGAGGGAGACGACGGTGAACGAGGTCAACCAGGCCCTGCGCGAGGCGGCGAACCGGTATCTCGGTTATACCGATCTGCCGCTGGTCTCCATTGACTTCAAGGGGGACAGCCATTCGTCGACTGTCGATGGCAAGTGCACCAAGGTCATCGGCAAGATGGTCAAGGTAATGAGTTGGTATGACAACGAATGGGGATATTCCAACCGGATGCTTGATCTGATTCTCCACATGGAGGCGAACAAGCTGCTGTAACGCCGGATCATCCCGTGCGTGTGACCAGACACCTGTGGAAAGACAGGTCTGGGGGCAGGGGGATGGTGGACTGACAATAATCGGGACGGAGGGGCAACTTCGGCCCTGTACCTTTGCATTGACATGGTAGAAACGTTGAATATCGACCTCGATATCGAATCCGACGCCCTGCGGGCGAACCTGCTGGAAACCGCCGGTGAGGTGGTGATCGCGGATGACCTGCGGTTGCTCCTCGATGTGGTCCGCAAGTACAGGGGAATCCATGCCAATCTCGAGAAGCTGCTCTATGAGATCTGTCATCCATTCCGGAACTGGAACCTGATACTGCCCCAGCTGCGCAGTTTTGTCCTGAAAAACAGCAACCATTTCATCGCTCACCCCCAGGGCCCGGAGGCTTTTCGGCTGTTTTCCCGGATTTTTCTCGGCGTCGTCGAGGATTCCCGCCGCAGTCCTGGCCTTCTCGATCAGACGGCCGGCGCCCTGATACTGTGGCTGGAGAAGATGGTTTCGCTCCTTGACGGCAACGAAATCCGCCGGTTTGCCGACCCTCTGAACGAGTTGCTGCGCCGGATCGGACAGGAAGGAGAGGAAGAAAACCTCATCCTGACGCATATCGTCAACGGCCAACACCCGATCAAGAAATTCGCCGGCCGCATTCTTGAACTGGCGGGTGACGGTGCATCGTCGTTCGATTTCCTGCCGCTCGCTGAATTCGCCCGTACAGTCCAGCAGAAGACCTACCGCTACTGGTTGCAGGAGGATGATCCTCTTCCATGGTTTCTGGATCGCTGCGGCATCGAGGCGGAGGACTTCCGGTTCGGCGGGATTTTTGCCAGGATTTCCCATGCAACTCTCAAGGGGCATCTGGCGGCGGTGGATGGGCTCGACCTCGCGGGGGATCCGATCGGCAGCCTGCGCTGCATCCTGGAACTTCCGTCCGGTGTCGATATCGTCAAATATTACCGTGATATACCCAACCTTCTGGTCGAGCAGATGGGGGATGGGCAGCCGGGAGAGGGGCAACGTTCCGCCCTCGATCCGGGCGTCGAAAACGACAAATTGCTATTTCTTTTCAAGATCATGGATACGGCCGGCCTGCACCTGATCCATGAGGAGATGCTGCGGGAAATCAACCGCAGCCTGGTGCAGCTGATTCGCCAGCAGAGTTTCGAGGAGATCGAAGAGTTTCTGCTCATCACCTTCAAGCTGCTCAAGGTCAACGTTCGCAAATATCCGCATACCTCGTTGCAATGCATCCAGGTCCTCGGCGGTGAGGTCTTCGATCGTGGCAACAGCCGGATGGTTGAGGCCTTTCTCTGGGGAGTGGTGCGGTTTGGTTTTCAGCATGCCAATGTCAGGGGGGTCGACGAGGACTGGCAACCACTGGCCAACCCTGCCCATCTCAGCAATATCAGGGTGTGGCTGCATCTGATCATGCGCGAGCCGAAATGGTGTTCAACGTTGTTCTCGGCGCTCATCATCCATCTCAAACTGTCCGGCACCTGCGTCAAGGATACCGATCTGTTCCAGCGTGACATCACCGAGTTACTGAACCACCCGATCGAGCCGATCTACAACCTGGCCAAACAGTTCACCAAATTAATGCCGGTCTTCTACAACGAGATCGGGTCGGAAGGAGAGTTGCGGGATGTCTCGACCGAACTCGACGAGATCCACCGGCGCAAGGATGTCCTGATCCATTTCCTGCGCAAGCAGGGTCATGTCGAGAGTTCCAACCTGATCGTCGACTTTATCCAGGCGATCTTTCTGTTCTGGAAGACCAGGGACAAGAGCCTGCTCCACCCGTTTCTCCCCGTTGAAGTATTCAATCAGGTGCAGGTGCATGGCCTGTTCGTCGATGGTCAGCATCTGCTTGTTCAACGGCTGTGGGACGAGATGTCGTTCAAACGGATCAACGATCTGCTGGCGGTCGACCAGGAGACCGTCGCCGAATTTCTCAGGCGGCAGCAGGATATCGACGCCAATGAAGTCCGCCGTTTCGAGCTCCTGGTCAAGATGTACCGGCTGCTGTACAAGAAGTACATGCTCGGTTTCCAGGAACTGCGGTCGGAGTTGCTCCAGGCCGTCCATGACGGTTTCCCGGAGATGGAAAAACTGCTGGTCAACCTCGAGCACGATGACACCGAAAGCTGCCTCGAGGCCCTGCTCGACAGCCTCGAGGGGTTAAAGGAAATCATCCTGTCGCCTGAGAAATTCGAGGCGCGGGAGGATATCTATTACAAGCGCCATATCGCGGTCGATATCCCCTCGGTCTACGGCCGGTACAAGGAACGGAAGTTCGACGCCCTGAGCCTGACCTTCCGGCTGGAGAACCTGGCCAATATCTACCTGGAAAAGCTCTCGGTCACCGTCAACCTGACCTTCATCACCCAGGCCACGTTCTTCAGCATCGTCAGGTCGATCAAGCTGTTCATGCGGGCCCTGCGGATCGACGGCATCAGTTCCCGCCGTCTCAATACCTATCTGTCGCTGCTTTCGAGTTCACTCAAGGTGCGGCGCTTTTCCTACACCCAGTACCTTGATATCTTCCGCGGCCTCTCCGAGGGAGTCAAGGACATCATCTACGCCTACTACACCAATATTCACCAGAACAACCTGTCGTTGATCATCCCGCAGATCGGTCGGCAGAACCTGCTGCCGAAATTCATGAGCCTGTACGACGAGGGCGAGATCGGCACCTCGGTGCAACGGCTGTCGGAGGCCTTCTTCCGCGACCTGATCGCCTCGACCTTCGGGCTGCAGCATCTCGACAATTTCATCCTGCGCATCATCCAGACCCTGGAGAACCAGAAGACCATCCTCGACCAGAACCGGCTCGACCTGCTGATGACCTACAATCCCGACAAGGCCATCTCCCTGCTGCATCGGCTCAACCCGTTCACCCATAATCTCATTCACCTCGGCAACAAAGGGTACAATCTGGCCACCCTGATATCGGACGGCAAGCCGGTGCCGCCGGCCTTCGTCATCACCACCGAGGTCTTCCGCTGCCGCGATGTCGTCTTCGGCTTCTCCCAGGCCCGGGAAGATTTCATGCGTCGGATCAGGGCGGCGCTCAATGAGGTCGAGCGGCTGAACGGCAAGATCTTCGGTTCCCCGGATGCGCCGCTGCTCCTTTCCGTCCGCAGCGGCGGGGCGATCTCAATGCCGGGCATGATGGCCACCGTCCACAATGTCGGATTCAACGAGGATCTGATCGAAGAGTATGTCGAACGCCACGGCAATGCCTACCTCGCCTGGGACAATTACCGGAGATTCCTCCAGTCATGGGCGATGGTATCCGGCATGGAACGGGAGGATTTCCAGGTCCTGATGGACGAGGCCAAGGCCAAGCATCAGGTGAGCCTGAAACGGCATTTTTCCCCGGAACAGATGCGGGAGCTGGCCCTGTCGTATCAGAAGCTGATCCGCAAGCGGGGCCTGGGGATTCCCGACGACCCCTGGCTGCAACTGGTCAACGCGATCGAACTGGTGCTCGATTCCTGGGGTACCGCCAAGGCCATCGACTACCGCAAGATCATGGATGTCTCCGATGCCTGGGGGACCGCGGTCATCGTCCAGGCCATGGTGTTCGGCAATCGCAGCGATACCGCCGGGGCCGGGGTCGTGTTCACCTCGCATCCATACCGCAAGGTCCACCGGGTCGCCCTGTGGGGCGATTACGCCTATGGCGACCAGGGCGAAGACATCGTGTCCGGGCTCGTCACCAGCTGTGCCGTCTCGATGGAGCAGGCCCAGCTGGATGGCCGGGCGGTGGAGGATACCCTTGAACGGCGGTTCCCGGCGATCTACGCCCGCCTGCTCGAGATATCGAGGGAACTGGTCTATGAGAAACGATGGAATCCCCAGGAGATAGAATTCACCTTCGAGGGGCCGAACCCGGAGGATCTCTATCTTCTCCAGACCAGGGATATGATCACCATCAAAAAGAAAGAGCATCTCAACGTCTTTGTCGACAGCGATGAGCTCGTGTCATCACATCTTGGCCAGGGAATCGGGGTGTCCGGTTCGGCGCTTTCGGGCCTCGCTGTTTTTACCGAGGAGAATATCAACGAGTTGCGCCGGCGCCTGCCGACGGCCCCACTGATCCTGATCCGGCAGGATACGGTGCCGGAGGATATCAAGGTTGTCAATATGGCGGATGGGCTGCTGACCTCGCGAGGTGGTCAGACCTCGCATGCGTCCGTTGTCGCCGTGCGTCTCGAAAAGACCTGCGTGGTAGGCTGCAAGGCCTTGCGGGTGTACGACACCGGGCAGTACTGCGAGATCGGGGGCATCCGTCTCGGTTTTGGTGATGAGGTCTCCATCGACGGCAGGACCGGGGCGGTCCTGCGCGGCAAGCACCTCATCCGCGAAGAATATCACATCTTGCCGATTTGATGGATCTGGGTTGTTACGACGCTGTGGCGTTTAAGGAGGAGGCTATGTCGAAAAAAGAGTATGTCAAAGGACCGAAACTGTTCTCACTGGCCAGAAAAAAGGCGCTGCATTTTGGACTCCCGCAGACCAAAGGCATCAAACTGGCGGAACTGATCTGCAGCATCCAGGAGAAGGAGGGGTATGAACCCTGCTTCCAGCGGCGGGAAGTCTGCCATGAACTCCAGTGTTGCTGGCAGGCCTCATGCAATGCGAGGATGATCGCTGAATAAGGGGGGTGCCTCCGCCAGGCGACTCAATGTGAACGCGTTTCGGGGACGCCAAGCATCTTGAGGATATACGCCAGTGGACAGAATTTGGAAATGCCGAATTGAAAGAGGTTGAGTCCGACAAATGCGGTAAATAAAAGCCAGTATCTGCTGTGAAAGATCGGACTCGCTTCAACCCCGAGTGAGAGACTGAGGAGTATGAACAAACCCGCCAGAGTATGAACCCAGTCCAGTATAACCATTGCTGTTCTCCTTCTGCTGTCTGACGAACGACCCGCTATCTTTCATCTTAATTGTCCGGACAAAACAGTACATGCATCTTCTGGATGAGTTCCAGAATGCGTTTGTCGGTGATCCGGTTATAAATGAAGTTGGCATCCTTGCGGAAATCGATAATCCCCTGGCCCCGCAGGATGTTGAGATGCTGGGACACATTCGCGTTGGTAGTTTTGACACTGTCCCTGATCTCTCCGACTGACAACTCCTGGTCCTGCAGCAGACAGAGGATCTTGAGGCGGATCGGATGGGACATGGATTTGAGCAATTTCGAAACCGCGTCGATCTGTTCATCTTTCATACATGCGTCCTTGTAGAGTAAAAAGTATTTCACGAATTAGTTAATTAGCTTCGAGTGTTTTGTAAAGAAAAATTTCAACGATTCAACAGATAAAACCATCGCGATAACGTTGGAGGATGGATCACATCGGCCTCAAACGAGTCCAATCGGATTATCGGCTGGGATAGGATTGATTGAGCAGTCGGATGGCTAGGATCGACGGCAGCACGGCAATCGTTCGGTCCGGGGCCGATGACCCGCCGCGCCAGGAGGCCGATGACGGAAGCCGGCGTTTCCGGCAGCCACTGTTGCTGCAATCTCCATGTACATCGGCGTGAACCTTTTGTAGGTTAATAGTATCTGTAAAAACAGAGCATTATGTTGCGAGATCGGGGGCGAAAGAGGATGCCGCGGCAGCCGGGACGTGCAGCCGGTCCCGAGGTGGAAGGCCGCCTGCAATCCAGCGATTCGCCCGCGCCGGACGACAGGATCGTTTTTTTTGCCGGCGGAGAGGATAAGCTTGAATCTCTTCAGAGAAAAGAGTTTATTGGGTTGTCGTCTGCAGTGGAACTCGAATTCAGTAAACGGATCCGGGGAGGCGTTTTTCATCCCCCGGGAATATTTCTGCTTCACCGGGGTCGGTGAGGGATGTAACTGAAGAGGAGGCTGAATGGACGGGAAGAAAATCGGCTTGCTGGGACTGGAAAACTGTTGCCTGCATCTGATCGATCCGCAGGAAAGTCTCATGGCCCAGATTCATGGCAGGGACCGGGTGGTGGCAACGATCAAATTGATGCTGCAATTCGCCAGGATCGTCAAGCTGCCGATCATCGCCAATACCCAGTATAAAAAAGGCCTCGGGCCGTATGTCGCTGAACTCGAATCGATGATGGGCGACATCCCGCGACCCGATAAGGTGGAGTTCGGCGCTCTGGCCAACACCCCGACTCGAGAGTTCTACGCGTCTTTACCCGAATCGGTCACAACCGTCATTCTCTGCGGGGTAGAATCGCATATCTGCATCTACCAGACAGCCGTCGGGATCCTGGCGCTGGGGAAAACCCCCTGGATCGTCGCCGATGCGGTCTCATCGCGTAATGTGGAAAACCATCAACTGGCCCTGCAGCGTCTCAGGGACCTCGGGGCTGTTATCGGTCCTTCCGAGATGATCATCTACGAACTTCTAGGCCGTGCCGGCACGCCGACCTTCAAAGAGGTGTTGCCGCTGATCATCGGCCATTCCTCTTGATAACGGTATGTTGACCAGACAGATAGGTCTTGCAGTCAGTTCTGCTGACTGGATTTTATTCAATTGACACAACGAGTTGACTTGTTCATGAAAGGTAGCGAAATTCGATCGAAGTTTCTCCGGTTCTTTGAAGGCAAAGGACACACCATCGTCGACAGTTCTCCCCTCATCCCGAAGGATGACCCCACCCTGCTTTTCACCAATGCCGGCATGGTTCAGTTCAAGATGGTGTTCATGGGTGAGGATAAGCGGCCATATAACAAGGCAGTGACAAGCCAGCGGTGCGTCAGGGCGGGCGGCAAGCACAATGACCTGGAAAATGTCGGATACACGGCCAGGCACCATACATTTTTCGAAATGCTCGGCAATTTCTCGTTCGGCGACTATTTCAAGGAGGATGCGATCCGGTATGCCTGGCAGTTTCTCACCCGGGAACTCGGTCTGCCGCCTGAGAAGCTCTGGGTCTCCGTCTTCGAGGACGACGACGAGGCTTTCGGCCTCTGGGAGAAGGTTGATGATCTGCCGAAGGGACGGATCGTCCGCATGGGAGAGAAGGATAACTTCTGGGCCATGGGGGATACCGGACCGTGCGGTCCCTGCTCCGAGATCCATATCGACCAGGGTGTCGAGGCCGGCTGCGGCCGGAGCGACTGCGCCCTGGGGTGCGACTGCGATCGGTTCCTGGAATTGTGGAACCTCGTGTTCATGCAGTTCAACCGGGCCGAAGACGGGACCATGACCCCCCTGCCCAAACCGAGCATCGACACCGGCATGGGGCTGGAACGGGTGGCGGCCGTCCTCCAGGGGAAATTGAGCAACTATGATTCGGACCTCTTTGCCCCGATCATCGAAAAACTCGAACAACTTTCGGGAAGACGATACAGAGAGAATCGCGGCGATGACACAGCCATGAGGGTGATCGCCGATCATGCCCGGGCCACCGCTTTTCTCGTTGCCGACGGGGTGTTGCCTTCCAATGAGGGAAGGGGCTATGTCCTGCGGCGGATCATGCGGCGGGCCGTCCGCTATGGGCGAAATCTCGGCCTGACCGCAAATTTCCTCGATCAGGTGGTCGGGACGGTGGTCGCCGCGATGGCAGAGGCCTACCCGGTACTGGAGGGTGCAGCCTCACTTCTCGGCAAGGTTGTACCCCACGAGGAGGAGCGGTTTCGGGAAACGCTCGAGCATGGACTGCTACTACTGGAAGAAGAAATCGCCAAGCTCGAATCCGCCAGTTCACGGGTACTCCCCGGGGCCTTCGTCTTCAAACTGTACGATACCTATGGATTTCCCTATGACATTGTGCGCGATATCGCCAATGAACGGCGATTCGTGATCGACGAGGCGGGATATCAGGCGGCGATGACCGGACAGCGCCTGAAATCGCGATCCTCACGCAAGGATGAAGGGCTGCGCCTCAGGGAGGATGGGGTCAAGATCCTGATCGAAGCGGGGATGGCGACGGAGTTCGTTGGCTATGATTGTCTGGAAATCGAATCGTCGATCACGGGCCTGATCGATGGCGAGGGGGAGTCGGTTGGGAAGCTCAGTGTCGGGGACAGTGGGAAGGTCATTGTCGCCAGGACCCCGTTTTATGCCGAATCCGGCGGTCAGGTCGGCGACAGCGGCATGATACGCTGGGAAAACGGCCAGGCCGAGGTCAAAACGACGTCACTGGAGGGCGAGGCCGTGGTTCTCCATGATGCCGTGATCGTCCAGGGAGAACTCGCCGTCGGGCAGAAGGTGACTCTGCAAGTCACGAGCGATGGCCGTAAGGAGGTTGCCGCTCACCATTCGGCCACACATCTGCTCCATGCAGCCCTTACTCACGTACTGGGCGATCACGTCAAGCAGGCCGGTTCGCTTGTTGGCCCCGGCAGGCTGCGTTTTGACTTCACTCATTTTTCATCGTTGAGCCAGGAGGAAATCGAGCGGGTGGAGGATATCGTCAACGCCCAGATCCGGGCCGATATTCCGGTGCGGACGAGAATCCTGGCCAAGGAAGAGGCTATTCGTGCAGGTGCCAGGGCGCTGTTTGGCGAGAAATATGCCGATGACGTCCGGGTAGTCAATATCGGCGAGGTCAGCATGGAACTGTGCGGCGGCACCCATGCGGGATCATCCGGTGAGATCGGGCTGTTCAAGATCCTCTCCGAAAGCGGGATTGCCGCCGGGATCCGCCGGATCGAGGCGGTCGCCGGCAGGACGGCCTTCGAGTACGTGCGCAGGGTCTGCCACCGTGACAGTGAGATCGGCAGGTTGCTCAATGCCCGCGAGGATGAAGTGGCAGCCAAGATCGTGACTCTGCTCCACACCCAGAAACAACTGGAGAAACAGATCGCCGACCTGTCGACGCGTCTTGCCTCGACCCGGCTCGACGGCATGCTTGACAAGGCGGTCGATGTTGCCGGAG
>Ga0209066_10007724_pt1 | contig 10601 bp, 7 predicted proteins | sample All_14_2_FD_187198 | JGI IMG/M metagenome (GOLD analysis project Ga0209066, IMG submission 187198) | Freshwater microbial communities in response to fracking from Pennsylvania, USA - Allegheny Zone_MetaG_DW_15 (SPAdes) (version 2) ... | reverse complement strand
GATTTCGAAACTGTCGAGCTTTACCGACGACTTGCGCGCGCGCGGGTTGCGTCCCCGTGCCGTGGTACTGGAGCGCGAGCTGGGCGAGGTCACGCCCATCGAAGCGATGGCGCTGAATCTGTCGCCGGGTGCGGGCGTCAGCCGGATGACCCGATTGCGCTATGCCGGTGACGAGCCGCTGGCCATCGAACGCAGTGCGGTGCCCGCCAGCGTGCTGCCTTCGCCCGATTTGCTGGAGGACTCGCTCTACGAACTGCTAGATCGCCTGGGCGGGCGACCCAAGCGCGCGCTGCAGCGCGTGCGGGCAATCGGCTTCAATGCCGAGCAGGCGCAATTGCTGCGCCTGCCGGTGGGTAGTCCAGGTCTACTTGTCGAGCGGCGCGGTTTTCATGCCGACGGTCGCGTCATCGAGTTCAGCCGGTCCTATTACCGCGGCGATTCCTACGATTTTCTGGCCGAGCTGCACAGCGATTGATGTGGCGTGGGCGGGCGGCGTCAGGCGCCATCGCCTTGTTCGGCGCGTTCGTAGATGACGAAGCGTTTGGTCGTGGCCTGTACGACTTCCCAAGTGCCCTCGAAGCCGCGCGGAATGACGAAGCGCATGCCCGCCGACAGACGCGTGCAATGGCCATGGATGTCACACACCAGGCTGACGCCGTCGAGCATTTCGCACCATTCTTCCTCGGTGTAGCGGATCTGCCATTTGCCCACTTCGCCGCGCCAGACGCCGACATGGAACTGGCCGGTCGGGTCGCTGTAGTGCATCCAGACGGATTGGGTCGGCTGACCTTCGATGATTTTCTCGGCGGGCAGTTGATAGGACTCGGCAGAAAAGTCGGCATCGTTCAGCAGGCGAAGTGCGGGGAGGCTCATGCGGAGGTTCCGGTTGGGCGATGGTCGATTGTCGACCTTTCGCTGCTACTCGTTCCAGACCGCAACGGATTGTTACAGTGCGCCGACGGCAGCAGGCCGCAAACACGGAGGAGGACAAAGATGAGCATGCTGAGTGAGTTCAAGGCCTTTGCAATGCGCGGCAACGTGGTCGATCTGGCGGTCGGTGTCGTTATCGGCGCGGCGTTCGGCAAGATCGTCAGCGCACTGGTTGATGGCGTGATCATGCCGGTGATCGGCTTGCTGGTCGGCGGGATCAATTTCTCGCAACTGGCGATCACCCTGAAAGCGGCGGAAATCGCCGCCGACGGCAAGGAAATCGCGCCTGCCGTGTTGTTCAAGTACGGCGCGTTTCTGCAGACCGTGGTGGACTTCACCATCATCGCGTTTGCGATTTTTGTGGTGATCAAGCTGATGAACAAGCTGCAGAAAAAGCAGGAAGAAGCGCCGGCCGCGCCGCCACCGCCGTCCGATGAAGTGGTGTTGCTGCAGGAAATTCGTGATCTCTTGAAACAGCGTTGAGCGACGAATGACGCGCGCCGACAGCGATTTTCACTGCGGCGCGCGTTGGTTTGACCTTGCGTGAATCGACGGGACCTACGAAGTTCGAGTTCAGTCCTGGTCCGGTTCACCCGACACGGGTGACGCCTCCGCGTTGACTTGCGGGTCGGCACCGGTCTCGTCCTCCGCGAAAGAATCCGAACCGCTCGCAAGTCTTGGGGCAAGTTCGGCCGGAATATCGCCCTGTCGATCCTCGACGGCCTGCGATGGCAGCCCGGCCACATGCAGGCGTCCCCAGCGTGGTCGTACCACTTCTACCCGACCTGTACGCAGGGCCTGACGAAGATCGGGTTCGGCCTTGCCGTCGTTGGCGTCGAAGTTGACGGGACCAGCGTATCGCCAGCCCGTTGCTTCGCGACTGGCAAGCTCGCATTGCACTGACCTGGCGCTCTGCAGATTGCAGAGCAGGAACTCGAGGTCTCCATCCGCGTCGGCATCCAGACTCAGCAGCACGCAGGCATTGCCTTCGGCGCGACAGCTGCGTAGCTGACTGTATTCAGGCCGCACGATCACCCAGCGCAAAAAGTCATCGTCGGGCACGCTGGCGCCGGTCGCCAGCTTGATGCGTGGGCGCAATGCACCCGGACTGACGGCCAGTTGACTGGCCTCCAGTTCGGCAACGCCCCAGCGCACCTGACGGGCCAAGAGTTCTTCGATTTCCTGGCGCTTTTCGTCATCCGCCTGAATGCGCGGGTGGGCCAGCAGACCGCGCAGTGCCACCACGCCCTGTCGGCCACCCTCGTAGCGCAGGTAGTCGAGATCGAGTTGGGTGTTGTCGCTGCTCTGTTCAAAGCGACTGAGCTGACTGGCCACGGCGATGCGATGCGGATCGAGCACGGGCGAGTTGGCGAGCAGGCCCAGCACGACCACGACCAGCGAGACGGCGATGTTGATGCGCGGGAGGTGAGGCATCCAGCGCATTGGCGAGCGCAGGAACGAGGCGCTGTAGCCCAGCGCGTACAGGCTGAGTACGGCCAGTGCGATGCCCGCCCACACGCGGGCGGGCGTCCAGCCGTATTGCTCGACGCGCAAGCCCAGACCATAAACTGCCAACCCGGCGTAGATCGGCAGCAATGCGATGCTCAACTGGATCAGCCAGCGCAGCGGCAGCGGATAGGGCAGTTGTTCGCGTCCATCCTGCAGCACGGCGTTCAGCAGTCCGACATGCAGCACGATGACCCAGCCCAGGATCAATCCGGCATGGCCGGTTTTCCATAGCGGTTCCAGGCCGGTGAAGGGCAGGCTGGCGAGGAACATCACGGCGATCAGTGCCAGTACCGGCAACAGCCCATACAGCAGGGCCAGCACGATGCTGCGTGCGGTGCGAATCGCGCTGCTTTGGGTTCGCCCGATCAGCATGCCGAGTCCGAACAGCAAACCGGTTGCCAGGTAGACGAAGGGCTTTTCGCGGAACAGGTCGCGGAAGAAGTGAATCTTCACCAGGGCAAACAACTCGCCCCACAGCACCAGCATCAACCAGCCCAGGCCGACGAATACGGCCGTCAACGCCAGACTGAGCGTGTTGTGCCAGGCGCGCTCGAACAACAACGGGTAGTCGCTGCTCCAGCGGCGCTGCAGGATGCTGGCCTGCAGCCATGGCAGCGCGACAAAGGCCGCGACCGCCATGGTGAACCCGAATGGTGCGAGCACTTCGTCGGAAGCCAGTGCGGCGGCACCGGTGGCATTCCATCCAGCCCACAGTGAAAGCAACATCACCACCGCGGCGCTGCCGAGCGACTGCCATACGAAGCGACGGTCGTCAATGCGATGCAGGCTCAGCATCATCATGGTGGGCACCACCAGCACCAGGCTGTACCAGCAAACCCGGCCATGCAGTTCCGCCAGCGGCCAGACACCGTGCGTCTGACCCTGTTCCGCCAGATACAGCAGTAGCCCCTGCAACAGGGCCAGCAGCACGATCAGCGCGCGCTCCTGTCGCGGCAGTGTGCCGCTGGCTTCAGCAGCGTCGTTGGCGAGTATCGACATGGCGTCCTCCGTGGCGGTTCGAAGTGCGCATCATGCCGGGTGAAGGCGTGCATGCCGAGCCAATCCGCGGGCCAAACCTGACTTTTCGCGGGCAGTGCGGCATAGCCGGTGCACACATTCGGTGTGCCTTGTCGAACGCGGCATGGCGACGGTCTCAGCGCCGCCATGCCTTGCGGGGAGCCTATTCGAAGCCGTCGGCGAAGATGTCTTCCGTCGAAGGCGTGCAGGCGGCGCTGTCATACAGACCGGGCGTGCCGATATCGCCGCTGCTCGCCGCCACCGAACCGTAGCTGTCGCCGACCACGGACAACTGCCACTGCATCACGTCGTTCTGACCGATCGCTGCGCAGGGCGCCTGTCCACTCGCGTTCTGGGTGCGAACGCTGCCGACATAGGTCTGGTCGCCGTAATAGAGGCGATCCACCAGCGCGTCGGTGGCGTCGTAGAGATGGATCTGATCGGCACGACCGAAGCCATTGCCGCTGACGACACCCATCTCGCCGATGATCTTGACGCCCGCATCCAGGCCCCAGTCGGTGCGGAAGGTGCTGGCGACGGTTTCCGTCACGATGACCGATTCGCCCGCTTGCACGATGCCGAAGGCGCTGAGGTCGAACGTTCCGGCGAGCGCGTGATCGTCATCCATCGACCAGCCAGTCAGATCGATGGGTGTGTCGCCCATGTTGGTGAACTCGATGAACTCGCCACCAAGGCCCGAGTACATCCATTCGGTGATGCGCATCGCGGTGCTGTCGCCCAGACCGTACTCGAGCACATACGGTCCACGCTCGGCCAGCACGGGAGAAAAGCTCAGCGAGGCGTAGCTGTTGCTGGCGGTGGCGGCGACGTACCAACTGACTCGCTGTCCCGCCACGGCGCTGACCGGCAATTGCACGCCCCAGATGCCGTCGCCAGCGCTGCCATCCTGATGATTGCCGTCATCAAGCATCGATACGCGGGAATACACGACGCCGGGATCGGGACGGTAGAACAACTCGACGTTGGCGACCGCACTGCCGTTGGCGGTCGCTTGCGCGGTGATCCAGACCGGATCATCGGGTTCCGGCGCGGTGAGACTGGCCTGCACGTTGCTCAAGCTCGGACCTTGCGCCACCAGTTCGGCAGTGGTCGCGAGGAAGGTCGCGCGCTGGGTGATGAATGGTTGCAGTCCCACCACCGAACCGCCGGCGGGGCCGGAGTAGGGCAGTGTCACGTTGGCGGTGAGGTTGTTCTGGAACAGGGTGTAGCTGTAGAGCTTTTTCGGATCGGCCTGCACGGCGGCATCGATCAGCGCCATCTGCGCGGTGAAACGCGCGCCGAAGTAGTCCCAGTTCATGTCCTCAAGGACGCGGCGGTAGTGCGCCAGATAGCGTTGCCGCAGTTCAGCGACCGCCAGCACGCGACTCAGCACCGGTTTGTTGCTGGCGCTGAAATTGCGTGTCGCCGCCCAGTTGACCTGGGTGAATGTCTCGTTGGCGTCACGCTGCATCAGATGCATGCGGCCATCGAGCGGATCGATATAGGTCTGGAAATCGCAGCCCTTGTTGCTGTAGCTGTCGTCGTCGGTCAGCGCGTTTTCCAGCACTACCGACCAGATCGATGGATCGATGGCGAACACCTCGTCGATCAAGGGCCAGCTTGCCAGTGGCGTGTTGCTGAGTGCATTCGCCACGGCGATCAGCGGCACATAGGGGTCGGGCAGGCCGCCATCGTTGTTGATTTCGTAGGCGGCGTAGCTGCTGGCGCTGGAACCGGCATAGGCCAGGCCAGGGCCATTCGGGTTGTTGGCGCAGGAAATGCGCACACCGTCCGCGTTGGTGAAGTAGTCGCGCAGCATGCGTTTGTCCGGCTGCTGGACGTTGACGTAGACGCCCCAGTTCTGCCCATTGAGTTGCAGTACGACGTTGTTGGCGCGCGGGTTGGGGATGAACTGGGCGACGTAGTTGTTGTAGACCACTTCGCGAACGAAGGTCGGATCGTGGAAGCCGTTGTTGAAGTTCAACGTGTCGTACCCCATCAACTCCTGATTGGCATCGACGAAGTCCATTTCGACCTTCAGCGAGAACTTCTGCGACCCTTGCGGCAGTGCCGTATAGGACGTGTTGCCACGAATACGCACGCCGACGCTGGGATAGGTGACGCCGTCGACGACGATGTCGGCCAGGATGTTGGTCGCCGACGCGTAATTCGCGCGCAGTCGGGTCTCCCAGTCGCTGTCGTGAAAGTTGATCTGGATGGTTCGCAGCGTGGCCGGATCGTAGAGGTCCTGCGCGCTTGCAGACAGTGGCGGCAAGAGCAGGCACAGCAGCAAAGCGGCGATTCTGAATGCGTGGGACATCACGGTGCTCCTTGGGCGGATGCTTGCCAGACTAGCCAGCAATTGCGCAGAAACTTGGGAGATTTCGGAAAAATTCCGTGTCGAATCAGGGACGATTCATGCACTCGCCCGTGCTGGCGTGCTCAGCGACCCCACCACGCGCCGGGGAAGTACACGCCGGGTGCGGGGCGCTCGCGAAACACTTCATGGCGGAAGCGGAACAGCTCGGCAGGCCGCCCACCGGTGCTGTGGTCCAGTTGGCCGGTTCCTTCGACCAGTCCGGCACTTTCGATCAGGCGTCGGAAGTTCTGCTTGTGAACCTGGGCTCCTGCCAGTGCTTCCACCGTGCGCTGCAACTGCAGCAGGGTGAAGCTCGCGGGCAGCAACTCGAAAATCACCGGACGGTATTTGATCTTGCCGCGCAGGCGACCGAGCGCCGTAGCGAGAATGCGGCGGTGATCCAGTGCCATGGACGTGCCGATGCGCGTCGTCGACAACGGTGCATCGCCCGGCAACGAGAGGGGAGACTCGGCGGCGGCACCGGCTTCCCACAACAGTTCGTAGCGTTCCAGCGTACGTTCCGGGTCCCAGGGGGCGGCGTCGAACGCGAACGTCAGATCCACCCGCTCACGCCGCCGCTTGTCGCGCCCCGCCCAATGCAGCAGATGCGGACGGACCTGTTGGTCCAGCAGGGCAGGGCGGCCGCGACGCCAATCCTCCCAGGGCAGGAATCCGTAACAGTCGACCCATTGCGCCTGACGATCCGGTGTGGATTGTTCGCGAACCAGGGCCAGATACGCGGTGGAGAGCACGCGCATGCCGAGCTCACGTTCGCGCGGATCACGCTCGCGGTCGCCGTAGGTGTAGAGCTGCTCGACATAACCGAGCGCCAGACCGGTCTGTTGCTGCACCCAGTCGCGCAGGCCGCGTTCCATGGTGGGATGGTGGATCGGGTCGAGCGGACCGGACGGCAGTGACCACGCAGCGGCCTGCGCATCCCGCACGCAGAGGACGCGCGGTGCGCCGTCCGTGACGGCAATGATCACGGCATCAAGGCTCAGCAAGTAGGTCGGAGGCGATGCCGTCATGGATGCAGTATAGATTTCCGCAGACAGGCCACTCGCGCTGGCGGTTTCGCAGCGAATCTTAACCTCCGTTCAGGATCATCGCCGCACCGAGTGTGGGTACAGGGCGGGATGATTCATGGGTGTCAGCGTGTTGGGTGGGTTCGGGGGACGCTATCGCCCCTTGTGGTGGTGGTTGTGGATGGTGCTGGGCATTTCTGCTCTAACCCGGCTTGCCTTGTGGATCTATGCGGACGTGCCGTGGTCGCCGTCTGGTTTGCTGGCGGTGCTGGTGATAGGTGCATTTTTCGACCTCATCGTCGGCTTGTATCTGGGCCTGCCATTGCTGCTGGCGCTGTGGTGCATGCCGCGGCGCTGGATTCGCTTGCGCTGGGGCCAATGGTTGATCGAGTCAATCAGTCTGTTCCTGCTGGGGCTGCTGCTGTTTGTGGCGATGGCGGAGTGGACGTTCTGGGAGGAGTTCCAGACCCGTTTCAATTTCATCGCCGTGGACTATCTGGTCTACACCCATGAGGTGATCGGCAATATCCGCGAGTCCTACCCGGTTGGGCTGTTGCTGAGCGGGTTCGCAGTGTTGACCCTGACGCTGTTCGGTCTGACGCGGCGCGCGCGCCGTTTGCCGCCGCCAGTGCAGGATGCGGGGTTTGGAGGCCGAACGCGACTCGCCTTGCTGTGGCTGGGCGGCGTGGTGCTGGCGACGCTCGGCGTGCGCGCGGAACAGCGCGAATGGACCGACAACGTGTATCTCAACGAATTGGCGGGGAACGGCATCTACCAGTTTTTTGCCGCCTATCGTTCGGCAAGCCTCGACTACGCGCGCTTCTATCGCCAATTGCCTGCAGATGAGGCCTGGCAGCGGATGCGCGCCGAGCTCGCCACGCCCGATGCGACATTTCTCAGCGACGATCCGCGTGATCTGCGGCGCAGGATCGACAGCCCTGGAACGGAACGTCATCTCAACGTGGTGTTGATCAGCATCGAAAGTTTGTCATCGATTTTTTCCGGGTCCTACGGCCGAAAAGACTCGTTGACGCCCCACCTCGACGCGCTGAGCAAGGACAGCATGGTGTTCACTCAGCTGTTTGCGTCGGGCACGCGAACGGTACGCGGACTGGAGGCGCTGGCGTTGTCCGTACCGCCGACGCCGGGCGAATCCATCGTCAAGCGCGAAAACAACCATGGTCTGTTTTCGTTGGCCAGCGTGTTCAATGCCAAGGGCTATCGATCAATGTTCCTGTACGGTGGCTATGGCGCCTTCGACAACATGAACGACTTCTTTGGCGGGAATGGCTACGAAGTGCATGACCGCAGCGATATCGATGCGGATCAGGTCCACCACGCCAACATCTGGGGCGTGGCGGACGAAGATCTCTATTCGCTGTCGCTGCAGCAATTCGATGCCGCGCACGCAGAGGGTAAGCCCTTCTTTGCCCACATCATGACGACGTCGAACCATCGGCCCTACACGTTTCCGACCGGGCGTGGCGACTGGCCGCAGGGCAAGCGCGAAAGCGCGGTGCAATACACCGATTGGGCGGTCAGCGATTTCCTGCGTCGTGCGCAATCGAAAGCCTGGTTTGACGACACGATCTTCGTGATCACCGCCGACCACTGCGCCTCATCCGGTGGGATCGCGCAGTTGCCCGCATTCCGTTACGAAATTCCCATGTGGATCTACGCCCCCAAGCAGGTTGCTGCGGGTGTGGTCGAGCGGCGCATGGCACAGATCGACATTGGCCCGACCGTGTTGGGATTGCTGGGCATCGACTACGTCAGCGCGTTCTACGGCGTCAATTTGTTTGCCTTGCCTGCAGGTCGCGAGCGCGCGCTGATCGGCAACTATCAACGCTTGGGGCTGTTGGTGCAGGACACCCTGGTTGAACTCGCCCCGCAAACCCATGTTGGCGCCGTCGATCCCGTGTTTGATGGCGATTTCGCGCAGCCTGAAAAGGCGCTTGATCCTGATCTGGCAGCGCGCGCCATCGCCTACTACCAGACGGCGAGCGAGCGTTTCGAGAGCGGTCGCATGCGGGAAGACAACACGCAAATTGCGTCCTTGCCCGGGTCTCACCCGGCTTCCGTCGGCGAACATTGATGGCACCGGCGGCGCTGACAAGCGTTGAAACTCGCCTTGTCAGCGCCGCCGATCAAGGGTCAGGCCGACTGTGCCGGTGACGCGTGGCGGATCAGGTGATCAAAGGCGCTGAGTGAGGCTTTGGCACCTTCGCCCATCGCGATGATGATCTGCTTGTAGGGCACCGTGGTCGCATCACCGGCGGCAAAGACACCGGGCACTGAGGTTTCACAGCGATCGTTGATGACGATCTCGCCACGCGCTGACAACTCGACCGCGCCTTTCAGCCATTCGGTGTTCGGCAACAGGCCGATCTGCACGAAAATGCCTTCCAGCTCGACGGTGTGAACGCTGTCGTCAGTGCGGTCCTTGTAGACCAGTCCGGTGACGCGCTGTCCATCGCCCTGCACCTCGGTGCTCAAGGCACTGACGATGATGGTGACATTCGGCAAGCTGCGCAGTTTGCGTTGCAAGACTTCGTCGGCGCGCAGCTTGCTGTCGAATTCGATCAGGGTGACGTGGCTGACGATACCGGCCAGATCAATGGCGGCTTCCACGCCCGAGTTGCCGCCGCCAATGACCGCGACGCGTTTGCCCTTGAACAGCGGACCGTCGCAGTGTGGGCAGTAGGCGACACCTTTGTTGCGGTATTCGTTTTCTCCGGGCACGTTCATCTGCCGCCAGCGTGCGCCGGTGGAGACGATCACGGTGCGTGCCTTCAGGCTGCCGCCGTTGGCCAGTTGAACCTCGGTGTAGCCGTGCGTGGTCTGCGCGGCCGGAATCAGCTTCTCGGCGCGCTGCAGATTCATCACCTCGACCTCGTAGTCCTTGACGTGCTGCTCCAGCGCGGTCGCCAGCTTCGGGCCTTCGGTTTCGCGAACCGAAATGAAGTTCTCGATGCTCAGCGTGTCCAGCACCTGGCCGCCAAAGCGTTCGGCGGCGATACCGATCCGAATGCCTTTGCGGGCGGCGTAGATGGCGGCGGCGGCACCGGCGGGGCCGCCGCCGACAACCAGTACGTCAAACGCGGGTTTGGCAGAAAGTTGGGTGGCTTCGCGTGCTGCCGCACCCGTGTCGAGCTTGGCGACGATTTCTTCCAGGCTCATGCGCCCGGAGGCAAATACTTCGCCGTTCAGATAGACCATCGGCACCGCCATCACCTGACGCTGCTCCACTTCGGCCTGGTAGAGCGCGCCGTCGATGGCCACATGTCGGATGCGTGGATTCAGCACGCTCATCAGGTTGAGCGCCTGCACGACATCCGGACAGTTGTGGCAGGACAGCGAGAAATACGTTTCGAACTGATAGTCGCCATCGAGCTGCTGGATCTGTTCGATCAGCGCTGGCTCGGCCTTGGGCGGGTGGCCGCCGACCTGCAACAGCGCCAGTACCAGCGAGGTGAACTCGTGGCCGAGCGGAATGCCCGCGAACTGCACGGCGACGTCGGTGCCGGACCGGCGAATCTCGAACGATGGCCGACGCGGGTCGGTGCCATCGCTGCGAAGGGTGATCTTGTCGGACATGCCGGCGATGTCGCCGAGAACTACCAGCAATTCGTTTGCGCTGTCGCTGCGGTCGACACTGGCAATCAGCTCGACCGGCAGGGTGACCCGCTCAAGATAGGTCTTCAACTGGGATTTGAGGGCGGCATCCAACATGACGGTTCTCCAAGACAGAAGGCGCTCGC
>Ga0209066_10007723_pt1 | contig 10601 bp, 5 predicted proteins | sample All_14_2_FD_187198 | JGI IMG/M metagenome (GOLD analysis project Ga0209066, IMG submission 187198) | Freshwater microbial communities in response to fracking from Pennsylvania, USA - Allegheny Zone_MetaG_DW_15 (SPAdes) (version 2) ... | reverse complement strand
GTTTCGTCTTTTCAAACCAAGATTACCACAAACGGACAACCTGCGGCGCGCAAAAAAACCGCAGGCCCCGTTATGGGAATTTCTAAAAGCCTGCCCCGAATCGCTCTCCCTTTTGACGGTGAACCTCAGAGCCCGTTGATCTTCCGCAAGTTCGCAACCGTTTCCATCCAGCAACCGGGATCACCTCCGAGCGGCCCGGTTTTGACAAGCCCCCCGTTCATGAAAACCATCGTCTCGAGTTCGGCCAGCGCCTTGCCCAGTCGGACGCGAACGGCCGTTTCCTCGCGCACACGCAACTGGGCGGAGAGCGCCATGCATTCGGAGAAGCGCTCCCCGACGGCCAGGCAGCGGGCAAACCATTGGACCTCTTCGTGGGCGCTCAACGCCGCGGCCCGCCGCGCATGGGCGAGCGCCTGCCCGGTAGTCGCCAGCCGCCGCAGCCAGCGGGTCTGCTCGTCTTTCCAGACCACCCGCCCTGCCGTGTCCTTGGCGTTAAGCGGGGCCAACTCCTTGGTGACCGTCCACCACACGCGGCTGACAGGCCCCTCGCCTGTCTCGCCGGCGGTCATGTAGGCCTGGTACATCTCCTTGCCCGCCTGCTCGCCCCAGAGCCGACGGCAGCACTGGTCGAAGAACCTGCCCGGCCCAAAAAGTTCCTCCGGCCGGAACGTCCCTGCGGCCATACGGCGGGCGAGTGCCTGGGCCGAGGCCTCGTCCGGCGCATCCGCGCGGTACCCCGCCAAGCTGCCCGCCCAGAGCTGTTCGGCGTTGAGAAGCTGAACCGGCTCTTCATGCACCCCGCCGTTCGATAAGCACACGGACTCCGCGCCGTCGTAGAAGGGCGCCATGGTCCCGGAGACGTTGGCCAGGTCATCGCTCAGGTAATGGTCGCCCCCGAGAAAGGCGATGACGTGGATGCCGTGCCCTTGCCCGACCTGCTCAAGGCCCGCCCGGAGATGGGCGATTTTCTTGCCGCCACCCGGCTTGTAGAACTGCTCGCGCAACCCGAACTCCACGCCGGCTGACGGACCCAACAGCCGGCTCGTGAGACAGAAATAGTCCGTCTCCCGCTGCCAAAGATCCGGCGCCCCTTTTTCATTGTACTCCGTGTACAGGGGAGAAATGAAAATCACGGTGAGATCCCGCGCCGCACGGTAACCGCTCGGGGTCTCGACGCTGTCGAGCGTACGCCGGATCTGACGGAACCAGTCTGCCATGGCGCCTGCCATACCGTGCGGGGATGCCAGTTCGTCGGAGGGCCACCGCTTCCGGCATGCGGCGCAACGCATGCCCCATCCGTCCCGGCTCTGCGAATACGTCCCAGAATCGATATCATGGATGTACATGAACCCCGGCTCGACTTCGGCGGCAAACCGCTTCATCTCCGCAAGCTTCGCCTGTTGGAGCCCTTCATTCGACAAACAGGTGCCATAGTGCCGACTGACCTCGAGTCCGCTTTTCATGCCCCGGCACGCATACTCCGCCCCGTCAGGATAAGGGCACCGGTTGAAATAGGTTTGGCCGAAATACGGGGTGCGGTAGAGTTCCGACGGTTGGTAGGCGATCCCGTATCCCCCTCCGTAACCGGCAAAGGTCAGCTTGATGCCGCGACGCCGGGCATATCCGTTACATTCCCGCATCATTTCCGCATAGCCCGCGCTCCGCCGCGTGTCCCAGCCGAACCCGTCGAACCAGACCTGGTTGATCTTGTAAGCGAAGCACTGGTCCAACTTGCGTTTGATCCGTGCGAGGGTGGCCGGGCGCCCGTCGCCCCAATCGTAGGACCAGCGGTTGCACTCGACGTTAATCAGCCAATCGGAGGCACAGCGGTAACGGAAGTCGGGCCAGTCGGTGATCGTGGCCCGCTCCACGAAAATCCCGCCCTTTTCCTCGTGGAGGAGCTGCAGAAACGTCGCCGCCGCGCGCAGCAGCCCCTCGGGCGCCACGGCGACGATGTCCACACCCTGACCGTTCACTTCCAAGAGGTAAGCTTCCGGGCGGGCGTCGCGCCCCAAGGTGGCCGCAAACGGCGCTTGAGCGTCAACGCGCAAGCTCACCGTCACACACCCCGCCACGGGGGTAACACCCGCCGGCACTCCCAGCCGTTCCGCGAGCGCTTCGGCCGCGAACCCCGCCTCCGGTCCGGCCAAAACGCAACAGCCCGGTTGCACCGGGGCGCCGCGGCGGACAAGCAGCAGACGCCCCGCTTGCAACTGGACTTTCTTCGGGGTCGGCAACACGTTGATACGCGGGGCCGGCACCACCGGAGCGGCCAGGCTGCACAAGACAGGCAGGATGAACAAGACGGCGGCACCCGCGGCAAACCGCGCTGCCTGAAATCGGTCACCTCTCATGTTTCAGTTCTCCCCCCTTCAACTGCATCAGGCCGGCTTCTCACATCGTGACGACACCGAGCGGTTCGGCATTCCGCCACCCCCCGCGCGTGAAATCGGGGATCTCGACGGCCGAGCCCCCGCGCAGGACCGAGCGCTCGCTCAGTTCCACGATCGAACTCCACAGGGCGGTATCGTATACGTCGATGTCCAGCGGCAGTCCGTGATGCAGGCAGTGGCACAGGCGCAGATCCATCAGATAATCCATGCCGCCGTGACCGCCCATGCGTTCTGCGTCCGCGCCGTACTTGGCCCAGAGCGGGTGCTTGTGTTCCTCTTTGAGCGCCGCCAGCTTCTTTTCGTCCATCCAGTCGTGCACGGCGGGACTGAGCGCGACCCGCAGCGGGTAGTCGGCAAAGATGCCCTTCGACCCTGAAACCAGATTGATCCGGCTGTAAGGACGCGGATTGGTGGTGTCGAACTGCACCATGATCGTGCGGCCGTTGCGCGTGCGGATCAGCGAGGTGTTCATGTCGCCCATCTTATAGGCGTCCTTGGCCTGCGGGCTGTCGGGGCCGTACTTCTCGGCGACCAGGCGATTCCGCGTGATCGAGGCAGTGCTCATCGAGGTCAGCGCGTCCATGCGGTCGCCGCGGTTGATCCCCATCCACTGGCAGACCGGGCCGAGCCCGTGCGTCGGGTAGGCGTTGCCGGTGTGCTCCTTGTACCAGCGCCCGCGCCACTGGTAGCCCTTTTCATCGGAGGGGTCCTCCTCGAGAAACGCCTTCCCGGGGTAGTGAATGTACCCGGCCTCGCCGTGGACGAGATCGCCCAGCACCCCTTTCCGGCAGAGGTTGAGCGCGAGCAGCTCGTTCAAGCCGTAGCAGCAGTTCTCCAGAATCATGCAGTGGCGGCGCGTGGCTTCGGCCGTGTCCACCAGACGCCAGCAGTCCTCGACCGTCATGGCGGCCGGCACCTCCACGGCGGCATGCTTGCCGCACCGCATCGCGTACAGCGCCATGGGCGCGTGCCAGAGCCACGGGGTGATGATGTAGACCACATCCACATCCGGCCGCTCGCACAGCGCGCGCCAGGCGGTCTCCGTGCCGGTGTAGAGCGCGGGCGCAGGCTTGCCCTTCTCGACGAGGAACTTCGCCTCGCGGGCCGCACGCTCCTCGCGCACATCGCAGAGGGCCTTGATCTCGACATTCGGGATCACTGCGAGACGGCGCACGAACCCGGTGCCGCGCGCGCCGATCCCGATGATGCCCACCCGGACGCTGGGCAGCGCCGGCGCGCGGAACCCCATCATGCTCCCCCCGCGCACGCCATACAGACCCGACACGCTCCGGCATCCCGCCTGAGTGCCGAACAGAGCCGCTCCCCCTGCCCACGCGGCTGCCCTCACAAACTCCCTACGCTTCATCACTATCCTCCCTTTGCGAACCGGATCCGTAACTGAACCGCTTAACTGACTGTCGGAATGATGGGGATTCACGCCGGAAAAAGCAACGCCTTTTTCCGGATAGTCTCCCGTTCAGCCGACCCTTCCGACTGTCACACGTTCGTCAAACGCATGACCCGACCGACATCGCCGCGCCTACCACGCAGACCACTCCCCGTTGCGCACCCGGTAAAACCCGGACCGGTTCGGCGCCAACGGCAGAACCGCGGCCTTGCCGCCGAAGGTCAGCGTGCCGGCGCAGTGGTCCGACGTGTTGGCGGCGATGACCAGCGTCTCCCCGGCCAATTCGTAGACGGCCGCATGGATGTTGCCGCGACTGACCTTAGCGCACCGCGCCCGCGGGTCCAGCAGAAACGGCGCGATCGCCGCCACCTTGTTCTGAACCTCCCGTATCCTCCGGATCAACGGAATGGAAACCGGATAGTCGATGAAGTAGACCAGCACGCGGGTCCCGTGAATCAGCGAGGTGCACACCATGTTCTCGAACTCGTCCGGCGTCGGCTGGCGCGAGGCGTCACCGTAACCGTACGTCTGAAGCCAGCAGACCACCGGCATCCCGATGGGGGCCACGCCCTGGTTGAAGCGGACCGCGATCCGCGCGAAATGCTCCATGGGGTCGATCTTCTGCATGCCTCCGTCCAAGAAGGGATAACAGTCGTAAATCATGAAGTCCATGGAGGCGAAGCCGCCGTAGGCCGGACGTCCGGGTGTGAAACCGCCCTCCGTGTAATTGATCCCCGTGGGGCGTCTCGGATCAATGGAGCGGGCGGCCGCGGCCATGCGGGCCAGATCGCTCTCCTTGAATCCCGCTTCACCCTCCCAGTGCGTCTGCGAGGGCTCGTCGATCAGGTAGTACCCAAGCACGTTGGCATACCGCGAAACGGTCGACACCGTCTCGCGGACCTGAGCCTCCAAGGCATCCCACTCACGGAAGGCTTTCCCGGTCCGGAGATCGCGGAGGTTCAACCTTGTCAGCGCGATCATCCCGTTCGCCGTGCAGTCGTCGAGAATCCGGCTGACCTGCGCCTGCGACCGGTCTTTGACCTCCGGCGGCATGATGATCTCGATCCCCGTGTAGCCGTCTTTTTTCAACACGGGATAGATCCAGTCGGGCGTCATGCGGCTCGCAATCGGATGGAAGAGCAGCGGCAGCACCGGCGCGCCGCCCATCTCCACGGTCCGCATGAAGCGGTTGACGCGCGTCGCGGAGTGCGCCACGGGAGCGAACACGCGGACCGTGTCCTGAGCATACGCCCAAACCTGGCCCTCCGCCCGCGCTTCAGCCACCAGCCGCTGCGTCCCCTCCGTCTCTCGGATCGGCGTTGCGAACGTCTGGATACCCGCACCCGGAAAGTCCAGTGTCCTGACCTGATTCCCGTCCAAAGCGACCGTCACCGAATGCGGCGTGCCGATTAAGGAAACGACGCGGACCTCGGCCTTTCCCTGTCCGGCGGGATACCAATTGAACTCCGTGAAGACCTGAAGCTCGGCGGCCGGATCACGATCCGCCAGATGCATCGCACGACGCTCTAGAACCGCAACCGCTTTTTCTTTCATCGGATCGAGAACCCGGAGCGTCACCTCCGCATCCGGCGCCAGCGTGGGCAGGTCGGCGAACGTCAGCGGCACGCGCCCCGCGTTCGCGGTGACCGGCTGTTCCCAGGTCCGGCCGTTGGCCTTCAGTTCCGCGACATACGCCGCGCCGTCCGGCTGCGCAAAAACCGCCAGCGCGAAGAACCGGCCGCCGATGATGCGCGGCGAGGCTAACCGAACCGGCTTGGCCTCATCTGCCGGCGCCGCCTCCGGGAATAGTTCATCCGCCTTCACCAGGCGTGTCAGGTCGAGGTCCGCCGTGTTCGACGCCACCGCTTCCGGTTTGGCCGGCGCCCAGAGCGGGTCGGACTCGATGACGGACGGGCACCAGTCGTTGGTCACCGCGCCCGGCTCCAACAGCGGCGCTGCGACGAACAGCGTCCCGGTTTCGCTCCGGTTGCCGATCCACACGCGCGTCCGCGAGGAACGGGGAACACAACGGACGGCGCAGCGCCGCCACGCGCGTGTCAGCTTGAATGCCGTTCCGTTCAAGACCGCCTCCTGCCCCTCCCGATCCGCTTTCAGATACGCGGAGAAGAGCAGCGGCACATCCTCCGCGACCGCGAAATCCATGGCCGAGACCGTCCTTGCGCCGGGCGCGCGCAGCGCCAGCACAGCCGCGCCGTCGACCGGCGACACCTCCTTGTCCGTCACCCCGAAATAATGACCGTCCTCCCAATCCCTCACGTTCATGACATCCGACTGACTGAGGCCCCAGAAATCCGGATACCCGGGCGTGGCGCACTTGCGGAAGCTGCTGTTGCGAAGGAGGTTGACACGGTCGGGTGAGGCGCCCTCCCTGAGCTGGAAGTCGTCGAACCAGGCGGCTCCGCGCTTCCCGTAAACACCGACGATCGGCCGGATGAAGCGCGTTTCACCCGTGTTGAAGGTGAGCTGCACCCGGGTCCAGTCGCGGGTGCCGCTGACCGAGGGCGGCCAGTAATTGTTGTTCCCCATCTGACGGCCGTCCGCATCCAGCCGCAGCCCGCCGACGCGGGCCACGGCGTTCTCCGTCCGGATGCGGCAGGAGAGCGTGTAGACCGTGTTGGTCTTGACCGGCGCATACGCGCGCGAGGACGACTGAAACAGCGGGTCTTTGCCGAATATCTTAAGGGAATGCCGGCCCTCGCACGACACATCGCTGACCCGTTCCATCTGTCCGGTTTCGTTCAGGAAACCGCTCCAATGAAACGCCTTTCCGAGCGGCTCCTCAAACCCTGGGTTCGCCAACAGATTCGGACTCTCCGCACCCGCACCGCAAACCAGCGCGGTGGCAAGCACCACGCCCACATACTCTCGCTTCATCTCCCCCTCCCCCTTCTTCCATAACTTGAACGTTTGAACTTTCAACTTTCAACGTTCAACGTTCAACCCAATCAGTTACCCCATCGTTCATTCCCGTTCCGCGGGCGGAGGGCTTGTCAGTTGAGCTGGACCACCGTCCCCCTCGGCCTGTAAAACCAGACCCCCTGGTCGTCCTGCACCACCTTGCCCGCGCCCTCCACCGTGACGTTCTCCGGCGCGAACGCGCCCGTCCGGGTTCCGAAGTCGATCAGCCTGAGCCGGCCGTCCCGACTGCGGTAGGCCCGCGCGTCCACTTCCAGTTTCGCGCCCGCGCAAACCGTCAGCGTGTCCGTGGCCCGCAGGACGCCGCACCCCTGCTCGCCCAGCTCGAAACGAACCGTAGACTGCGTGTTGTTGGTGAGCACGATGTTCTTCGCCACGCACACGCCGCCCGTGCCCATCTCGATCGTCCCGCGCCCGTAACCGCCGCACCAGAGCGCACCGCTGTTGGTGATGGTCAGCGTCCCGCCCTCCACGCGCAGCAGGCCCGCGCTGTCCGGCTCGAAGGTGAACTTCGTCTCGGACGGCACATACCCCAACAGATTCGTGGTGATGCCTCCGACATACACGCTCCCGCCGAACACCGCCGTCCCGCCCGAGAGGCGGTACTCGCCGCAGCCGCCGCCCCAGCCCAGCACCGTCCGCATCCCGCTGAACGCCCCGGCCGCCGTCACACCTTGGTTCATCGCGCCGCCCGTCTGGGTCACGACGCCGGTGGCGCCCAGCCCCATGCCGGCCGTCAGCTTGCCGGCGTTCGTGACCACGCCTCCGCTGAGGTTGATCCACGCCTCCGCCGCCCCTTGGTTGTTCTTCCAGATCTCCCCGGCCACGATCCCCTCCTCGTAATTGGGGCCGCCCTGCCACAAGTTCTTCGTCATGTCAAAAGTCCCGCCGGAAATGTTCAGCCACGCCTTGACCGAAGCGTTCGTCGAGGCCGACGTGGAGGAAGTGCCGACCGTCGCCAGGTGAAGGCCGCGACCAGAGTTTTGGGCGCGCGGCGCAATCACGCCGTTTCCGGAGAGGTTGATTGTCGCCCTGCTCCCATAGGTGTTCATGGCATAACCTGCCACGAAATCACCGCCCGTTTTCAGGTGGCCATTGCCGGAAACGTTGAGGTAAGAATGACCGCCGTCATATCCGGAATAGAGGTTGATCGCACCCGCAAAACCGCCGTTGTCGGAAACGTTGAGTACAGCCTCCCCTCCGCTGCTGCACCCGATTCGGGCGGAGGCGTTCGACACCACTCCCGTATAACAGCCGTTGCCGCTAACCGTCATCTCGGCATGGGGGTTCAAATAAAGTTCCTTCGCCTCGACCACGCCGTTCGAAGTGATCAGTACGGTCGCGGAGCCCGCGTCTCGATGTCCGCATGTGAGGGTGGCATTGGTCACAACCAAACGCCCGTCGCCTTCAACACGCAGGATGCCGGTGTTCGTGAAAACGGTCGTGGCACTTCCGGGCGTGAGGTTGAACGTGGTGCCCTGGTGCGTGAAAGTCGCGCTGTCGGTGATCACGACCATTCCCGTATTGCATAGCGCCGCCGTGCTGCTCGCGTCCGACACAACAACCCCGCCTGCCACTGTAAACTCGGCATGGTCCCTCAACACCAGCACACCTGTGGCGGGCTGGTGGGTGTAGCCATACACGCCGAGGAGGAGCTGTGCGACCTCGACACGGCTCGACCCGGCCGCCTCGAAATAGCCTTTGGCGTTCTGTCCACGCGCGAGGTACAGGGCAGGGTTTCCGCTGCCGTTCAGCCGAAACACACCCGACGTCATCACCACGTATCCAGGCGAGCTGAACCCGACGATGGCGCCCATCGCCCCAGACGTCAGGCCTGTGAAACAGACGGAGCCCCCGTCCACCCGCAGCTTCCCGCCGTACTGGGTTTTGAAGAACCCCTGTCCGTCGGTTGTCCGGGTGCCCGTAAAGCTCAGGCAGGCGTTGCTCTTGACGCAGACCTCGGAGCCCGCGTTGATGTAAATGGCCCCGCCCGCGACCGCCAGCGTGCCGGTGTTCACATTCAGGAGCGTGGTCCGCGGAGCCGTATTCTGCACCGTCAGGTTCGTGATCGCGGGAACCGGCGCGCTGTCGATATCCACCGCATACGACGCGGTCGTCCGGGTCAGGCTGGCCATGTTGCCGTTCGGGACCCCGTTGTCCCAGTTGCCCGCGTCATTCCAGACGCCGCCAGACATGTTGGTCCACACCGTCACCTGGGCATTCAAGAGCCCGCAGCCAAGCGCTGCGCAAAGACCGCTGAACCATCCAACGCTACACCTCAGTTTCATGCTCTCCTCCTTTTTTCCTACACACAGATTTCATGAATCCGACGATAGGCCTCCATCTGTTCCTCTGGCGTGCGGCAGTACGTCGTCACGATCAGCCTCATGCCCGGTCGCCACAGCCGCCGGACCTGCTCACCGATCACGTCGGGGTCGCCGACAATGCGCGCGTTCAGCACAATGCCGCTATGGGCCAGAACCTCCGGGAACCCGTCGGGTGCGTTGGGCGACGGATCCGTCTCGGGCGAAAACGCGCCGTCCACCATCCGGATATCGTCCAGACCTCTTATCATCTTGAGTTTCGCCGACCAGTCGCCGCAGGAGTGGAAAGCCACGCCCCCGAACGCCCGTCCGACCTTCACCAGGGCGGGCGCCGCCCATTCGCGGTACATCGCATCGCTCACCATCACGATCATGTCGTCGCTCACGCCCAAGCCCCTGAAATCGCGGCAGGAGGCGAACCCGTGCCCCGGCCAGACCAGCGCCTCGCCGATCACCTGGCGCTGAAGCCGCGTGAACCCGATCAGCACGTCAGCCACCCGGTCCAACAAGGTCCGCACACTCGCCGGATCGTCCATGAAATCCAAAAAGAAACGGCTCATCTCGACCATGCCCGCCGCGACATTGAGGGGCGACTGCGTGTCCGTGAGAGAGATCGGCAGCCGTCCCTCCGTGCGCTTCAGAAAAGTCCGGATCATCGCCAAGGTGTGCCGGCCGATCTCCGTTTCTTCCACAGGCCGGACCGGCGCCCGCACCGCCTCCGCCGCGGAGGAGAAAAGCGGGCGCACCACCGGCGCCTGCTCCCCCTTCCAACAATACTCGGCGCCGAAGGCGCTGGCGGCAAGGCCGATGCCATACCAGGGTTCCAGAAAATTGGGCACGTCCGACGCATACGCCAGGCTCGCCGCAAGCCCGCCCAGCTGCCCGTGCAACGACGCCTCCGTGTCGCGGCACCCGCCGGAAAAGACCGGCGCCACACGCATGCGCCGGTAGACCAGCACGCCCGATCCGGAATCCCGGAACGCGCGGCACCGCGCGCGGCACGCGGACTCGTGCGCCGCATAGGCGTCAAACGGAAACGCCGCCGGAGCGAGCGGCTCCACCGCCGTGGCCTGCGCGTCATCAAGCTGCGTGTCGAACATCAGGGTCATCCTTTGCCGTCCGCTTCCCGCCGCCCCTCCCCGACCTCTCCCCACTGCGGCAGCAGCAGGTGAATGACGGCCAGCGCGACCAGATAGGCCGATGCCGCCATGAGGAACAGGAGCCGGTAACTGTGTGTCCACTCCAACACATATCCCGTCGTTTTGGCCACCAGCATGCCGCCGACCGCACCCGCCATGCCGCCGATGCCGACCACACTGCTCACGGAGTGGCGCGGCATCGTATCGGAAACCAAGGTGAAAAGATTGGCGGAGAAACCCTGATGCGCCGCGGCGGCGAGACCGATGACGGCAACAGCCGCCCAGAGATGGGTCACCGCGGAGGCGGCAAAGACCGGCACGGTACAGAGGGCGCAGACGAGCATCGCGCACTTGCGCGCCGCGCCGGCACGCCAGCCCCGCCGCATCAGCCTGGAGGAAA
>Ga0209066_10007721_pt1 | contig 10605 bp, 10 predicted proteins | sample All_14_2_FD_187198 | JGI IMG/M metagenome (GOLD analysis project Ga0209066, IMG submission 187198) | Freshwater microbial communities in response to fracking from Pennsylvania, USA - Allegheny Zone_MetaG_DW_15 (SPAdes) (version 2) ... | reverse complement strand
CCGTCTCGCTATATGACGCGCGCCTTGTCGAGCTGCACATTGCCACCGACCTCAAGGCTTCAATCCCGCTCTCTGGCGAGAACAACGGCTACTTCGTCAAGAACGTCTGGTACCCCTTCGCCCTGCAAGTCGACGTTGGCGCTGCTGACGGTGAGGGCAAGCGACCTACCCATTTCAAGATCACCATCAACGACGTGGTGTTGCTCGACGCCTCATATGACTACGACTGGGTTGGGGACGGCCTGGCGATTGGCGGGGGAATGAACTGCTGGTGGGATGACGTGGTTGTCACCAACCTTACGACTTCCGACGAGCTGCTGCGGCTGGAGGCCGCCGGGGATCACGCTTCGAGCGAGATCGTTGACGAATCGACGCATGCCCGCGTGCCAAGCTCAAACTCCGGCGTGACTGTCGATCGCAACGTGACCTACGGCGCGGGGCAAGTGGCCAGCTACCCGCTGACAGACCCGAGCATCTACGCGGTGAACGCCGGCCACATCGTGTTCGAATGCCTCACCAACCGCAAGTGGGGTCGCGGGCTTGACCGATCCCAGTTGGATCTGCCGAAGTGGCAGTCGGCCATCGAAACGCTCTACAACGAGCGCTTCGGCCTGTGCGTTATGTGGGACCGTACAAGCGACGTTCAGGAGTTTGCGCAAGGCATCATCGACACCATCGCAGGGGCAATCCAAGTCGATCGCAGCACAGGCCTCGTGGGGCTCAAGCTCATCCGTAACGACTACGTGTTTGATGATCTTCCGCTATTCGACACTGACAGCGGAATCGTCGAGATCACCGAGGCATCCATTGGATCGCCTGATGGCCTGCCCAATGAGATCATCGTGACCTACCACGACCCCATCACTGACGGGGACAAAAAGGTGCGAGCGCAAAACATCGCGGCGCTGCAGGCTTCGGGAGGCGTGGTCAACTCAAAGACTCACTCCTACCTCGGCATCCCAACGGCCGAGCTTGCGCAGCGCGTGGCGCAGCGTGACTTGCGGGCCCTGGCCACACCTCTGCGGCGCTTCAATATCACGCTCGACCGGCGTGGCTGGAATGTCCAACCGGGGGACGTGATCCGCATCCGCGACCTGCAGCGCCAGATTCCCGACATGGCCGTGCGAGTCGGCCAGTTTGATGAAGGGGACTTTGAGACGGGGCGAATCAAAATCGTCGCAATTCAGGATGTGTTCAGCATGCCTCGCGCGGCGTACACGAGCAACGTCACGTCGAGCTGGGTGCCACCAAACACGCGTCCGTGTCTCGGCGAGAGCCGGCTCATTGAGCTGCCCTACGCCGCGCTGGCCCGGTACACCTCACCGGCCGACTTCGCTTACCTCACCGAGGAGGCCGGGCGCTTCGGAGTGCTGCAGGCCGAGGGTCAGCCGCTCAACATCTCCTACGACATCGCCGTCAAGCCTGGCGCGATCGACCCGAGCGAGGCGGCGTCCGACGCGACCTACATTTGCGGCTACACGGCATAATGCGCTATGGCAAACAGTGACTATGTTACCAACGCGATCGGCTACTTCACGCCGTGCGCCGCTACCGCAGACAGCGTTGCACACCTCGACACGCTGATCGACATCACGGGCTTCTCCACTGACCGAGCCACCAACCCGCAGCCGGGCGACATGGTCATCATTGGCGAGGAGGTGCTGGCCCTGGTCAGCTTCACGACCGGGCAGATTGAGGTCAAGCGAGGCGTGGCTGACACGCTGCCCGCCGCGCACGCTGCAGACGCCGCGGTCTGGTTCGTCGAGGGCCGCATCGGTACGGACAGCCGTGAGTACGCCGGAAACGCAACACTCAGCGTCAAGGTGTTGCCAAAAACCACCAGCCAGAGCACGCCTGTTGCCAAATCGCCACCGCAGCAGATCACGCTGGCCTCGCGCTTTGCCCGTCCCTACCCCCCGGCCAACTTGCAAGTCGACGGCGAACCTTGGTTCTCGGCCGCACCCCGGCTCACTGCTGCAGATCCGAGTGTGGTCGTCACCTGGGCGCACCGCAACCGCGTGACGCAGTCTGACCAGCTCATCGGCCACACTGAGGGCTCCGTAAGCCCCGAGGTGGGCCAGACCTATCGTTTGCGCTTCTATGACGCTGCAGACGCCCTCCTGCACACCGTGAGCGGCATCACCGCGGCTACCTACACCTTCACGCGCGAACTGGCGGCCGGACCGCTCGGGCTCGGCGTCCTGTCGGATACCGGCGACGTGGCGGTGCGCATCGCAGTTGACAGCCAACGCGACGGCTATTCGAGCTGGCAGGCTTACGACATTGACACGCTGGTGGACACGACCGCGCTCGGCCTGTCCATGTCGCTGACCATCACTGATGCCGACGACACGCTGACGGCGAGCGCGGGCGCCACCCACGACCTGGCGCTGACCATCACTGACGCCGACGACACATTGAGTGCGACCGTTGGACAAGATGTGGTTGAACACACCTTCCGATACTGGCGCCTGCGTATCGACGGCTGGAAGAACGACGGGGCAGTCGACGCGCAGGATGTGCGGCTCGCTGAATGGCAACTGCTCACCGCGTCTGATGTGCGCTGGCCAACTTCGGCGATGACGGGAGCTTCGTCGCCGAGCCCGTTTGTCGCCACTGCCTCTAGTGACGACGGATCTCGCCCCGCGTACCGCGTGTTTGACGACAACGCGGGCGACAGCGCACGCTGGATCTCAAGCACGTCCGACACGGCGCCCTATCTGCAGATCGACCTAGGTTCTTCTGTCGCCATCACCCACATGAAGTTGGCACCGGATGGCGCAGTGTTTGTCGGTGGTGGATATTTCATCACTGACTTCACGTTGCTCGGCAGTTCCACAGGGGCTTTTGCGGGAGAAGAAACGACGGTACTCATGCAGACGGGCCTTGCTCAAAACGACTGGGTCGCCAACACGTTGAAGACCTTCGACTTGAACGCTGCACCCACCTGGCAGTCCGGCTCAGGAGTCACGCTGAGCAACGACGGCAAGACTGCGATTTCGTCGAGCGGCTGGTGCGTTGCACCTCTCGCCCTGGCTACGCCCGCTGCCGGGCTCACCTACGTCGAGTTCGACACCTCGACCATGACCGACAAGCAGATGTTTGGCGTGTACGCCAGCAGTGCGGTGAGCGCCGGCAACTACTTGGGCGGTGGCGGCGCGGACGGCGTGTCTATGGGTGACGACCCGCGCTTGACCGGCAGCACCTTCGCCTGGGTCGACAGCGCCAACTGGTCATCAGCCGGAACCTCCTCGATCGGCATCGGCGTGAACCAGACGACCGGCAAGGTGAACTGGTGGCGCAACGGCTCGCTGCAGGCCACCGAAGCGTCTTTCACCCCCGGCACGGCCGGCTTGCATTTCGCAATCGGTTCAAACTCGGCACGCGGCCCCGTGACCGTCAAACAAGCGTCCGATGCAACTATTCCTTCCGGCTACACCTACCTTGGGGCATGACCTATGGCTACCTACTCTGACGCTGTCAACAACGCCCGCCTTGCGGCCCTGGAAACCGTCGCCGGGGCTTCCCCGCTGCTGCGCATCTACAGCGGCACGGCGCCCACCAACGCACGCACGGCGCTCAGCGGCAACACGCTGCTGGCTGAAGGCGCGCTGCCCAGCGACTGGCTGGCCAACGCCGCTACCGGCAGCCAAGCCAAGACTGGCACTTGGACTGTGACCGGCCTGCCGGCTGCCGGTGCGGGCGCGGCCGGCACCTTCGGTCGGATCTACGACGCCGCAGGCACGACGTGCCACATGCAGTTCACCTTCGGTACGTCAGGTGAGATGACCATCGCAACCAACAGCATCGTCGACGGCACGTCCTACAACGTGTCCACTTTCACTCGCAACTCGGGGAACTGATCATGGACGAACCGTATTGGCTGCGCGTGGCGCGCAAGGACCTCGGCTTACGCGAACTGCGCGGGGCGCCGACCGCACCTCGCATCGCATCGTGGCTGAAGGCCCTCAAGGCCTGGTGGGCGGACGACGAGACGCCGTGGTGTGGCGTCGCCGTCGCGGCCTGGATGCAACAGTCGAGCATCACGCTGCCGCAACACTGGTATCGAGCCAAGGGCTGGCTCGAATGGGGCTACGAGCTCGAATTGCCCGTCGTCGGGTGCGTCGTGGTCTTTGAGCGCGATGGTGGCGGGCATGTCGGGCTTGTTGTCGGCAAGGACACTCGCGGCCGACTATTGGTGCTCGGCGGCAATCAGGGGGATGCCGTCAGCATTTCTCCGTTCGACCCCACTCGCGTGGCGGGCTTCCGCTGGCCCCTGAGCGAGTTGCGCAACCTCAGACGACAAAGCGGTCTGCCCGTGATCGCCAACTCGGCGGCCAGCAGCACCAACGAGGCGTGACGTGAAGCTCGTGCTCGACTGGCTCGTGGCCAGAATCCCCACCTGGGTGCCGGTGGCGCTCATCCTGGCGCTGACGGCGCTCGGCATACTCTTGTTGCACCAGCGCAACAGTGCGCGGCTGGATACCGCGGAAGTGCGCGCCGAGCTGGCGCAACAGCAACGGGATGCCGCGGTCGCCTTCGCAGTTGCGCTGGCCAAGCTGCGCTCCCAAGAAGCCACCTGGCGCTCTATCGTCGAGAACGCAACGCGGGCCCTGCTCGCCGAAAGGAAAGCCCGTGAACAGACTCAAGCCGCTTTCGTGGCTGCTCGCACTGAGCGTGACGGCCTGCTGCAGCAAGTTGCCGCCTACGCCCGAGGTGATCCGGCCACAGATACCCTCGCCGCCTGCCGAGATCGAGCCGACGCCCTCGGGGAGGTATTTGGAGAAGCACTGCGAGATGCGGAGGACTGTCAGGCAGCGGCTGAAACTGAAGCGGCTAACGTCCGAACCCTGTTGAGCACCTGGCCCCGGTGAGTGTGGCAGAATTGCAACATGGCCACGTCAAAAATCCCCGAGCTGGGCGGCAAGCCCGGCGCAGCTACGCTGACGATCGTTCGCGGGGATCAGTGGCGCCGACCCTTCACGCTGCGCTCCGGTAGCGCCACGGGCGACCCGATCGACCTGACTGGCGCCACCCTGACGGCCTTCATCGTGGTCGCCCTCGGAGATGCTGAGCACGTCGCCGAGGTACCGCTGACCGTCGATGACGCGACGCTGGGCGCCTGCACTATCGACGTGACCGAGGAGACCAGCGCGCTCCTTGTCAACGACACCCCCTACTTCTTGGTCATCCGCATGGTCGATTCGCTCGACCAGGCGCGCACCCTGGCGCAGATCCGACTCCAGGGGTTGCCGTGACCGTCGACACGATCACGCTTTCCCTCGCGGAAACGCCGCCGATCGTCATCGTTTTTGAGGGTGGCGCGGCCCCAACACTCGTTGTCGAGGAGCAACAGGCGTTCGTCGTTGCGCTTCCCGGCGTGCAGGGCCTTCCTGGCGGTCAAGGTCCGATCGGACCCTCTGGCGGCGAGCTGACTGCCGTCGCAGGCGCAGCGCTCAACGGGCATCGAGCCGTCGCCTACGCCCCAGACGGGCGCTTGGTGCTGGCCAGTTGTGACAACCCCGACCACCTTCTTGCTGTCGCCGGCCTGATTGAGGTGTCGGCCGTTGAAGACGAAGTTGTGCCGCTGCGCATTTCTGGCCCGGTCACGCTCAGTGGCTGGGCCTGGGCTCCCGGCCCGGTGCTGCTGGGGCTCAACGGCCAACTGGTGCAATCCGTGCCAGCAGGGGCCGTGTTCGTGCAGGCGTTGGGTCGCGGTGACGGCACTCGCCTCTTTGTTGATCTGCAACCCCCGTATTCGCTAGGAGCCTGACATGGCCGACACTTTTCTCAAGCCCAACCCAGCGCGCCCAGGCACGCACCTCGAAGCCACCCCCGTCGAAGTGGGAGGTATCGGCAACGCGCACAAGATCGGGCGTCTCAACGCCGCGGGCGAGTTTGACGAGAGCATGCTGCCGAGCAGCTTGAGTGGCGCCGGCACCATCACCGCCACCGCCAGCGAAGCGCTCATCGTCGGCCCGGTCAACGTCTACAACAACGCCGGCACGCTGAGCGTGCGCAAGGCCGATGCCACCGCCGGCTCGGTCAAGCCCGCCAATGGGTTCATCAAGCAGGCCTACGCCAACGGTGCTGCCGACGTTGTGGTCTACCGCCAAGGCAACGTCACTGGCCTGTCTGGCCTCACCGTAGGCCAGGCCGTGTTCCTGGGCAAGACGGCGGGTACCTTTGTGCAGGATGTCAGCGGCTTTGGCACGGGTGACTTCGTGCAGGGGCTCGGTTTGGCTGTTGCAGCCGGCGCGGTGTTGTTTGAGCTGGCTGACCCTGGCTTCGAGAAGGCTTGATCTTCTTGTTGAGCTGACCCATGGCCACCAACACCTTCAGCGGCACCGGAAACTGGTCGGACAACGCCCGCTGGTCCCTCGGCCGCCCGCCGACGATTGCCAACGCCGACAAAATCGTGATCGCGGCCAGCGCGGTGTGCACGGTGGATGGGGTGTATTCGGCAGGGGATGACACGACGACAGCATTCGCGAACAACGGCCTCGTGAAGCACTCGCGCACGGTGTCGTCTTCGATGACGATTCGGGGCGCCATGCCGGCGTCGGCCACACTCGCGTCAAAGTGGGATATGGGAACCGAGGCCGACCCGATCCCCGCTGGCGTCACAGCCTCGTTGATTCCTAACGACAGCGCGGCTCAAGGCACAAACAAGTTCGCATATACCATGCGCGGGTTTAGCGCGTGGGGCGTGGACAAGACGCTGAATACAAAGGTCGCGTCGTTCACGTCCAGCTCGGTATTCCGCGTGCCTGAAGCAACCAACTGGGCCGTTGGTGACTGGCTGTATTTCAGCAGCACGGATTCGTCGCTGGCTACGTTTGCCCCGGATGTGCGCGCTATCCAGGCCATTTCTGCAGTGAGCGGGGGTTTCGAGATTACGCTTGCGGCCGGCGTGAGCGCCTCTGTCATGGTGGTCGGTCGCCATGTTGTGAACCTAACGCGAAACGTGAAGGTCTATGGCCTGAACAACCAGACGTATGCGACGAACGTATCTGTGGCCCAAGCATCCGGCGCACCCGATAACTCCATTGAGATCGGGCCGTTTGAGGTTATCGGTTCTGGCGCTTCGACGACAACTGTTGCGCTGTACGCGGCGTTGAGCATCTCGGCGGCTGCCACAACACAGATCAAGGCATGCAAGAATTTTGTGTGCCACAACGTATCTGCGGTATCCGGCTCGACGGTAACGCAGGCTGCGACAGGGCAGTTTGGCGCGATAACTGGATTGAGTTTGGTTGGGGGCGCGTCGAACTTGGCGGCAACCGAAGACTTTGTTGTGGCCTTTATCGGGGGTACTCAAGGCGGCATCTCCACGGGAGTGATGACGGGTGCTGGCGGCACCGGCAAGATCGTCCGTCCTCGCATTTTTGGTGTCGGGAACCCGATTCGGTCGATGACTGGGGCTTTTTCGTCCGTAGTCGAATCACCCACGTTCGTTAACGGGGGTAGCGTAGCGGGCGGCCTCACGCTCGGTGAGATTTACGTGAATGGCGGGAGTTACGAATCCTGGTATGGCTTGCTAAGCAGCAGTACAAACATTGCACAGAATCTCACCACTCTTGAGTTCAGCGGTGTTGACTTTTCCAGCGCCACATTCCCCCCGCGAGCTGCAGGTGTTTCGTCGCTCATCGAATTGGCGACGGCGGCGTTCTGCAACGCGAAGTTCATGAACTGCGCGTTTCCGGCCGGCTACGGTATTAGTCGAACAGCAAACAGCTCGTCACTATCAACCGCTGCAGAGAAGACCTATCTACAGTTTCTGCAAAACGACGGTGACGCAACAAACAACTTCCAACTCAAACGTGGTGGGCGCATTGATCGAGACAACGCGACGAAGAAGTATGGAGCATCGTCAATTCGCTTCGATTGCTGGTATTCGAGCAACCCGCTCACTGATGCTCTGACGTTTACGTTGGCGGCAGGTGCCACAGCTACTGTGCGGGGTGCGATGCGCTACAACGCGGCTTACGGCACCAGCACACCACCCACCGTGACCCTTACCGGCTCAGGGCTGACGACGCAGGCCGCGACCTGCCCGACAACTGGCGCTGATGTGTGGCATGACTTCACGGTGAGCATCGCCAATGCGAACGCATACCCGACGACGATCACCGTAACCATGAGTGGCCAGAGCGCAGCCAACTCGACCGGCGCCTACTGCTACTTCGACGGCGTGACCGACAGCCCTTGGATCGACACCGCCCGCGAGTTCGGCTATGTCTACGCCGACACCGCATACCGCACGGTAGACCCCAGCATCACGGTGAGCGAGGCGACCGCGCTGGCCTACCCGGTGACGTTCGACCACACCGCGCAGACCTTCGCCGTGACGGGCGATGCAACCGCACGCCAGGTGTACGAGGCGTTCAAGGCCAGCCTCGCGCAGACCGCGAACATGGACGTGACCAATGCCCAGGCCAACGAACGCGTCTACACCACCGATGGCGGTGTGACGTTCGGCACCACTTACAACGTGACCGTCAACACCGGCTGCACGCTCACAGGCTCGTTCACCACCACTGGCACCGTGACGCTGGCTGGCACTGGCGCAGTTGTGGGCCGCTACGTGGACAACTCGGGTGCCCACGTCTCGATCTCGGCCCCCGCACTTGTCAGCGGCTCGCGCGTTCAGCTCTACAACGTGACCGACAGCGCCGAGCTGTACAACGACGTGCTCAGCGGCACAGGGCTCGTGCTCCCGACCACCTGGATGGCCGACAAGACGATTCGCTTGCGCGCAGACCACAGTAGCAAGGTGGCGCTTGAGGTGCTTGGCATCTTGTCGTCCATTGGCCTGTCATTTCTCGACACGCAGATCGACGACACCGCTTACACCAACGCCGGCATCGACGGCTCGACGGTGACGGAATTTGCGGCCGACAACGTGGATATCCAGGCCGAGGTGACCGACAGCGACAACGTGACGACATGGCAGCGGCTCTATGCCTGGTGGCAGCATTACCAGACCACCAGCGCGGGTGTCGCCAGTCCGCTGTTTGGGCGCTTTCGCAGCAGTGATGGGGCCAACTTCTACCTCGACCGTTCTGGCGGCGCCAACGTCACGATCCGCAACAACAAGACGGACCCGCTACGGTTCACGGGCGGATACCTGCAGACCAGCGATGGCAGCATCCCGTTCGACCTCACGGGCGGCAACATCTTCCCGGATTACGGCAAGGTGTACGTGCCGCCGAGCTACGCCGCTGACACTGCGGCTGCAGTCGTGGTCGCTATGCCCGCACCCCTGGTGCTGGACAACGGCGAGCAGCTCCTAACCGTGAACACCAGCACGGGCGTTCCCAAATACCTAGCGAGAGGTTGAGCATGGCCACACCCCCTCCCTCCCACGCATCGCTCGACCCCGTGAGCGTCGTGACGGCGCTCGCCGCAGCGCTGGGCCTGCCGTTGGCCAATGTGATCGGCCCCTACGCCGTAATCGTGGTGGCAGCGCTGACTGGCGGCGCCACAGCCCTCGGCCGGCGCGCGGAGACAACTCGCATCGGGGCCACTCTGTTCCTGGCTCGCGTGGTGGGCACCGCGGTGTTGCTGACCGCTGCGGCGGCCGAGCTGGCTACGGTCTACTGGCCAAGCCTCGCCGGGTACAGCCAGTGGCTTCTGGCGCCAATCGCGCTGGTCATTGGTTGGATCGGAGACGACTGGCGTGGGGTGCTGCGCTGGGTTACCGCTTGGAGACGTGGAGGTAGGCAATGATCCAGGTACTCAACACGGTGGCATGCCTGGCGGTGCTCGGCATGCTGGTCTGCCGGCTCAATCGCACAACGCGGACCACTCAGCCGCGGGTGCGGGCCCAGATGGTGCTGCTGGTGCTGGGCATCTCGGCACACGCGTTTCTACCCTGGTGCCCTTGGCCTGCGGTGCGCGGCGCCGGGGCGGTGGTGCTCACGCTGTGCCTGGCGGTATTCCTGTGGCTCGGCCGACACCGCTGGCGTCAGGGCGCGCCGGTCGGCACTCGGTGCTAGACTGACGACCTGAGTTCCTCAAGAACCGAGACCCTCGCAGGCCGCAATCCTCGGGGGTCTTTTTACTGGGCGTCAAGCCAATCAGCCCAGGCCTGCATCATGCTTCGGCGCTCATCCAGATACCTGGCCCGGTTGTAGACGCCCCGCACCTTGTCGAATTTGACGTGCGAGAGCTGCATCTCGATGGCGTCAGGGTTCCAGCCGTTCTCGTTGGCCCAGGTGCTGGCCGTGCTGCGCCACCCGTGGCCAGTCATCCTCCCCTTGTAGCCGGCGCGGTGCAGCAAGTAGAGCACCGAGTTCTCGCTCATCGGCCGGTCAGTGCTGCGGTCGCCCGGCCACACGAAGCGGGAGCCTCGTGCGCGCTCGCGCATCACCTTGATGATCGACTGCGCCTGGTGAGACAGCGGCACAACGTGGTCGTTGGCGCGCTTCATGCGCCCCTCCTTGAGCAGCCAGGTGTTCTCGTCGACCAGCTCATCCCAGGTCATCATGCGCATCTCCGTCGTGCGCACCCAGGTGTAGGCGAGGAAGCGGCACGCCAGCATCGACTGCAGATCGGGGTGCTCCAAGTCGAGCCGAGCCATCAGGTCAGGCACCTCGTGTG
>Ga0209066_10007720_pt1 | contig 10606 bp, 8 predicted proteins | sample All_14_2_FD_187198 | JGI IMG/M metagenome (GOLD analysis project Ga0209066, IMG submission 187198) | Freshwater microbial communities in response to fracking from Pennsylvania, USA - Allegheny Zone_MetaG_DW_15 (SPAdes) (version 2) ... | reverse complement strand
CGGTTCGGGTGCTCAGGTCATGGTTGCCAGAGGCAATTTCGCACGAGGCCGTCGCAATGGAATCGGTGGCCTGACGGATGGTGCCCACCGTCTCGCTCAGTTGTCCGACCATTTCAGCCAGTGCAGCGTTGAGCGAATGAGTGTCCCCCGCGGCCACGTCTGGCTGAATTTGCAGGTTGCCCTGCGCCACGTCACGCATCATCTCGTGAAGGCGGGAGGGCTCTTCACCCAGATCACGCCACACCGATGTCACGATCAGGCGTGAGGCACCGCCCAGCACACCCAGCACCAACAATCCCGTGGCCACGGTGGCCCACAGGATGTGCGTGACGCCCTGGTCGGCCTCTGCCTGCCGATCCAGGGTGAACTGCAGTGCCTCGTCGACATGCGCCTTCACCATTTGGTCCAGCTTGCCTTGCGCGGCCTGCATGCGTGTGACCTGATCTCCCAGCTCGCCCTTCCCCAGCATGGCCCGGGTGGCGCCCATTGCCGCACTCTGGTAAGCGTCATAGGCGACCTTCATATCGCTGGCTTCGTCGGCCTTGCCTTCGATCTTGCCCATTTCTGCCAACACCTGGTGGGTTTTGTCCACCACGGCCTGAACTTCCTTGAGCTTGTCGATGTCGCCTTCAGCGGCGGCGGACTGCAGCGTGAGCCTGAACTGCTCAACGCCACGGTCGACCTGCCGCATCTGGTCCAGGTAAGGACTGTCCACGGTCCGCAACCGCTCCAATGACGAAGAGGTGCGGGCTCCCACCACATAGCTGATGGCGATGCCCACCAGGAACACCGCGGCCGCACTCAAGGGCAACGCCCAAATCTTGCTTCTGAACTTCACGGCAAGTCTCCAGAGTCAAACAAACAAACGATCAGTCAAGCGCAAGTGCCGCCTTCACAGACCCGTCCAACGCCGACTTGTCGATGTAGCCAATGGCCTTGGGATCGGCTGCCACAGCTTTTTTCACCGCTGCTGAATCCGGCAACTGGCGAGGCGGCTGCCCCTTGCCGGAAAACACGATGCGCGACCAGGTCGACTTGACCTGGGGCACATCACGTCCGGTGGCCTTTTTGTAGAAATCAGCATAGGTGGCTGAAGACTCGGTCTGGTCGATCGGGGTGAAGGCCTGGCTCTTGCCCAGGAACACGTCAGCGACCTGATCTTTGGTCACAGCGCCCGCCGACGGGTGTGTGATGACGACGAGTTCAGCCGCATGGATCGAAACGGCCGTCAACATGGCGCCGAGGAGGAAGATTTGTTTTTTCATACCGTATCTCCTCAGAACACGAAGTCGACAGACACGCTGAACAGGTCAACCTTGCCGCCCTTCTCAAGGCCTGGCTGGGGGTTCGCGAGACGCCCGGCCGAGCCAGATCCCAGTTTGATGCGATCGTATTGGGCCTTCACGGCCACGTTGGGCATGGCATCCCAGCGGATGCCGACGGACGTGGTGGCCTGACTGCCGTTGATGCTGTTCAAGCTGGTGTTGACCACACCGCTCAGCGCGGTCGCCGTCCCATCCAGCGTGAGGTCCCCGGTGACCGAGGTGATGCCAGCCTCGTTGGGAATATCCGCCTTGGTGCTAGCGTAGGAGAAGAAAGGCGTAAAGGCACCCCAGCGATACCCCACCGTGCTGTACCAGGACTTGCTGTTGGTGAGGAAGCCCTCGGACTGGAAAGCGACAAACTCCGACATCACAAACCAGTTGCCCGGGTCGTAGTTGAGACCTAGACTGAGGGCCGACATCTTGATGCTTTTGAGGCTGTATTTTTGAGACAGGTCTCTGGCCTGCTGAGCCGCCAGTTGGAACTCCGGCAGTTGCACGGCACCCGCACCGGCTGCGTAGACGTCCAATAAAGTGAACAGTCCGGACATGGACGGCACGTCCAGGTCGAGGGTGTAGTTGGAATAGCCAGCACGCAAGGTCCAGGAGCCAAACTCCACCGAGTCATTGAAACCCCAGGCGGGTCTGGATTTGACCTTGGTCTCGCCGGGCAGGTTGGCCTTGGCTGCGCCGTAGAACGCCTGGAAGGTGTTGTTGATGTCGCCGAATGACTTGCGGTGCGTCACGTCAATGCCGTCGTCATTGGTCAGTGACAGCACGCTGTAGACCTCGGTGGGCACGTGAGCCCAGGTGTTGGCATAGCCCACAAAGCGCGATTCGGAAATCAGGTACGAGGGCAAGGCGATGCGACCGACACGCACGCTCAACTCGGGCGACACCTGGTACTTGATGTTGGCCCACTCCACCATGGGGTCGTAACCGTTGTCATACTGGTGCTGGGAGACGACCTGCAGCACGCCCGACCATCGGTCGTTGAACTGCGCGCTCAACTGGGCGCCAAGTTTGGAGTCTGGTCCAAAGTCGGTGCTTCGGGTGTGCCCCGCACCGTTGGGCTGGAAGCGGCTGCCCACGTAGTCGGCATTTTTTTCACCCGAATGGGTGAAAGCGATGGTTCCAAAGCCGCTGAACTTGATACCCGAGGGAAGTTCTGCGTGGGCAGTCGCACTCAAAAGGAGCGCAGCGGCCAGTGCTGTCTGACGAATGATCATGGTTGTGTCCTTGCTGATTGAGCGTGAGGAGGAAGGATCAGCCATCAGGTGCCGAACCCACTCATCCTCATTGAAACGCCTTTACAAACAAGGTTATCGGACGCACTGACGCGTCTTTAAGCGCTTTTTTCACGTTAAGCGCCTCAGACTCGATAAAACTGAACAAACGTATTACAGGTCTTTGCGCTCGGCCAGGCACTTCTGGATCGCGCCCAAGCCTGATGTCAGCCTGGCTTGCAAAGCAGCCGACATCACCTCCACGTTCACCCCACTGGACATGGCGGCTTCCAGATCCGCGCACGCAGCGGCAATGGCCTTGGCACCCACAGTGGACGCCCCACCTTTGAGGTCATGCACCTTGGCGCGGGCCTCCTCCACCAGACCTTGGGCCAGCATGCCTGCGATCAGGCGGCCCGCGTCGGCCTCCTGGGCCATGAAGGTCTCCAGCAGACGCCACAGCAACCCTTGGTTGCCCTGGAGGCGCTGGCGTGCGGACGACAGGTCGAGGTCTGCTGGCAGCCCGACAGGCACCCATTTGAGCAGCACCTGAATCAGGCGCTCGGGGATCACCGGCTTGGAGATGTGGTCGACCATGCCCGCCTCCGTACAGCGGAGACGGTCCTCGGCCAAAACGGCTGCCGTCATGCCGATGACCGGCACACCCTCAGCCACCGGAAGGGCGCGGATGCGCCGCGTGGCTTCAAACCCATCCATCACGGGCATGTGCAGGTCCATCAAGATCGCCGCAAACTGCCCTGGCGCTGCCGACTCAATCGCCTGTACGGCAGAGGCGCCGTCAGCGACGACCGTCACATCCAGTCCCGCGCGATGCAGAAACTCCCGCGCGACGATCTGATTCAACGGGTTGTCCTCTGCCAGCAAAAGGTGGGCGCCGCGCAGGGGGGCTGCCAGGCTGGCCAGCGCTTTGGCTCGGTCGCTCACCGGACACACCTGCGCAGGGGCCACCTGGCCAATCACCAGGGGTGCGGGATCAGGAGACTCGGACACTCGATCATCGTCAATGGCCTCCAGGCTGGCGGTGAACCAGAACTCGCTGCCCTGCCCCAGCTCGCTGATCACGCCAATGGTCCCACCCATCATCTCGACCAGGCGCTTGCAGATGGCCAAGCCCAGTCCGGTGCCACCAAAGCGACGGGTGACCGAATCATCCCCTTGCACAAAGGCCTCGAACAAGGAGGCACAGGCCTTGGCGTCAATGCCGATGCCGGTGTCAGAAACCGAAAACCGCAGCAAATGTGGACTCTGGGGATCGATGGCCACATCCACCTTGACCCGAACTTGACCCGCATCCGTGAACTTGATGGCATTGCTGACCAAGTTGTTCAGAACCTGGGACAGACGAAGCGGATCTCCAAAGACATGACGCGGCGTGCGAGGTGACAGCTCAAAGCAAAAGCCGATGGCTTTTTGTTCGATGCGCGCTTGAAACAGGTCCGTCACGCGCTGCAAGGTGTCGCACAGGTTGAAGCGGATACGCTCGAAATGCATGTGACCGGCTTCGATCTTTGAGTAGTCCAGGACATCGTCCAGGATGCCCAAGAGGGCCATGGCAGAGGTGTGGACCTTGTCCAGGTAGTCTCTGGCCACAGAAGGCAGTTCATCCTCCAGGGCCAGCCGCGACAGCCCGACGATCGCATTCATGGGTGTTCGGATCTCGTGGCTCATGTTGGCCAGAAAGGCGCTTTTGGCCCGAGCAGCACTGGTGGCGGCATCCCGGGCTGCAATCAACGCCGCATGAGCCTGGCGTTGCTCGGTGACGTTGTGAGCAATCAACAGCACGTGGGGCTCACCGCCCCGGTCCACGCGCGCCAAAGCACAGGCCAGTTGCACATCACGGCCCTCTACGCCCGAGAGGGCAATGTCGATGCGACGAGGTACGCCATCAGCCAGCGTGGCTCGCGCTTGCTCTTCCATGCCACCACCCAACCAGGCAGGCCCCAGGCGGAAACCACGGCTGAGCAACGCCTCCGGCCCCTCGCCACAGGCCGCCAAAAACGCCGCATTGGCCAGAACACAAGTGCCATTGGTTCGAAACACGGAGATGCCAATCGGCGAGTTCTCGATCACCGCTTCGCTGAAGCGCAACAGTTCCTCAGCCCGGGCCTGGGCGATCTTGATCGGGGTGACGTCGGTCATGGTGGCGTAAAAGCCCTGCACCCCGCCCTCCTCCATCACATCAGGCCGCAACTGGACCTGAACATGGCGCTCGGGTCGCCCCTGTCGCCGGGCGACCGTGGTCTCGAAATTCTGGGGGCGGCCACTCAGGGCAGCCTGGACCGCAGCACTGCAGACTTGGTAGAACTCGGTACCCAGCACGTCCTGGAGCCGGCTGCCTGGCAAATGCAGGGCATCGACATCGAACCATTCACCATGGGTCTGGTTGCCAAAGCGGCATCGCTGCTCACGGTCCCAGTAGCCCATGACAGCCGGGGCGTTGTCGATCAACACTGACAAATCCCGCTCTCGCTGACGCAAGGTGGTGGCTTGTGTCTCGACCCTGAAGGCCAGTTGCTCATGTCGAGCATCGCGCTCGGTTCGCGCCCGATGGTGCTCGACGCTTCGGCGGACTGACCGCACCAGCCCTTCGGCGCTCAACTGGGTTTTGGCCAGGTAGTCGCTGGCGCCGTCGGTCAGGGCCTGAACCGCCAGCGCTTCGCTGCCTGCACCAGTGATCATGATGACAGGGCAGCCCTGGCGTGCTTCGCGACGCAATTGCGGCAACAGGGCCGCGCCACTGGCGTCACCCAGATGGTTGTCCAGCACCACGCAGTCAAACGCATGCTGCCTGACCAAAGCCAGGGCCTCTTCGCCGCTGGAGGCTTCCACAATGTCCACGTCCAGCGCCCCACGAGTGAGCAGGCGGCGCACCCGCTCGCGGTCCACGTCGTCGTCATCGACCACAAGCATGCGAAGCTGGAGTACGGTTTCCGTCATTGGATCGACCTTCAAGGCATCCTGACGGCTGCTTGGTAGCTGCTGAGCAGATTGGTCAGCTTGGCAAACTGTGGCCCGACTGCGGCTTTGACCATGTACCCGGCGATGTTGCCCTGGTACGCACGCGTGCGATCGGTCTCGGTGTCCGACGTGGTGAGTACAAAGACCACGTCTTCATGGAGGCTCGGGTCTGCCCGCAACTGGCTGAGAAATTCGAACCCATCCACCCGCGGCATGTTCAGGTCCAGCAAGATGATGCGCGGCCGGGGTGCTCGCCGTTGAGGGTCCTGATCACGCAGGGCTCGCAGGGCCACGCCGCCGTCTTCTGCCCAGACCACAGGGCAGTTGTAGCCCGCTTTGTTGAAGCTGCGTACCACGGACTCGGCCGCCACGTCGTCATCCTCCACCAGCAGGATCGTCAGGGTGTGATCAAGGCTCATCACTGGTCCTCCTCGGAAATCTTGGCCACCAGAATCTGAAGCAGGCCCCACGTTCCTGACTGACGGGCGAAGTGACCTCAATGCGCCCCCCATGGACCTCAACCAGGCGCTTGGTCAATGCCAGACCAATGCCGGAGCTGCCGCGTTCGCTGGTGGTCAGCGTCTGGAACAACTTGAAAATGCGTTCCTTGGACGCCCCAGGAATGCCTGGGCCATCGTCGGTGACGCTCACAACGCAATAGCTGTCGTCTTCATGGGCTTGCACAAGAATGTGCCCCGTGGCCCGGTCGTGGTGTTTGACAGCATTGCCGATCAGGTTGCGCAGGACCGTCTCCAGAGGTGTCCGCGTGGCCTGAAATGGCGCGACCGCCAGTTGCAGGTCGATGACAAAGCCCTCGGGGATGGGCTCGATCTCCAGGATCCCCTGGACCGTTTCCGCCAGGTCAACCGACTGATATTGCGTGGCCGCACGGCCCGCGCGGGCGTAGCTCAGCAAGTCGTCGATCAGGCGCTCCATGCGACCAATGCGCAGGCTGATTCTTCCCAGGTTCTTGACCACCTCCTGGGGCGCGTCGCAGGTCAGGTCTCCTTGTATCCACTCCACCAGATCGGCGATGCCACGCAGGGGCGATCGCAGGTCGTGCGACGCCACATAGGTGAACTCCTCCAGGTTGGCGTTGGCCTGGCGCAGCGCCAGCTCCAGTCGTTTGCGCTGGCTGATGTCGCTGATCGCCGCGAGCGTCATGGGCTGTCGTTGCCAGCGGACCCGGCTCAAGCCGATCTCGACGGGCAGCTCGGTGCCGTCACGGTGCAAGGCCGTCAGGTCGCGTCCACGCCCCATCATCCGGGCCTCCCCCGTGAGGCGATACCCGTCCATCAAGCGACCATGCCCTGCCCGATACCGCTCCGGCAAAAGCATGTGCAAGGGCTGGTCCACCAAGGCCGCCGGGGCATAGCCCAGCGCTTCGGCCAAAACACGATTGCTCATGACGATTTGCCCCTCGTCATTGACGATCAGCAGGCCATATGGAGAGGCGTCAAAGAGGCCGCGAAAGGCCCACTCCAGTGCCAGCCGTTCGCTGATGTCGACCACGGAGGCCAGCACCAGGGTCCCCTGAGGGCTGGGCAAGGGGTTGAGGCCAATCTCGACCGGAAACTCCTGGCCATTGGCTCGGCGCGCATACAGTACCCGCCCTGCGCCCATCGAGCGCCGTTCAGGGTTGGCAAAAAAGCCATTCCGAAGCGCAACGTGTGGGTCCTGCAAAGGGATGGGCAGGAGTATTTCAAGCGGCTTGCCGATCAGCTCGCCTGGCTCATGGCCGAACATCGTCTCCAGTTCGGAATTGGCAGACACGATGTGGCCGGAGGCATCGATGAGCACAAAGCCGTTGGGAGCCGCATTGAAGGCTCTCGCCAGCAGTTCAGGCGAAGGTACAGCGGGAGAAACGCTCATGATGTCCCTTGTTCACGAGAGGGACCGAGCTCGCGCGCGACGTTGTCACCCGACAGGTATGACAACCCTGCAGACACCACTCACCGCGAATTTGACTCGGCGCTGGGGTGTTGTATTGCTTGGCCGCTGCGCCATTGTTTTGGCCCACCCCTTGGCCACGCTTCCTGTATTTTTTGATCGCAGCGCGATAAATGATGATTCAGGTTACACCGATCAACGCGCCGCAATCAATGCGGAATGTGAAAACCTACACGCCAAAGTGGAATCTTCATGGTTTGACGGGCGTGAGCAAGACGCCACTGGCGTCGCGGACCTCCACATCAATGGGGATGCCTTGCCCCACACTCTGCGTCACGGTGCAATAGGCCTCAAACTGACTCAAGACGCGGTCAAGATGCTCCAGCGTCGCTGCGGCAACACCCAGTTGCAGGCGAGCGGTCATGGACAACACACGCATGCGCCCCTCAGGGTTGCGCCCCACCACCGCATCAACGCTACAGCGCAAGGGGTCAGGACTCTGCTTGAATTTACGCAGAGCAAAGAGCAGAGAATCGGACATGCAATTGCCCACAGCTGCAGCCAGCAGTTGGACCGGCGATGGGCCCAGGCCCTGCCCCAGCGGCACCGGCTCATCGCCCAGGATGGCAGGGACTGCAGCGCCAAACTCGATCTTGAACTGATAGTCCTGCTGCTGCGTCAGGGTCACGGTGATGTTTTGATCAGACATGTTGGGGCCTCGGCTTGTGGGAACCATCGACACAATGAAAATCCATGAACAAGCATAGCAACTCAGCAGCGAGGTGTTTCCTGGGTCCGAGAGTCATCCACGGCATCTTTGAGGAAACACGCGATCTGCCACGATTGCGATGGTGTCAAGGCTTTGCTCAGATCGTGCCCGCCAGGCACGGCCATCAGGGCAGCATCTGATCGGGCTGATGCAGCAAGAATCCGGCGTGCATCCGCGAATGGCACGGTGTCATCGTCCAACCCATGCACCAGCAAGACGGGACACCTCAGGTGTTGAATGCTGGTGGTCGGGGCGATGTCCTCAAAGCGTGCACCGATGACATGCTGCACATGGGCCAGGACCCACTCGCCCAGCACACGCTGTGGAACGCGCCGCGCCCTCAACCACCGGTGCATCATGTCGGCCGGATGCGCAAATGCGCTCAGACTGACCACGGCACAGACATCGGCACGCCGACGGGCACACAACAAGGCTGCAGCCGCCCCCACCGAGTGCCCCATCACGGCCATCGCTGAGGGGTTGATGTTCGGGTGCGCCGCCAACCAATTCAGCCCAGCCTCCATGTCCTCGGCAAAACGTGGCATGGAGGTGAAATCAGCGCCGTCGCTCAAGCCATGGCAGCGCGCATCCATCACGAGGGCGGACAGCCCTGCATCTCGCAAGATAGAAACGGCTGGCAGCATGAGGCTCGCATTGCTGCCCCAGCCATGCATGACCAGCACCGCCGGGGCAGGTCCGCTTGGCGGGTGTGTGGGTGCGATGAACCAGGCAAACAACGCTGCACCTCCCGGGCCCGGCACGGTCACGGACTGAACGGATCGGAGGGGAATGCCAAGGTCAGAAGGCCCATGCTCATGGGGCAAGCGCGCCGGGTGCAAGCCGATCAGCAACAGGCGGTGCGCGAGCAAGCGAGCCCCCAATGCCAGCAACAAGACAATCAACCCTCCCGCGATCAGCACGGCCCACATGAATGAATGGAGCATCTGTTCAACGGTATTGCCTGAGGTAATTCCACTCAAAGGCGCGCTTGGCCCAATGGAACATCCGAGAGGGCGGCAGCATGAAGTGCCGCGTGGACGAGCGGTAGACCAACGTTCCATGGTCGATCGCATCAACGATGCAGATGAGTTCGACCTTGAAGGTGTCGTGGCGCTGCTCGCCCGCCAGATCGCCCAGCAAATTGGCTGCAGCGGCCTTGGCCTGCAGATCAGCCATGTGAGCTTGCTTGGGCATCCAGTCAGGCCCAGGGAAACTGCCGGAGTCCCCCACCACATACACCTGAGCAAAACCAGCCACTCGGCAGTGAGCGTCAGCTTGCACCAGCCCCCCTGGCGAACGAGGCAACTCGGTGTTGTCGAACCATGCATTGCCCGTCATGCCGGGCATGAACAGCGTCAGATCAGAAAGCAGTTCCCCACCTTCGGTCACGACCCTGTCGGCATCCATTCGCACCATCTTGTGCCCCAGGTGCGTGGCAATGCCGCGGTGGGCCATTTCGGCCAGGAGGTGGCGCACCACATTCGGGCCCAAGCGTGCACCTGGCTCGGTGGAGGGGTTGAAAAAGGTGATCTGAAACTGTTCGCGGCGCCCTTCTCGCCTGAGCTGCTCATCAATGCCAAAGAGGAACTCGAACATCGGCCCACCTCGAACAGCGGTGGGCTCCAACGGGTTGCCTGCAAAGCCGATGGCGATGCGCCCGCCTTTCAGCTCGCGCAGACGGTCTCTGATGCGCTCTGCCGCCGTAACGCCTTCGCAGGGCGTGATGGCATGCTCAATGCCAGGCAGCTTCTTGATGAAGCGACCGCCTGTGGCGATGACCAGCGCATCATTGCGCAAAGGCCCCTGGCTGGTCAGCACCGTACGGCCACCGTCTTGCAAGCCAGTGACCTCCGCTGCCAGGAATGTCACGTTCATGCGGCGAAGGAAGTTGTCCAGCGGAACCACCAGATCTTCCCGATGGCGCAGACCGCTGGGGATCCAGATGATCCCGGGCAAGTAGTGCAACTCGGCCTTTGGCGCCACCATGGTGATCTGCACATGGGGGGCACGCAGGCGAATCTCCCGGATGCTGGACAAGGCAGCGAAACCTGAGCCCAGCACGGTCACATGGGATGAAGACGGTGGACTCATGAATCGGCCTTGCGTTGAAGAAGTCGAACATGCATGGGGCGTGTGAAATGCGCGCCATCTGTGCCGCAATGGGGCAAGAAGGTCGTCCTCACCTGTTCAATCTTGGTCTCGTCGAGACGGTGGTCGGCATAGGTCGGGCGCATCATGCGCAACTCAAAGTCATTGAAGTCCTTGAAATGAACCGGCATCTCAAACCGTCGCTCGGCCACCTGACGCCAGATTGACTCCCGGGGGGCCAGGGCACGGTCCAGCGCGGCTTGAGCGGCGGCGCGAACCACACCCTCGTCGTTGTAGAGGCGAACGACGTCATTGAGCGCTCCGGCATAGAC
>Ga0209066_10007718_pt1 | contig 10608 bp, 10 predicted proteins | sample All_14_2_FD_187198 | JGI IMG/M metagenome (GOLD analysis project Ga0209066, IMG submission 187198) | Freshwater microbial communities in response to fracking from Pennsylvania, USA - Allegheny Zone_MetaG_DW_15 (SPAdes) (version 2) ... | reverse complement strand
GAAGATCGCGCTCGACTACTGGGACTTGCCGGCGGGCGCGACCCTGCGTGACGTGGTCGAGGTGGTCCGCGCCGACGAGGCCCACCATCGTGATGTCAACCACGGCTTCGCCAACGAACTGTGCGGTTTGCCGTTGGGCGCCATCGCTCCCTGCCCGCCGCACGTCGTGCTGGAGCCGAACTGGAAAGCGGCGGCCTGACGCCGCCTACCCGCTCAGGTTCCGCGCGCGCCCCGAGGCTTCAGGCTTCGGGGCGTTCTGCGTTTCAGGCCGCCTTCACGGCCGAAACGATCGACTTGACCACCTTGCGGACCAGGGCCGGGTCATCACCCTCGGCCATGATGCGGATCAGGGGTTCGGTGCCCGAGGCGCGCACCACGATGCGGCCAGCGCCGTTCAGCTGGCTCTCGCCGTCAGCGATGGCCTCCTTGACCGTCTTGGCTTCCAGCGGCTTGCCGCCGGCGAAGCGGACGTTTTCCAGCAACTGCGGCACGGGCTCGAACTGTCGGGCCAGGGCGCTCATCGGCTTTCCGGTCTCGATCATCACCGCCAGCACCTGCAGGGCTGCGATCAGGCCGTCACCCGTGGTCGAGAAATCCGACAGGATCAGGTGGCCCGACTGCTCGCCGCCCAGGTTGAAGCCGCCCTCGCGCATCCGGGCCATCACATAGCGGTCGCCGACGCTGGTGCGCTCCAGGCTGAGGCCCTGTTCGCCCAGGAAGCGTTCGAGGCCGAGATTGGACATCACCGTGGCCACCACGCCCCCGGCCTTCAGCTTGCCGGCCTTGGCGTAGGCGGCGGCGATGATGGCCATGATCTGGTCGCCGTCGACCACCAGGCCGTTCTCGTCGCAGATCACCAGCCGGTCGGCGTCGCCGTCCAGGGCGATGCCGATGTCGGCGCGGTATTCGCGCACCAGCTTGGCCATGGCTTCGGGATGGGTCGAGCCGCACTCGTGATTGATATTGGTCCCGTCCGGATCGACGCCCAGCGGAATGACCTCGGCGCCCAGCTCATACAGGGTGACGGGGGCCACCTTGTAGGCCGCGCCATTGGCGCAATCGATGACGATCCGCAGGCCGGCCAAAGAGAGCTGGCGCGGGAAGGTGGCCTTGACGATCTCGACATAGCGGGCCTGGGCGTCGTCGATGCGCTTGACGCGGCCCAGACCGCGGGGCGGGGCCAGGCCCTCCTGCAGGCCCTCGTCCATCAGGGCCTCGATCTTCAGTTCCTGCTCGTCCGACAGCTTGTAGCCGTCGGGGCCGAACAGCTTGATGCCGTTGTCGGCAAAATTGTTGTGGCTGGCGCTGATCATCACGCCCAGATCGGCCCGCATCGAGCGGGTCATCATCGCCACGGCCGGGGTGGGCAGAGGGCCAAACAGCCGCACGTCCATGCCGACGCTGGCGAAACCGGCGACCAGGGCCGGCTCGATCATGTAGCCCGAGAGCCGGGTGTCCTTGCCGATCACCACCAGGTGGCGGCGGTCATCCTGCGAGCGAAACAGCTTGCCGGCCGCCAGGCCGACGCGCAGGGCGACCTCGGCGGTCATCGGGTGCTGGTTGGCCTGGCCGCGGATGCCGTCGGTGCCGAAATAGGCGCGCTTGCTCATGCTTGCTCTGATCTCATCAGGTTCGGTACGGATCGCGAAACGATCCGAAATGCAGATTTATGTGGGCCAACCCTGCACGAATGCTAAAGCCCGGCCGACGACTATACCCGCGCGGGTAGCCATAATCCCGGCGGGCGCGATTTACAAAGGACCATGGCATGTGCGGCATCATCGGCATCGTCGGAAACCAGCCTGTCGCCGAGCGCCTGGTCGAAAGTCTCAAGCGCCTGGAATACCGCGGCTATGACTCGGCGGGCATCGCCGGTCAGGTGGACGGGGTGCTGCAGCGCCGCCGGGCTCCGGGCAAGCTGCGCGAGCTGGAAAGCGTGCTGGCCCACGAGCCGCTGATCGCCACCACCGGCATCGGCCACACCCGCTGGGCCACCCACGGCGCGCCCACCCTGCGCAACGCCCACCCGCACATCATCGGCAAGGTGGCGGTGGTGCATAACGGCATCATCGAGAACTTCGCCGAGCTGAAGGCCGAACTGATCGCCGCCGGCCGCGAGTTCCAGAGCGACACCGACACCGAGGTCGTCGCCCACCTGCTGGACGCTGAACTGGCCACGGGTTTTTCGCCGCTGGACGCCTTCAAGGCCACACTGGACCGCCTGCGCGGCGCCTTCGCGCTGTGCGTGCTGATCGGCGGCGAGGACGAGGTGATCCTGGCGGCCCGCAACGGCCCGCCCCTGGCCGTGGGCTATGGCGACGGCGAGATGTTCGTCGGCTCCGACGGCTTGGCCCTGGGCCCCTTCACCAACCGCGTCGCCTATCTGCACGACGGCGACTACGTCATCGTCGACCACGCGGGCGCCAAGATTTTTGACCAGAGCGGCAAGACTGCAGACCGGCCGATCAAGATCGTCCCCGCCTCGGCCGTGCTGATGGAGAAGGGCAACTACCGGCACTTCATGGAAAAGGAAATCCATGACCAGCCGGAGGGCTGCCAGCGCACCATTGCCGCCTATGTGGACCCGATCGCGGCCCGCGCGGCGGTGCCCGGCGACATCGACTGGGCCAGCCTGGAGCGCATCCAGATCGTGGCCTGCGGCACCTCCTATATCGCCGGCATGGTCGGTCGCTATCTGATCGAGCAGCTGGCCGACCTCCCGGTCGATGTCGAGATCGCCTCGGAGTTCCGCTACCGCCAGCCGGCGATCCGCTCCGGCGCCCTAGCCATCGCCATGTCGCAGTCGGGCGAGACCGCCGACACCCTGGCGGCCCTGCGCTACTGCCAGGCGGCCGGCATGAAGAGCGCCGTGGTCGTCAACGCCACCGAGTCGACCATGGCCCGCGAGGTCGATGTCGTCTGGCCGATCCATTGCGGTCCCGAGATCGGCGTCGCCTCGACCAAGGCCTTCACCGCCCAGGTCAGCGTGATGATCGCCCTGGCCATCGCCGCCGCCAAGGCGCGCGGCCGGATCGACGACGCCGAGGAGCAGCGGCTGGTCCGGGTGCTGCTGGAAGCCCCCCGCCTGATCGCCGAGGCCATCGGCCTGGAAGACGCCATCAAGGACATCGCCGTCGAGGTCGCCAAGGCTCGCGACGTGCTCTATCTGGGCCGTGGCCCGATGTCGGCCCTGGCCCTGGAAGGCGCGCTGAAGCTCAAGGAAATCAGCTATATCCACGCCGAGGGCTATGCCGCCGGCGAGCTGAAGCACGGCCCCATCGCCCTGGTCGACGACCAGACACCCATCGTCATCCTCGCCCCCTATGACAGCTGGTTCGAGAAATCGGCCTCGAACATGAGCGAGGTCATGGCGCGCGGCGGCCAGGTGATCTTCATCACCGACACCGAAGGCGCCAGGCACGCCCCGGCCGGCGCCAAGGTGGTGATCACCGCTCCGGTTTGCGATCCGCTGATCTCGGCCCTGGTGATGTCGGCTCCGATCCAGCTGCTGGCCTATCACGTGGCCGTGCAGAAGGGGGCCGATGTGGACCAGCCGCGCAACCTGGCCAAGTCGGTGACGGTGGAATAGGGAACTACTGGGCAAGGTTGTCGTAACAGACATGGTCCGTCGTCTCGGGACGGGGTGTTCACAATGACCCGACGGAGGAAAACATGTCCATCGTCATGACGCCGATCGGCCGCGTCGAGGGCGGCCGCGACGTTCCGGAGGACGACGACTGGGGCAGGAGCCGCGCGAAGATCGTGCTGGATCCAGCCCGGTTTGACGCCGAGGCGCTGTTGGGGCTTGAGACCTTCAGCCATGCCGAGGTGATCTATGTGTTCGACAGGGTGACCGACGACCAGATCGTGACCGGCGCCCGCCACCCGCGCGGCAACACTGCATGGCCGAAGATCGGCATCTTCGCCCAGCGCGGCAAGAACCGGCCCAACCGCATCGGCATCACGGTCTGCAGGATCGTTGCTGTGGACGGCCTGTCGCTGGAGGTCGAGGGCCTGGACGCCATCGACGGCACGCCGGTGTTGGACATCAAGCCGATGATGAGCGGCTTTGCCCCGCGCGGCCAGCACCGCGAGCCCGACTGGGCGCGGGAGATCATGGAGCGATACTGGTAGGACGAACTTGGCCTCAGTCGTCTTTGGACAGCCTGGCCAGAAAAGCCCTGGCGGCGTCCTTGTGGCGGGCCTTCAGGTTCTTGCCGACAACGGCGATGACGGCCGCGATGACGGCGGCGTCGTCGGTCATGCCCAGGGCCGGCAGCACGTCGGGAATGGCGTCGGCGGGCAGCACGAAATAGGCCAGCGCCGCCATCATCATGCCCTTGGCGGCCATCGGCGTGGTCGGGTCGCGGGCGCACCACCAGACCGAAAGCGCCTCGGCGGCGAACGGCACGCGGGCCGCCACGCGCCTGATCTTGGGCAGGAAGCCCCGGGCCACCCGCTCCTCGTTCAGCTTCACGGTGGCCGGAACCAGGGCCCTGGACGGATCCAGGATCTGGTTTACGTCGGGGGACGGTTTGGCGTCTGCGCTCATCGGTCTAAAACCCTCTCCAAGCAGCAACCTTAAACGCAAAGCTTGGGGAAACGTCCATGAAACTCGACAACACCGTCGCCGCCGTCGTCACCGGAGGCGCTTCGGGCCTCGGCGAGGCCACCGCCCGGGCTCTCGCCGCCCATGGCGTCAAGGTCGCCCTGTTCGACATGAACGAGGCCCGCGGCGAGGAAGTCGCCAAGGACATCGGCGGCGTGTTCTGCAAGGTCAATGTGACCTCCGACGCCGATGTCGACGCTGGCTTCGAAAAGGCCCGCGCCGCCCACGGCCAGGAGCGCATCCTGGTCAATTGCGCCGGCACCGGCAACGCGGCCAAGACCGCTGGCCGCGACAAGGCCACCGGCGAGACCAAGCACTTCCCGCTCGACGCCTTCGACCGCATCATCCAGATCAACCTGGTGGGCACGTTCCGCTGCATCGCCAAATCGGCCAAGGGCATGCTGGACCTTGAGCCGCTGGAGGACGGCCTGCGCGGCGCGATCGTCAACACCGCCTCGGTCGCCGCCGAAGACGGCCAGATGGGCCAGGCAGCCTATTCGGCCTCCAAGGGCGGCGTGGTGGGCATGACCCTGCCGATCGCCCGCGACCTGATGAGCGAAGGCATCCGCGTCAACTGCATCCTGCCGGGCATCTTCAACACCCCGCTGATGAACAATGCGCCCGAAGCCGTGAAGGCCGGTCTGGCCGCCTCGGTGCCCTTCCCCAAGCGCCTGGGTAACCCCGAGGAGTATGCGCATCTGGCCCTGACGATGATCACCAACGACTATTTCAACGGTGAAGACGTGCGTCTCGACGGCGGCATCCGCATGGCGCCGCGCTAAACCGCATAAAAAATCCTCCCCCTGAGGGGGAGGAGATCGCGGAGCGATCGGAGGGGGAAGGCGATGCTGAAGATCAGCGAGCCCTTCCCTCTCCGTCGCCTGCGGCGACACCTCTCCCATCGGGGAGTGGATTGCCTTTCTCTACTTCTTCGGCGTCGGCAGAACGATGCTGCTGGCCAGATTGGCCATGATCTCGCGCGCGTCATAGGCGCGGGGATCGCCTTCTGGTTTCTTGCCCTTGCGCATCACGATCTCGGCGCCGGCTTCGAACCGCTCGATGGTGCGGACCTGGGTGCGGTCATAGAAGAAGGGATCCCCCCAGAAGGGGTCCCAGCTGCGCCAGCCATAGCTGGGACCGAAATAGCGCCAGGACGGGCGCCAATAGCCATAGGGATAGCCATAGCCAAAGCCCGGCCGCGCCAACGGATCGGGATCGATCACCGTGCGGGCTGTGCGGTCGGTGCGGCGGTCTGCGGTCTCGAACCAGTCATAGCCCTGCTGCACGGTCAGTTCGGCGGCGCGATACAGTAGATAACGCTCGACGGTCTCGCGCGAGGTCAGGCTGTTGCCGGCGAAATTCACCCGGTAGCGGTCGGCTTCCAGGCGCTGTTCGGAGAACCCGCCCGTGGTCGAGCCCGACGTAACCTTGGGTTGGTAGGGGGTGGCGGTCGCGCAGGCCGACAGTCCAGCGGCGACGACCATGGCCGCGACAAGGGCGGCTTTCTTCAGGGACATTTGCAACGCTCCATGACCCAGAACCCGGTGGGTCTAGACCCTAACTCTGGCAATCCTTTGTGGTTTCGCCAAGGCGTTTGATTTCCAGCCTGAAATCAGCGGGATACGAAGATCAGCCGCGCGAGACAATCAGGATCGCGGCGCAGATCAGCAGCGCGCCGACCACGAAGGCGAAGACCCGGCGAAAGACCGGCTCGTTCATCCGCTTCGACAGGGCCGCTCCGCCCAGGCCGTAGGCGCTCATGCTGATCAAATCCATGCCGATCGTGGCGACGGCGAACATCAGCAACTGCGGGGCCAGAGGCCGGCTCACGTCGATGAAGGGCGGCAGCACGGCGGTGAAGAACAGCAGGGCCTTGGGATTGGCGATCTGCACGGTGAAGCCGTCGAGAAAGGCCGACTTGCCCCCCTTCACGGTGGCGACGGCGTGGCTCTCGGCGTTCTTCCAGCCGGTCCACAGCGACTTGAGGCCCAGCCAGACCAGGTAGGCCGCGCCCAGAAGCGCCAGGATGTGAAAGACCCGGGGGAAGGCGATGATCAGCGCGCCCAGGCCAAGCGCCGAGCCCGCGAACCAGATCAGGGTGGCGCTGTTCATGCCCACCACGCCGAGCAGGGCCGCGCCCTTGCCCTTCTCCATGCCGGTGGCGATGGCGAACAGGTTGGCGGGCCCCGGCGTGATGGCCATGACGAACATGGCGGCCAGGAAGGCGCCGTAGCGGGCGGGATCGACGGGCAGGACCATGGCCACGCTATAGGTGAGGTCCCACCCGCCGAGAAGTGGCGATCAGGCGCCGATGGCGACCAGCATCCAGATCGCCCGTCCCAGGGCGCCAAACAGCAGGATCGCCGCCGCCGCCAGCTGGATCATGAAGCCCAACTCGCGCTTGTCCGGCGCTGCGGCATAGCCCAGGGCATAGATCACCCGGCCCAGGATCCAGATCACGCCCAGGATCGCCGCGACCATGTCGTTCCAGTAGATCGCGAACAGCCACAGCGACGGCAGGAAGATCGGCAGCCATTCCAGCGTATTGGCCTGGACGCGGATGTGCCGTTCCAGCTCGGGATCGCCCGTCATGGCTGGCGCAGCGATGCCGCTCTTCTTGCGCGCGCCGCCGACGCGGACGCCCATCCAGACATAAACAAGCAGGGCGACCAGCGTGACGATCGTGACCCAGGAATGCGGCTGCATATGTGTTTCTCCCTATGGGCCCACGGATGGGGCCTTGAAGCGGTCAAGCTTAGCCAGCTTCGCGGAATTTGCATCCGTCCGTCGTCGGCGTTAAGGTTTTGTGCGGTGGGGCCCCTTCGGGGCAGTGCGCGTCAAGCGAGGCGGCTTTTTCGCCTTCGTGACCGGACCGAGCGCACGACGCCCTGGAACCTGTCGCGCGGGTTAAACGCTTTCGTTTCAGAACGATCCCTCATCGCGGAGGCTTCGGCCATGCGTTTGAATTCCACGGCTATCGCCGAGATCGACTACAAGCCCGAACACGGCAAGCTGTTCGTCACGTTTCACGACGGCGACGCCTACGTCTATGTCGGCGTGCCCGAACGGGTCAGCGTGGCCTTTGTCCGCTCGGCCTCCAAGGGCCGGTTCTTCCAGCGGGTGATCCGGGACCGCTATCCCTACAACCGGATCTGAGGCGCGCGCACGTCAGTGCGCCGCTCCTCCCGCCGGCAGATGGCTCTTGTCGGACTTGCCGACCCTGTCCAACAGGGTCTGGCCCGCCGCGTTCATGCCGATCACCTCGACCTGCGCGCCCTGGCGGCGATAGCGGAACACCACCTTGTCGACGGCCGCCACGCCGGTCAGATCCCACAGGTGGGCGTCCGTCATGTCGATCTCGACGCGGGTCGGATGGCCGTGATGCTCGAAGCTGGCGGCGAACAGATCGGCCGAAGCGAAGAACAGCTGGCCGGTGACCTTGTAGCGCAGCATCCCCTCTTCCGGCGTCTCGATCTCGGTCACGGCGATGGTCTTGCCGACCTTGCGCATGAAGAAGACGGCCGAGAGGATCACGCCCAGCACCACGCCCTTGGACAGGTCGTGAGTGAAGACCACGGTCAGGGTGGTGGCGATCATCACGATCGACGACTGAACCGGCGTCGAGCGCAGGTTCAGCACCGACTTCCAGTCGAAGGTGCCGACCGAGACCATGATCATCACGGCCACCAGGGCCGGCATGGGGATGCGCGCCACCCAGTCCTGCAGCACCAGAATCAGGAACAGCAGCAGAAGCCCCGCCCAAAGGGTCGATAGCCGCCCCCGGGCGCCGGAGGTCACATTGATGATCGACTGGCCGATCATCGCGCAACCGGCCATGCCGCCAAACAGCGACGCGGCGATATTGGCGATGCCCTGGCCGCGCGTCTCGCGATCCTTGTCCGACGGCGTATCGGTGATGTCGTCCAGCAGGTTGGCCGTCAGCAGGGATTCCAGCAGACCCACAAAGGCTAGGGTCGCCGAGATCGGCCCGATGATCCTCAGCGTCTCCCAGGTCAGCGGCACGGCCGGCAGGTGGAAGGCCGGCAGGGATGAGGGCATCTGGCCCATGTCGCCCACCGTGCGGACGTCCAGGCCGGTGAAGATCGCAAAGGCGCTCAGCGCGATGATCGCCACCAGCGGCGCTGGGACCGCCCTGGTGATCAGCGGGAAGCCATAGATGATCGCCAGACCCGCCCCGACCATGGCGAAGGTCTGCCAGTTGGCCCCGATCAGTTCGGGCATCTGGGCCAGGAAGATCAGGATCGCTAGCGAGTTGACGAAGCCCGTCATCACGCTCTTGGAGACGAACTTGATGTAGCGGCCCAGTTTCAGCAGGCCGATGATGATCTGGAACACCCCGCACAGCAGCGAGGCCGCGAACAGATATTCCAGCCCGTGATCGCGCACCAGCGTGACCATCAGCAGCGCCATGGCGCCGGTGGCCGCCGAGATCATGGCCGGCCGTCCGCCCACTAGGGCGATGGTCACGGCGATAATGAACGAGGCATAGAGGCCGACGGCCGGATCGACACCCGCGATGATCGAGAAGGCGATGGCCTCCGGGATCAGGGCCAGGGCCACGACCGTGCCCGCCAGCAGATCACGGCGCGGATTGGCGAGCCATTGCTGACGCGCCGAAGCAAGAAGGGTCATTGAGGGTTCAGTCTGTCGCTCGCGGACGGTGGCGCGGCGCGCTCAGGTCCGTTCGGTTTCCCGAGGGATCGGCGCCCGGGGTAGCCACCCGATCTGGCCGGGTCCTTAGTGACGCGCTGCTGATGCCGCAAAACGTCCACTCGCGCAACAGACGGGCGCTGGAAGCGCGCCGCCGTTGCCGGCGGCGCGCTTCGAAAATCAGCCCTGCGTCCGCTGATCCCGCTTGGCCAGCACCCGCAGGCGCAGGGCGTTCAGCTTGATGAAGCCGCCCGCGTCGCGATGATCGTACGCGACCTTGCCTTCCTCGAAGGTGACGAGGTCCTGGTCGTACAGGCTGTAGGGGCTGGTGCGGCCGATGATCGAGACATTGCCCTTGTAGAGCTTGACGCGAACCTGACCGGACACCTTGGTCTGGCTGTAGTCGATGGCCGCCTGCAGCATCTCGCGCTCCGGCGAGAACCAGAAGCCGTTGTAAACGAGCGATGCGTATTTCGGCATCAGCTCGTCCTTCAGGTGCATGGCGCCGCGATCCAAGGTGATGCTCTCGATGCCGCGGTGGGCAGCCAGCAGGATCGTGCCGCCCGGGGTCTCGTAGACGCCGCGCGACTTCATGCCGACGAAGCGGTTTTCCACCAGATCCAGACGGCCCACGCCGTTGTCGCGGCCCAGCTCGTTGAGCGTGGTCAGCAGGGTGGGGGGCGACATGGTGACGCCGTCGATGGCGACCGGGTCGCCCTTCTCGAAGTCGATCGTGAAGACGTGCGGCTTGTCGGGCGCGTCTTCCGGCGCGATCGTCCGCATGTGAACGAATTCGGGGGCCTCGACGGCCGGATCTTCCAGCACCTTGCCCTCGGACGAGGAGTGCAGAAGGTTGGCGTCAACGCTGAACGGGGCCTCGCCGCGCTTGTCCTTGGTGATCTGGATCTGGTGCTTTTCAGCGAACTCCAGCAGGGCCTCGCGGGACTTGAAGTCCCACTCGCGCCAGGGGGCGATCACGGTGATATCCGGCTCGAGGCCATAATAGCCCAGCTCGAAGCGGACCTGATCGTTGCCCTTGCCGGTCGCGCCGTGGCTGACGGCGTCGGCGCCGGTCTTGCGGGCGATCTCGATCTGCTTCTTGGCGATCAGCGGGCGCGCGATCGAGGTGCCCAGCAGATACTGGCCCTCATAGACCGTGTTGGCGCGGAACATCGGGAAAACGTAGTCGCGCACGAACTCTTCGCGCACGTCCTCGATGAAGATGTTCTCGGGCTTGACGCCGGCGGCCAGGGCCTTGGCCCGCGCCGGTTCGATCTCTTCGCCCTGCCCCAGGTCGGCGGTGAAGGTGACGACTTCGGCCCCGTACT
>Ga0209066_10007713_pt1 | contig 10611 bp, 8 predicted proteins | sample All_14_2_FD_187198 | JGI IMG/M metagenome (GOLD analysis project Ga0209066, IMG submission 187198) | Freshwater microbial communities in response to fracking from Pennsylvania, USA - Allegheny Zone_MetaG_DW_15 (SPAdes) (version 2) ... | reverse complement strand
CGACGCGGTGGCGCATTTCGCCGCCGAGAGCCACGTGGACCGCTCCATCTTCGGGCCCAAAGATTTCATCGAGACCAACATACACGGCACCTTCGCGCTGCTGGAAACCGCGCGCCAGTGCTGGGGGAACCGGCGCGACGTGCGCTTTCACCATATCAGCACAGACGAGGTTTACGGCTCGCTGGGCAAGACCGGCAAGTTCAAAGAGACCACGCCCTACGACCCCCGCAGTCCGTACTCCGCCTCCAAGGCCTCGTCGGACCACCTGGTGATGGCCTACCACCACACCTATGGCCTGCCGGTCACCATCTCCAATTGTTCTAACAACTACGGCCCGTTCCATTTTCCGGAAAAGTTGATCCCTCTGGTGATACTCAACGCCTTGGACGGCAAGCCGCTGCCCGTATACGGCGACGGCGCGCAGGTGCGCGACTGGCTGTATGTGGAAGACCATTGCTCGGCCATCTGGCAGGTGTTGCGCAAGGGCCGCACCGGCCAGACCTACAATGTGGGCGGCAACTGCGAGATGAAGAACCTCGACGTGGTAAAGGGGATCTGCGCCGCGCTCGAGGCCGACGAACCGTCCGCGAAGAACCCGGCCTTGGAGGGCAAGAAGTATGCCGACCTGATCACTTTCGTGAAGGACCGCCCCGGCCACGACCGGCGCTACGCCATAGATTTCTCCAAAATAAAGCGCGAGCTGGGCTGGAAGCCATCGGTGACTTTCAAGGAAGGCCTGCGGCATACTGTGCGCTGGTATCTGGCCAATCCCGGTTGGGTGGCCGACGTGAAGAGCGGGAACTACCGCAAGTGGATAAAAAAGAATTACAAGAGATGAAACTGGTCTTCCTGGGCACCAACGGCTGGTACGACAACGCCGACGGCAATACCGTCTGCGCGCTGATTAAAACGAAGCGTTGGGACATTGTGCTCGACGCCGGCAACGGCATATATAAACTGGACCAGCACGTAGACGGTACCAAGCCTGTATTCATTTTGCTCAGCCATTTTCACATAGACCATATTGCCGGCCTGCACACGCTGGTGAAGTTTAAATTTAAGAAAGGGTTAACCATTTGCGGCGGCTCCGGCGCGCGCCGCGTGCTGGGTAAGTTCATCAACCGGCCGTTCACCGTGCCGCTGGCCGACCTGCCTTATTCTGTAAGAATACTGGAGTTGCCGTCTGAAGCAGACCAACTTCCCTTTAAACTGCAGACGCTGCCGCTCATGCACGCCGACCCGGTGCTGGGCATGCGCCTGGGGCTGGAGGGGAAAACCCTGACCTATATCACCGATACCGGCCCCTGCCCCAACGCTACCGCCTTGGCTAAAGACGCCGACCTGCTGATAACCGAATGCGCCAACCTGCCGGGGGAATTCAACCCGCTCTGGCCGCATTTCAACCCTGAGACGGCCGGCCGCCTGGCCGCCGAAGCCGGCGCCAAGCGGCTGGTGATGACGCATTTCTCCGCCTCTCGCTACCCTTTTCCGCGCAACCGCGCCCTTGCCCTGCGCCATGCCCGCAAGGTTTTCCCTGCCGCAGCCGTGGCCCTGGACGGCTTACAAATCCCTCTTATATAACCTCCGCTATTTTGCCCATTCTTCGGCCTTTGCTATAATATATTTATTATAAGGCCGGCTATCCGGCCGTTCTAACATACAAAGGGCGGGCAACATGAAAAAGGCTTTAATTACCGGCATACGCGGCCAGGACGGTTCCTACCTCTCTAAATTCCTGCTTGAAAAAGGCTACAAAGTATACGGCGCCGACCGCCGCAGCGGTGAGGGCGCGGGCTGGCGCTTCACCGAAATGGGGTTGGCCGGACGCATAGAAGAGATAGACATGGATCTCCTCGAAACCAGCAATGTCATGCAGGTTATCGACCGCGTGAAGCCCGATGAGATTTATAACCTAGCCGCTCAGAGCTTTGTCCAGGCCTCGTTCGCCCAGCCGCTGCTTACCGGCAACGTGGACGGCCTCGGCGTGCTGCGCCTCCTCGAAGCGGTACGCACCTGCCACCCCAAAGCCCGATTCTACCAGGCTTCCACCTCCGAGATGTTCGGCAAGGTGCAGGAGATCCCCCAGACCGAGAAGACCCCGTTCTATCCCCGCAGCCCTTACGGCGTGGCCAAACTCTACGGCCACTGGATGGTGAAGAATTACCGCGAATCCTATAACCTGTTCGCCTGCTCGGGCATCCTGTTCAACCACGAAAGCCCCATGCGTGGCGCCGAGTTCATTACCCGCAAGATGACGCTGGGCCTGGCCCGCATCAAGTTCGGCCTGCAGGAAAAGATAACCGTGGGCAACATAGACGCCAAGCGCGACTGGGGCTACGCCAAGGAATACGTAGAGGGTATGTGGCTGATGCTGCAGCAGAAAAAAGCCGAGGACTATGTACTGGCCACCGGCGAGACCCATACCGTGCGCGAACTGATAAATCACGCGGCGGACTTCGCGGGCTTCGACCTGGTCTGGAGCGGCAAGGGCGTTAACGAGAAGGCCAAAGACCGCAAGACCGGCAAGGTGATAGTTGAAATCTCTCCCAAATTCTTCCGCCCGGCCGAAGTGGAACTGCTGCTGGGTAGCCCGGCCAAGGCCAGGCGCGAGCTGGGCTGGAAGCCCAAGACCAAGTTCAAAGAACTGGTGCGCATAATGACCGAGGCCGACCTGCAGCGCGCCGAGAGAGAAGCGCGCCGCTAACGAGGACTTATGAAAGCGATAATACTCGCCGGCGGTTCCGGCACCCGGCTGTGGCCCGTTTCCCGCTACGGCATGCCCAAGCAGTTCATAAAGCTCAATGGCGGCAAGTCGCTGCTGTGCCAGACCGTAGAGCGCCTGGCCGCCGTGGTGCCGCTCAAGGATATTTTTGTAATCACCAACGAGGATTACCGCTTTCACGTGCAGGCCGACCTGCGCTCTGTGTCCCCGACCATGGAAGACAATGTGATCCTGGAACCCGTGGGCCGCAACACAGCTCCGGCCATAGCGCTGGTGATGCGCTACTGCCTCGAGAAACTCAAGTGCCACAAAGATGAGGTAATCTTCATCTGCCCGTCGGACCATATCATACAGCCGGTGGAAAAATTCGCCCGCTATGCCCGGCAGGCCGAGGCGGCCGCCAAGGCCGGCAGCATAGTGACCTTCGGCATAAAGCCCAGCCGGCCCGAGACCGGTTACGGCTATATCAAGAAAGGCGCCAAGGCCCCCGGCAACGGCGGCGTGTGCAGGGTGGCCAAGTTCGCCGAGAAGCCTGACGCCAAGACCGCGGCCAAGTATCTGCTGGCCGGGGACTATTATTGGAACTCCGGTATGTTCTCTTTCACTATCGCCACCATGCTGGCCGAGTTCAAGGCCTACGCGCCGGAGATCAGCCGCAAGATGCCTCAGGCTTTCTCTAAGATGGTCGCTGATTTTAAGAACATGCCATCTATCTCCATCGACTACGCGGTTATGGAGAAGTCCAAGAAGGCCGCAGTGCTGCCCATAGACATACTGTGGAGCGACGTGGGTTCCTGGGACTCGCTGCATGAGGTCATACAGCCTGACGGCGACGACAATGTAAAGGTCGGCGACGTGCTGGCCCTGGACACGAAACGTACCATAGTGATGGGCGAGAAGCGCTTGATCGCGACTATAGGCCTCAAAGACCTGATCATTATCGATACCACCGACGCGCTACTGGTGGCCAAGCGCGGCCAGGCCCAGCGGGTAAAAGAAGTTGTGGATATGCTCAAGGAGCGCAAGCGCAAGGAAGTGGTGGAGCATATGACCACCTACCGCCCCTGGGGCAGCTACACGATACTCGAAGAGGGCTCCCGCTACAAGATTAAGCGCATAGTGGTGAAGCCCGGCCACAAGCTCAGCCACCAGCTGCATTATCACCGCAGCGAACATTGGATCATAGTGAAGGGCACCGCCAAGGTGACGCTCGACAATAAAACCACGCTGGTGCACGAGAACGAGAGCACCTACGTGCCCAAGTCCACAGAGCACCGTCTGGAGAACCCCGGCAAGGTTCCGCTGGAGATGATAGAGGTTCAGAACGGCGAGTACGTGGGCGAAGACGATATCGTGCGTTTCGGCGACATATACGGCAGGGGAAAGAAAAAATAATTCTACGGGAGAGTGACATGAAAGTTGTCATACTTGCGGGCGGGATGGGGACCAGGCTGAGCGAAGAGACCGACCTGAAGCCCAAGCCGATGACCGAGATTGGCTTGAAGCCCATGCTCTGGCATATTATGAAGATCTACTCCCATTACGGGTTCAACGACTTCGTGCTCTGCCTGGGCTATAAGGGCTACATGATCAAGGAGTATTTCGCCAACTACTTCCTGCACCAGGCCGATGTTACTATAGACCTGAAGAAGAACTGCATGGAAGTGCATCATGGCAAGGCCGAACCCTGGAAGGTGACGCTGGTGGACACCGGCCTTAACACCATGACCGGCGGGCGCATAAAGCGCGTGCAGGACTATATCGGTAATAAGCCTTTCATGCTGACCTATGGTGATGGCGTAGCAGACGTGGACCTTAAGAAATTGGTAACTTACCACAAGAAACATGGCAAGCTGGCGACGATGACTGCCATACAGAATCTTGGACGTTTCGGAGCCATAGATATGGCTGCTGGCGGCAAGGTGCGCGCTTTTCAGGAAAAACCGATGGGCGACGGTGCCTGGATCAACGGCGGTTTCTTCGTGCTGCAGCCCGAAGTCTTTGATTACATAAAGGACGGCGACGCCACTATATGGGAGCGCGTCCCACTGGAAGGGTTGGCCCGCGACGGGCAGTTGAATGCCTTTACCCATAATGGCTTCTGGAAATGCATGGACACGCTGCGCGACAAGATAGAATTGGAGAAAATGTGGCAGTCTGAGAAGGCGCCCTGGAAACTCTGGAAATGATGAATTCCTGGAAGGGCAAAAAAGTATTCCTCACCGGCCATACCGGCTTTAAAGGCGCCTGGCTTTCCATCTGGCTGGACGCACTGGGGGCCAAGGTTACCGGTTACGCCCTTAAGCCGCCCACCAAGCCCAGCATCTTCGAACTCTGCCGCCTGGACCGTAAGATAAAGTCCGTCATTGGCGATGTTCGCGACGCTTCTAAACTTAAGCGCGCCATGATGGCCGCCAAGCCGGAGATAGTCATACACATGGCGGCCCAGCCGCTGGTGCGCTTGTCTTACAAAGAACCGGCCGAAACCTACGAGACCAATGTGATGGGCGCGGTGAACCTGCTGGAAGGCGTACGGGCCTGCCCTTCGGTAAGGGCCGTGGTTAATGTCACCACGGACAAATGTTACGAGAACCGCGAGCATAACCGGGCCTTCCTCGAGGACGAGCCCATGGGCGGCTACGATCCCTACTCGTCGAGCAAGGGCTGCTCCGAGCTGGTAACTTCCGCTTACCGCAATTCTTTCTTCAATCCCGCCGACTATAAAAAACATGGCGTGGCGCTGGCTTCGGCCAGGGCCGGCAATGTGATAGGCGGCGGCGACTGGGCCGAGGACCGCCTTATCCCCGATATCATACGCGCCGCGCTTCGGGGGGAGAAGGTGCGCATACGCAACCCGCGCGCCATCCGCCCCTGGCAGCATGTGCTGGAGCCGCTCTCGGGCTACCTGCGGCTGGCTGAAATGCTTTACACCCATGGGCCGCGCTACGCGCAGGCCTGGAACTTCGGCCCCGACTCCGGTGACGCCAAGGACGTGGAGTGGATAGTAGAGCGCATGTTCTTCCGCTGGCCGGAGGCCGCCGGTTACGAGATAGATAAGGGCCGCCATCCGCACGAGGCCCATTACCTCAAATTGGATTCTTCCAAGGCCCGCCGCGAACTGGGCTGGGCGCCGCGCTGGCACATCGGCGGGGCCATAGACAAGATCATAGAGTGGACGCGCGCCTACAAGGCCGGCGAAGACATGCGCGGGGTCTGCCTGAAACAGATAGCGGAGTACTCCAAGATATGACCAACCAGGAAATCAAAGCACGCAAAGAGATCTTCAAAAAGGTTTCGGCCTACTACAAGAAGTTTCACCAGAAACCGGCTTTCCGTCCTGGGGAAAGTTTCGTAAATTACGGCGGGCGCGTTTACGACGACAAGGAACTCATCAACCTGACCGACACCGCCCTGGATTTCTGGCTGACCGCGGGCCGCTACTGCGCCGAGTTCGAACGGGAACTGGGCCAGTACCTTGGCGTGAAACATGTCTCGCTGGTTAATTCCGGCTCCTCGGCTAACTTGATCGCTTTCATGGCGCTGACCTCGCCCAAGCTGGGCGCGCGACAGATAAAGCCCGGCGACGAAGTAATAACCGTGGCGGCCGGTTTCCCTACCACCGTAACGCCCATCATACAGTACGGCACAGTGCCGGTATTCGTGGACGTTGAACTGCCTTCCTACAACGTGAATTGCTCTATGCTGGAGAAGGCCCGCTCCAAGAAGACCAAGGCCGTCATGCTGGCACATACGCTTGGCAACCCCTTCGACATAGCCAAGGTTAAGAAGTTCTGCGACAGGCACGGCCTGTGGCTGATAGAGGACAACTGCGACGCGCTGGGCTCCAAGTACGCCGGGAAATTTACAGGAACTTTCGGAGACATAGGCACTTCCAGCTTTTATCCTCCGCATCATATGACCATGGGCGAGGGCGGGGCGGTGTATACCAATGACCCGCTGCTGAAGAAGCTCATAGAGTCTTTCCGGGACTGGGGCCGCGACTGCTGGTGCCCGTCGGGCCAGGACAATACCTGCCACAACCGCTTCACCCGCCAGTACGGCGAACTGCCGCTGGGCTACGATCACAAGTACGTGTATTCCCATTTCGGCTATAACCTTAAGGCCACCGAGATGCAGGCCGCCATAGGCCTGGCCCAGCTTAAGAAGTTCCCGGCCTTCGTTGAGGCCCGCAAGAAAAATTGGGCTTACCTGCGCAAGGAGTTAGGGAAATATTCGAGGAAACTTATCCTGCCCGAGCCCACGCCGAAGTCCGACCCCAGCTGGTTCGGCTTCCTGCTGACCGTGCGCGAGGACGCCGGCTTTACCCGCGACGCGCTGGTGACCCACCTGGAAACCAACAAGGTGCAGACCCGCATGCTGTTCGCCGGAAACTTGATAAAACATCCGTGCTTCGACGCCATGCGCAAGAGCGGCAAGGGCTACCGCGTGGCGGGGGAACTGAAGAATACCGACGCCATACTGCACCGCACCTTCTGGATAGGCGTGTACCCGGGTATGACGAAAGAGATGCTTAAGTATATTTCCGACGTCTTTGGGAGTTTTTTGAACAAATGACCAAACTATCGGATTACGTAATAGACTTCATCGCCCGCGAGAAGGTGCATCACATCTTCGAGATGATAGGCGGGGCTATAACCCACCTGCTGGATTCCGCCCACGGCCGGCGCGACATATCCTGCGTGTCCATGCACCACGAGCAGGCTGCGGCTTTCGCGGCCGAGGCCTACGCGCGCATGAACGGCAATCTCGGCGTGGCCATGGCCACCAGCGGCCCCGGCGCGCTGAACATGCTGACGCCCATCGGCAGCTGCTATTTCGACTCGGTCCCCTGCCTGTTCATAACGGGGCAGGTGAACACCTACGAGTACAAGTTCGACCGACCCTTGCGCCAGATCGGCTTCCAGGAAACCGACATAGTTACCGTGGCCAAGCCGCTGGTGAAATACTCGCAGCTGGTCAGCGAGCCCAAGGATATCCGCTACTGTCTCGAGAAGGCCGTGTACCTGGCGCGCTCCGGCAGGCCGGGGCCCGTGCTGCTGGACATCCCGATGAACGTGCAGCGGGCGCAGATAGATCCCAAGAAGCTAAAGAGTTTTTACGGCAGTCCGGAGCACCGCCGCCTTTCCTCCGTCAAGCCTGTGTCTGCGGCGACGATAAAGAAAATAGCAGGCATGATCGGCAAATCCCGCCGGCCGCTTATACTTGCAGGCGGCGGCATCCGCACCGCCGGCGCTGCCGTGGAACTGCAGAAGCTGCAGGCTAAGACCGGCATCCCTGTGGTCTGCTCGCTGATGGGGCTCGACGCCGTGGACCAGGGAAATGCCGGTTTCACTGGCATGATAGGCTCTTACGGTACCCGCTACAGCAACATGACGCTCGCCAACTGCGACCTATTGCTGGTGTTGGGCTCGCGGCTTGACACCCGGCAGACCGGCGCCCGAACCAGCACCTTCGCCCGCGGCGCCAAGATGATTCACGTAGATGTGGACCGCCACGAGCTCGGGGCCAAAATCAAGACCGACGTTAATGTGCACGCCGACGCCAAGGACTTCCTGAAGCTCCTGAACGCCGCCGTCACCCGCCCCGAGGACCTGTCCGCCTGGCACGAGGCCATAGCCGGCTACCGGCGCAGCTTCCCCGAAGTGGAAACGGACGAAACTCCCGGGCAGATCAATCCCAACAGGTTCATGCAACTGCTTTCTAAACATTCAAAAGCGGATGACATCATCTGCATCGACGTCGGCCAGAACCAGATGTGGGCGGCGCAGTCCTTCCGGCTCAAGAAAGGTCAGCGGATGCTGATCTCCGGCGGTATGGGCTCCATGGGTTTCTCCCTGCCCGCGGCGATAGGCGCCGCCTTGGCCTGCCCCGGCCGGCGCGTGCTGGCGGTCTGCGGCGACGGCGGCATACAGGTCAACATACAGGACATGGATTCGCTGGCGGTGCGCCGGCTGCCTATCAAGGTGATCCTTATGAACAACGGCTGTCTGGGCATGGTGCGGCAGTTCCAGGACCTTTACTTCGGCCGGCGGCGGCAGAGCACCCTGGTAGGGTATCACTGCCCCGACCTGAAAAAGATCATAGCCGCCTACGGCGTACCCGGCACCACGGTGACCAAAATGGACCGGGCGGAAGAGGGGCTTCTCGCCGCGCTCTCTTCAGCGGGGCCCGCCCTGCTGGAAGTTAAACTGACCATGGAAACCGCGGTGGAGCCCAAACTTGAGTTTAACCGGCCCATAGAGGACATGTCTCCCAACATGTCCCGCGAAAAGCTGCGATCGGCCATGATAGTGGCGCCATTGAGGGCAGACGATGTATAAGGCCAGGGTGCTGATAACCGGCGCGTCCGGCTTTGTGGGGCGAAATACCGCGGAACACCTGTCCTCGACGGGCAAGTACGAGGTCTTCTCCTGCACCGACCCGGTGGCTGACCTGCGAGACCCGGAGGCCGTGCGTCGCGTAATCGGCGAATTCGGGCCGGACTGCGTGATAAACTGCGCGGCCTTGGTCGCCACGCGCAAGACCGCCGGCGACAAGGCCCACGACGACCTGGCGGCCACCAACCTGCGAATGTTCTTCAACATAGTGCGCTCGCTGTCCCCGCAGGCGCGCCTGCTGCAGTTGGGCAGCGGCGCCGAGTACGACAACCGCGCCTACCAGCCGAAGATGCGCGAGGAGTTCTTCGATACCAGCGTGCCGGCCGACCCCTACGGTTTCTCCAAATATGTCATGTCCCGTTACGCGGCCTGCGCGGATAATATCACCGTGCTGCGGATCTTCGGAATTTACGGGAAATACGAGGATTACACTTACAAGTTTATCTCCAACGCCATAGTAAAGAACCTCCTGGGCCTGCCCATAGTGATAAACAGAAACGTTAAGTTCGATTATCTGTGGATTGGCGATTTCTGCCGTATAGTGGAAAAGTTCATGCGCATAAAGCCAAAGCACAGTCATTACAACGTTACGCCTACTGAGTCGGCGAACTTGTTATCACTTGCCGAGATAGTGAATAAAACCGGGCGCTCTGCTATCAAAGTGTTAAATAAGGGTTTTAATGCCGAATACACCGGGGGCAACGCGCGGCTACTTAAAGAGCTGGGGAAATTCAGCTTCACTTCCTACGAACAAGGTATAGATCAACTCCGCGCATACTACTCCGCCAATTTGAAGAAACTTGACCTCAGTACAGTTAAGAAAGACCCTTATCTGAAAATGTGCAAATAGACGGTGACGCGAATAATATGAAAAAAGTATCCATCGTGACTCCCTGTTTTAACGAAGAATCTAACGTGGAAGCGTTGTATTCAAAAGTTAAAGAAATCTTTCACAAACTCGGCTCCTACGAATACGAGCACATCTTCATAGACAATGCCTCCATAGACGGAACACAGGCTATTCTTCGTAAACTGGCCGCCGCTGATAAAAACGTTAAGGTCATACTCAATACCAGGAACTTCGGGCATATCCGCTCACCCTTTTACGGGCTTATTCAGGCCAATGGGGACGCCGTTATCCTGCTGGTGTCAGATTTTCAGGATCCCCCTGAGTTGGTAGTCGAATTCCTGAAACAATGGGAAGCCGGATATAAGGTCGTGCTGGGGATTAAGACCAACAGCGGGGAATCCGGCGCCATGTTCGCCTTGCGCACGTTTTACTACAACCTGGTGGACAGGCTTGCTGATGTGAGGATAAATAAGAATAACACCGGTTTCGGCCTGTACGACAGGAAAGTTATAGAGCAGCTCCGCAAGATAGAAGAACCTTACCCGTTCTTCCGGGGGCTGGTATCAGAACTGGGTTTTGAGTCGGCGAAGGTGGATTACTTCCAGCCGGCAAGGAAGCGCGGTATAACTAAGAATAATTTC
>Ga0209066_10007712_pt1 | contig 10612 bp, 7 predicted proteins | sample All_14_2_FD_187198 | JGI IMG/M metagenome (GOLD analysis project Ga0209066, IMG submission 187198) | Freshwater microbial communities in response to fracking from Pennsylvania, USA - Allegheny Zone_MetaG_DW_15 (SPAdes) (version 2) ... | reverse complement strand
GTATCGCGCTGACCAATGACGGTTCGGCCGCCATGGTCACCACGTCCACCGGGATGGTCGCGGCGCTGAGCACTCGCGATTCATCGGTGCTCGGGGTGACCACCATCGGCGTGGTGTCGGCCCAGCCCGTCCTCACGATCAGCCCCGACGGCACCCAGATGTTCGTCACCGATCTCGACAACGGCTCGGTGCACGCGCTGTCGCTGGTCCCGTCGAATGTTGCGCCCTTCTCCAGCGACCCGAACTACACCGTCACCAACCCCGCGACGGGTGCGATGACGGGCAAGGTCGGCGTCGTCGACTTCGACGGTGATCCGCTGACCTACCAGGTGACCGTCAAGCCGGGCAAGGGCAAGCTCGTACTCAACGCAGATGGGACCTACACCTACACGCCGACCGCCGCTGCCCGGCACGCCGCGTCGGTGCCCGCAGCGCCCGACACCGTCACCACCGATTCGTTCACCGTGGTGGTCTCCGACGGCCGCCACGGCACCGTGACCCAAACCATCACCATCGCCATCGATCCCGCGAACAAGGTGCCGACCGTGACCACATCGATCGGCAGCCCGAGTGCGTCGACGGGTGCGGTGAAGGTGACCATCAAGACCGCCGACGGCGACAACGACAAGCGGACGTTCACCGCGACGCAGCCGGCCAAGGGCGCGGTCCAGATGACCGGGTCGGGTGTGTTCACCTACACGCCCAGCGTCGCGGCACTGGCCGCCGCACGGGCACCGGGCGCGGCCTACGAGGACCGACGCGACACCTTCACCGTCACCGTCGACGACGGCCACGGCGGCGTCGTCCCGGTCACGGTGAACGTCAAGATCGGCGCGCCCAATGTCAAGCCCACCGCCGTCACGGCGAGTGTCACTGCCACTCAACCCCGTTCGGGGGTGATCACCGGGACGGTCGGCGCCGTCGACGCCGACGGCGATGTGCTCAGCTACAGCGCCGGCAAGACCAACAAGGGCACGGTCACCCTCAACGCCGACGGCTCGTTCACCTACACACCCACCGCGGCGGCCCGGCTGGCGGCCTCCAAGCCCCGGGCCGGCTCCGCCACCAAATCCGAGACCATCACCTTCACCGTCAGCGACGGCTTCGGCGGGGTCGTCACCAAGACGCTCAAGGTGACGATCGTCGCCAACCCGGCGGACAACGCGGCGCCCACCAATGGCGCTGGGACAGTGTCGGATACGTCCACGGCCATCGGGAGCGTGACCGGCGTCGTCACCGCCACCGACCTGGACGGCGACGCGTTGACCTATCGCCTGGCCAGCGGCCCGGCCTTCGGTGTGGCCACGGTGAGCGCGGCGGGAGGCTTCGTCTACACCCCCGACGTCGACGCGCGCTATCGCGCGCTGGTGACCGCCGGCGAGGACACCGACAGTTTCGTGGTCGACATCACCGACAGCTTCGGCGGGATCAGCACGGCCACAGTGCATGTCACCATCGCCCCACCGTCGACAACGGCGATCGACCAGCGGGCCACGACGGTCGCGGTCAACACCCAGCAGATGTACTTCTATTCGCAGACCGACACCGATATGGCACTGGGGCTGCTGAAAGCCGCTGGGGTGGAAACCATTCGGATCCTGTTGCCCTGGGCCGGCGCCGAGCCCGTCGATGACACCTTCGACTGGGCCGCGGTGGACCGGATGGTCAACAGCGCCAAGGCCCAGGGCATCAAGGTGCTCGCCACGCTGAACACCACACCGGACTGGGCCGCGGTCCCGGGCCAGCAGATCTATACCGCGGCACCGGCCGATATCGAGGCGTTCGGCGATTTCGTCTCCGCGGTGGCGACCCGCTACCAGGGCAAGATCGCCGACTACGAGATCTGGAACGAGCCCAACTACGACGGCTTCTGGGAGCCCGGTCCGGACGCGGCGGCCTACACCGCTCTGCTGAAGGTCGCCTACACCGCGATCAAGGCGGCCGACCCGGACGCCACCGTGATCGGCGGATCGGTGGCCGCGGTGGCCGAAGTGCCCGGCGGCCCGGCGATCAACCCGGTGACCTACCTGTCCCAGATGTATGCCGCCGGCGCGGCCGGGTATTTCGATGCGCTGGCGTTCCACCCGTACCTGTACTCGATGCCGTTCTCGGCGCAGCAGGGACACGCCGGGGTGCCGTTCGCCCAGGCCCAACAGCTGTACGAGGTGATGGTCGCCCACGGTGACGGACACAAGAAGATCTGGGCCACCGAGTACGGACAGCCGGCCTCCGAGGGCGGTGAGGCCGTCCAGGCCGCGTATGTCGGTGACTTCCTGCGGGCGTGGCGCAGCCTGGAGTTCGCCGGGCCGGCGTTCATCCACACCATCGCCGACTACGGGCACGACTTCCCCGATCAGGCCACCATGGGTCTCTTCCGCGAGGACTGGACCCCCAAACCGGTGGTCGCGGTGATCACCCAGGTGATCGCGGAAAACCAGGCGATCAACGCGGTGGGTGGCGATTCGGTCTAGGCGGCTAGGCTGAGGGACATGGCCGAGTCGATATCCGCGAAGAAGAATGCTGCCGCGGTCGCGAATTTCCTTGCCGCTCAGCTACATACGCGAGACGAGGTATTCGCCGACCTGGACGTCGTGCCCGCCGCGGCCGGCGCCTACGGGTGGTGGTTCCGCGAGATCCCGGGCGGCATCGACGTGGCCGGCTGCGAACAGCGTGACGGGTGGACGTTGCTCTACGTCGGGATCAGCCCCGGCCCGCCGCGGGCCGATGGCAAGCCGCGCGCACCCCAGGATCTGCGCAAGCGCATCCGCTATCACTTCGGAGCGGGTAATGCCGGGGCGGACGGGTCCACGCTGCGCAAGTCGCTCGGGGTGCTGCTCGGCGAGCAGCTCGGGTTCGCGCTGCGCCGGATCGGCTCGGGCAAGCGGCAGACCTTCGCCGGCGGCGAGGCGGTCCTGACCCAGTGGATGGCCGAGAACGCCGCAGTGTCCTGGGTGCTGCATCCCGAGCCGTGGTTTCTGGAGCCCAAGTTGATCAGTGCGTTGGTGCTCCCGCTGAACTTCCAGGACAACGACCGCAACGCCTTCGCGCCGGAGCTCAAGAGGTTGCGCAAGGAGGCCGGGGTGAAGGCCGGCAAGCTGCGTGTGCTCGCGGAGTGGACCTAGCCCCGGTTCGGGGCGGTCAGGACGTCGCGCGCTCGCGCGCCGCATCGAGTTCGGCGAGCAGCGCGTCGACCTCCGCGCGCTTCTCGGCGGGAACCATCAACGAATAGAACGTGCCGACCGAGATCGTGAGTTGTAGAAGCTCCTCACGGTCGCCGCCGAACAGTTTCTTGCGGCGGCTGAACTCCTTGACGTCGGTGCCGGCGTACTTGTCGGCGGGATTGCGTCCGATCGAGTTGTTGGCCCGCAGTTTTTCCACCCACACACCATCGATGACGATGCTCTCGCCGTTGATCCCGTCGATGCGAAACATGAGCAGATCGTAGCGGCGGGGGGTGTTGTCGGCGATGCTTCGAGCGCGCGCGAATGCCGCAGGGTAGAACGGAGCCATGTGGCGAGTTGCTTCCCGGTCGGTGCTGACGTCTTTGGTTCTCACCGCGACGGTGATCTGCGCCCCGGTTGCGCGGGCCGAGCCCGTCCCCGTCATCGTGCCCACCGTGCTGGCGGCGGTGCCCCATGACCCCGGCGCCTACAGCGAAGGATTGGAGTTCGACGGGCCCGACCTGTATGAGGCCACCGGGGAGGTGGGCAAATCGGAACTGCGGCAGGTCGATCCGCAGACCGGTGCGGTGATCCGGTCGGTGCCCTTGCCCAACGACTACTTCGGTGAGGGCATCGCCGTTGTGGGCGAGAGCATCTGGCAGTTGACCTACCGCGACGGGGTGGCGATCGAATGGGACAAGGCGTCGTTCACGCCGCGCCGGGAAGTGCCGGTCGCCGGCCAGGGTTGGGGGCTGTGTCACGACGGCGGCAGATTCGTCGCCAGCGACGGCGGTGACCGCCTGCGGTTCTTCGACCCATCGTTCACCGAGACCGGCAGCATCCGGGTGACCCGCGACGGTCAGCCGCAGGCCGGGCTGAACGAACTCGCGTGTGTCGACGGGCAGGTCTGGGCCGCCGCGTGGCCGGACGACACCTTCGTGCGGATCGATCCCGGCACCGGCGTAGTGAACCTGGTGGCCGATGTCTCAGGCCTGTGGCCCGCGCAGCAACGCAACCCGCGGCAGGTGGTCAGCGGCATCGCGCACATTGCCGGGTCGGAGTACCTGATCAGCGGCAAGGAATGGCCGCAGAGCTACCGGGTGATGTTGCCGTAGGTCAGGCGCTCGCTGGTCTCCCACAAATCGCGGGCCAGGGCCGTGTCATAGGACTGCGCCGAGGACCGGATCGGCTTGGCGCCCTCGAAGTACTCGCCGGTGACCCCCTCGAACCGCGGGTCGATGGCCAGCGCGGCCAGCCGGGTGCCGGAAGTCGCCAGGGAGTTCACATTGGGCAGCGCGCGCAGTAGCGGAGAAACCGTGCGCCACACAACTTTTTGCAGTGGTGTGTAGTCGCGCGACAGGCTCGATGCGGGCATGAGTCCCGGATCGAATGCCGTCACGGTGATGCCCGCGCCGCCGTGGCCGAGGCGCCGGTCGAGTTCGTAGGCGTAGAGCACATTGCACAGTTTCGAGGTGGTGTAGCGACGGCGACCGTCGACCGGTTCGTCGGGTTGTGGATGCGCCAGCGCCTCGGCGGTGGTGTAGCGCGGATGTGGCATACCGCTGAACTTCTTCGGATCGTGAGTTCCGCTGGCCACCATCACGATCCGGGCGGGCGCGACCAGTTGCGCGCGCAGGCCCTCGATGAGCGCGAAATGTCCGAGGTGATTGACCCCGAAGGTGATCTCCACGCCGTCTGCGGTCATCTGGAGGCCCGAAACCACCTGCAAGCCGGCATTGCAGACCACGGCGTGCAAGGCGGGCAGGCCCGCCGCGGCAACGGCGGTGGTGAAGGCGTGCACCGAAGCCAACGAAGCCAGGTCGCAGGCCAGCACTGTGCAGCGGTCAGGGGCGCCGAGCTCGGCGACGGCTGCCGCGCCCCGGGACACGTCGCGGACGGCGAGCACGATGTGCCAGGACTCGTCGCGGGCCAGGATCGCCCGGGCGCATTCGAGGCCGAGGCCGGTATTGGCTCCGGTGATGATCACCGATCGGTTATTCATTTTTCCTCCAATAGGATTGGGATCAGGGCCTGGATGGTTTGAATCAACCGCACGTACATCCGGTCGACGTCGGTGCTGTCCGGTTCGAGGTGGTCGGCGAAGAAGATGCCGTCCGACATCGCGGTGGCGACGGCGGCCAGTTCGGCGACGATGTGTTCGGCCCTGTCGGGGGCGAGGTCGTCGGGGAGCAGTGGCCGGATCACGTCGGCGAATCCGGCGATCGCGGTGTCGCGGACTCGGCGGACGGCGGCGGCCACCGCGGGATCATCGCTGCGCTCCAGCGACAGCATGTACACCAGCCGGAAGAAATCCGGATTGGCCACCATGAGTTTCGCGGCGGCGGCGCGTTGGGCCTCGATATCACCGCTGCTGCGGGGAAGCTGCGCGAAGTAGCGTTGCGCGCCGCGCTCCATGACGGCGGCCAGCACACCCTCCTTGGAGCCGAAGTGCCAGTAGATCGAGCTCGCGGGCAGGCCGGTCTCCCGGCGGATGTGGCTGATCGAGGTCGCCGCGTAGCCCTGGGTGGCCATCAGTCGTTCGGTCGCGTCCAGGATCAGCTCGCGGGAGTCCTCGCCCTGGCGTTGTCGTTGCGTCGGGGGCATCCGGATTCCTGTCTGTAAGGATCGTTACAGACAGAGTAGCGCGCGTACGCCTTCGTGTCATGGTGGGCGGCACGCGGCCTATCCGGCCTCGGGGCAACCGGCACAGGCGCCGTACTGCGGCGAGGCCGGCCGGGGGGCCGCGCCAATGCCGCGTCACGGCCTCGGGCCCTGCGCGGCGCGTCACCCAGCGCAGCACGAGAGCCACGATGATGGCGTCATCGGCGTATCCCAGCACAGGGATGACGTCGGGGATCAGGTCGAAAGGCAAGGCCAGATAGGCCGGCAACAAGGCCAGGCGGACGCGCACACCGCGGCTGATATCCGGATCTGCGGCCAGTCGCTTGGCTACTGCACAAAGGTGGTGCCCCCGGCAGGATTCGAACCTGCGGCCTTCTGCTCCGGAGGCAGACGCTCTATCCCCTGAGCTACGGGGGCGCAACAATCAGTGATGCTGCGCCGTTGGGCGTGCACAGCCTAACGCATCTCCAACCGGTAATGGATTCGGGACCTGGGTACCCCGCACCATAGGATGGTCCCTCGTGACACCTGCCGACCTGGCTGCCCTGCTCAAGACCACCGCCGCCGCGGTCCTGGCCGAGCACAGCCTCGACACCAGCGCGCTGCCCGAGACGATCACCGTCGAGCGCCCGCGCAACCCTGAGCACGGCGATTACGCCACCAACGTGGCCCTGCAACTCGGGAAGAAGGTCGGGGTCAACCCGCGCGAGCTGGCCGGCTGGCTGGCCGCCGCGCTGACCGACGCCGACGGCATCGCCGCCGCCGAGATCGCCGGCCCCGGCTTCGTCAACCTGCGCATCGAGGCGTCCGCGCAGGGCGTGGTCGTCACCAACGTGCTGGCCGCCGGCGCCGACTACGGCCATTGCGCCGATCTGGCCGACCAGAACATCAACCTGGAATTCGTCTCGGCGAACCCGACCGGCCCCATCCACATCGGCGGCACCCGCTGGGCGGCCGTCGGCGACGCGCTCGGCCGGCTGCTGAGCACCCAGGGTGCCCGGGTCACCCGCGAGTACTACTTCAACGACCACGGCGCCCAGATCGACCGGTTCGCCCGCTCGTTGGTCGCCGCCGCCAAGGGGGAGCCCGCACCCGAGGACGGCTACGCCGGGACGTACATCAACGACATCGCCGCCGCGATCATGGCCCAGGAGCCCGATGCGCTGAGCCTGCCCGCCGACCAGCAGCAGGAGACGTTCCGCTCGATCGGCGTGGACCTGATGTTCACCCACATCAAATCCTCGTTGCACGAGTTCGGCACCGACTTCGACGTGTACACCCACGAAGACTCGATGCACACCTCGGGCCGGGTGGACCAGGCGATCGCTAGGCTGCGCGACAACGGCGCCATCTATGAGAAGGACGGCGCAACCTGGCTGCGCACCACCGAGTTCGGTGACGACAAGGACCGGGTGGTCATCAAGAGCGACGGCAACCCGGCCTACGTCGCCGGCGACCTGGCCTACTACCTGGACAAGCGCGAGCGCGGCTTCACGCTGTGCATCTACATGCTCGGCGCCGACCATCACGGCTACATCGCCCGGCTCAAGGCGGCGGCCGCCGCCCTGGGTGACGACCCGGCCACCGTCGAGGTGCTGATCGGGCAGATGGTCAACCTGGTGCGCGACGGCCAGCCGGTGCGGATGAGTAAGCGGGCCGGCACCGTCATCACCCTCGATGACCTGGTGGACGCCATCGGCGTCGACGCCGCCCGGTACGTGCTGATCCGGTCCTCGGTGAACAGCCCGATCGATATCGACCTGGCACTGTGGTCATCGGCGTCCAACGAGAACCCGGTCTACTACGTGCAGTACGCGCACGCGCGGCTGTCCGCGCTGGCACGCAACGCCGCCGAACTGGGGCTGAGCGCGGACACTGCGCACCTCGACCTGCTGACCCATGACCGGGAGGCCACGCTGATGCGGACCCTCGGTGAGTTCGGCCGGATCCTCAAAACCGCAGCGTCGCTTCGGGAACCGCACCGCGTATGCCGGTACCTGGAAGACCTGGCGGGGGACTACCACCGGTTCTACGACGCCTGCCGGGTGCTGCCCCAGGGCGACGAGACCCCCGGCGAGCTCAACGCCGCGCGGCTGGCGCTGTGCGAGGCCACCAGACAGGTCATCGCCAACGGACTGACGATCCTCGGTGTCAGCGCGCCGGAGCGGATGTGAGCGCACACGCAGTGCCGCCCAAACCCGGCACCAGTGACGAGATCATGCTGCTCGCCCCGAATGTGTGGCCGCGGAGCCTGGTTCGCGGCGCCGACGGCGTGGTGACGGTGGCCGGTGTGTCGGTCACCGATCTGGCCGAACGCTTCGGCACCCCGCTGTTCGTCATCGACGAAGATGATTTCCGCGGCCGCTGCCGCGAGATCGCCTCGGCGTTCGGTGGTGGGGAGCACGTGCACTACGCGTCCAAGGCGTTCCTGTGCAGTGAGATCGCGCGCTGGGTGCACCAGGAAGGTCTGTCATTGGACGTGGCGACCGGCGGCGAGCTCGCGGTCGCGTTGCACGCTGACTTTCCTGCCGAGCGAATCACCGTGCACGGCAACAATAAATCTGTCGAGGAGCTCACCGCCGCGGTGAACGCCGGCGTCGGGCATATCGTGGTGGACTCCGAGATCGAGATCGAGCGTCTGGAGGCCGTCGCGGGCGCCGCGGGCGTCGTCCAGGACGTGCTGGTGCGGGTGACTCCCGGTGTGGAGGCACACACCCACGAGTTCATCTCCACCGCACACGAGGACCAGAAGTTCGGGCTGTCACTGGCCAGCGGCGCCGCGATGGAAGCGGTCCGCCGGGTCTTCGCCACCCAGAACCTGCGCCTGGTCGGCCTGCACTGCCATGTCGGCTCGCAGATCTTCGACGTGTCCGGCTTCGAGATCGCCGCGCGGCGCCTGCTCGGCCTGCTCCGCGATGTCGTCGCGGAGTTCGGTGTCGAGAAAACCGCGCAGATGGACATTCTCGATCTCGGGGGTGGGTTGGGTATCTCCTATCTGCCGCATGACGACCCACCGCCGATGCAGGAATTGGCCGACAAGCTCACCGCGATCGTGCGCAACGAATCAGCCGCGGTCGGGTTGCCCACCCCCACCCTGGTCGTCGAGCCCGGCCGGGCGATCGCCGGGCCGGGCACGATCACGCTCTACGAGGTCGGGACGGTCAAGGACGTCGCCATTTCGGCCGACAAGCACCGGCGCTATGTCAGCGTCGACGGCGGGATGAGCGATAACATCCGGCCCGCCCTGTACGACGCCGAGTACGACGCCCGGCTGGTCTCGCGGGTCAGCGACTCCGCCGCAGTACTCGCGCGCATCGTCGGAAAGCACTGTGAGAGTGGCGACATCATCGTGCGCGACACCTGGGTCTCCGACGACCTGGCGCCGGGGGACCTGCTGGCCGTCGCCGCCACCGGCGCGTACTGCTACTCGATGTCGAGCCGGTACAACCTGCTGCGGCGCCCGGCCGTGGTCGCGGTAAAGGACGGAAGTGCGCGGCTGATCCTGCGCCGGGAAACCGTCGAGGATCTTCTGAGCTTGGAGGTGGGTAATGAGTGAAAAGGCCATCGGCGTAGCGGTTCTCGGCCTCGGGAACGTCGGCACCGAGGTGGTGCGCATCATCGAGGAGAGCGCCGCCGACCTGGAGGCGCGGATCGGCGCTCCGCTGGAGTTGCGCGGTGTCGGAGTGCGCCGGGTCGCCAAGGATCGCGGTGTCCCGGTCGAGCTGCTCACCGATGACATCGAGGCACTCGTTTCCCGTGATGACGTCGACATCGTGGTGGAGCTGATGGGTCCGGTGGAGCCCGCCCGCAAGGCCATCATGGCCGCACTGGAGCAGGGCAAGTCGGTGGTCACCGCCAACAAGGCGTTGATGGCCCAGTCCACCGGAGAGCTCGCCCAGGCCGCCGAAAAGGCGCGTGTCGACCTGTATTTCGAGGCGGCGGTGGCCGGTGCGATCCCGGTGATCCGTCCGCTGACCCAGTCGCTGGCCGGTGACACGGTGCTGCGGGTCGCCGGCATCGTCAACGGCACCACCAACTACATCCTGTCGGCGATGAACGACACCGGCGCCTCGTACGAGAGTGCGCTGGCCGATGCCAGCGCATTGGGTTATGCCGAGGCCGACCCGACCGCCGACGTCGAGGGCTACGACGCCGCAGCCAAGGCGGCCATCCTCGCCTCCATTGCGTTCCACACGCGGGTGACCGCCGACGACGTCTACCGCGAGGGCATCACCAAGGTCAGTGCCGAGGACTTCGAGTCGGCCAAGGCGCTCGGCTGCAATATCAAGCTGCTGGCGATCTGCGAGCGGCTCACCAGCGGTAAAGGCAAACAACGGGTTTCGGCGCGGGTGTACCCGGCGCTGGTTCCGATGGATCATCCGCTGGCAACGGTGAACGGTGCCTTCAATGCGGTGGTGGTCGAAGCCGAGGCGGCCGGTCGGCTGATGTTCTACGGTCAGGGCGCCGGAGGCGCGCCGACCGCGTCGGCGGTGATGGGTGATCTGGTGATGGCCGCCCGAAACCGCGTGCAGGGTGGCCGGGGGCCACGCGAGTCCAAGTACGCCAAACTGCCGATCGCACCCATCGGAGCCATCCCGACGCGCTACTACGTCAACATGAACGTCAAGGACCGCCCGGGTGTGTTGTCCGCGGTGGCCGCCGAATTCAGCAAGCACGAGGTCAGCATCGCCGAGGTCCGCCAGGAGGGGATGACCGACGACGAGGGCGAACTCTGCGGCGCCCGCATCGTCGTGGTCACCCACCGGGCCACCGATGCCGCGTTGTCCAAAACCGTCGAGGCGCTGGCCGAACTCGATGTCGTACAGAAC
>Ga0209066_10007711_pt1 | contig 10613 bp, 9 predicted proteins | sample All_14_2_FD_187198 | JGI IMG/M metagenome (GOLD analysis project Ga0209066, IMG submission 187198) | Freshwater microbial communities in response to fracking from Pennsylvania, USA - Allegheny Zone_MetaG_DW_15 (SPAdes) (version 2) ... | reverse complement strand
GACCTCAGGGCGCTCTCTTCATGCTCAGGAGATTGATTTTAATGATATTAGGACCACTCTACAGGCTTTGTATGCCATATATGATAACTGTAATTCTCTCCATACGAATGCTTATGATGAAGCGATCACGACACCAACAGAAGAGTCGGTTAGACGTGCCATGGCTATTCAGCTAATCATAAACAGAGAGGCTGGGTTAAACAAGAACCAGAATCCATTGCAGGGGGCTTTTATTATCGATGAGATGACACGGTTGGTAGAGGAAGCGGTTTTGTCTGAGTTTGATAGATTAACAGAACGAGGTGGCGTGCTTGGGGCAATGGAGACCATGTACCAAAGAAGCCGAATACAGGAGGAGTCGCTTTATTATGAGAAGTTAAAGCATAGTGGGGCGTTACCTGTCATTGGGGTGAATACCTTCCTTTCGTCAAAGGGTTCTCCAACGGTTGTTCCAGGCGAAGTCATCAGAGCAACCAGGCAGGAGAAAGTCTATCAGATTGAAGCCAATGAGCGGTTTAAATCCATGTGGGTTAATGAAGCCTCATTGGCTCTTCACTCATTAAGGGAAGCAGCTGTCAAACAAGGAAATATTTTTGATGCCTTAATGCTGGCCGCTCCATACTGCACCATTGGGCAGATCTCAGAGGCACTTTTTGAGACTGGCGGTCAATATCGAAGAAATATGTAATTATTTATACCCTTTTTCATCTATTTGTTAAACAGGATTACCCGTATGGGTGTTGTAAATTCAAAGAGCAAATTCAATCCTTATGGAAACCACATACACAACAACGCTTCACAGGATTCTAGTCGTGAATCCGAGAACCTGCTTCACTAAGATCGCTATTTATGACAATAATAAGCTGATCTACCTTAATAAGTTAAACCATAATTCAGAGGATTGCCATAAGTATCCTAAGATCCTTGATCAACATGAGTTTAGAAGGAGGGCTATCCTTGATGATCTAAAGAAAGCGGATATAGATATTGACAAGATAGTGGCTGTGGTAGGCCGTGGGGGCTACTTGAAGCCGCTTAAGTCGGGTATCTATGAGGTGAATGAGTTGATGAAGTATGATTTGAAGCATAATCCGGCTGGCGAAGACTCTGTTAATTTGGGTGCATTGCTTGTTGATGATATAGCAAAGACCTTAGGCCATGCACGGGCTTTTATCTCAAATCCGATTGTTGTTGATGAACTTGATGATATAGCCCGAATCAGTGGTCATCCTCTCTTTCCAAGGAAGAGTATCTTTCATGCATTAAATCAGAAGGCTACTGCTCGTGGTTTTGCACGACAACAGACTCGTAGGTATGAGGAGATGCGTCTTATTGTAGCTCATCTAGGAGTGGGTATAACGGTAGGAGCTCATAAGGAAGGAAGAGTAGTAGATGTAAATCAAGGTTTCGATGGCTATGGCCCTTTCAGTCCGAAACGCTCGGGTACTTTACCTGCTGGCGATCTGGTAAGACTCTGCTTTAGTGGTAAATATTCTAAAGAAGAGGTAGAGAAGATGGTTATGGGAGATGGTGGCCTAGTAGCTTGGATGGGTACAGAGGATGTGGCTAAAGTCGAGCGGATGGCTTATGTTGAAGGGGATGTGACGGCTAAACTGATTTTCGAGGCAATGGCTTATAATGTGGCAAAAGAGATCGCTTCATTATCGGCTGTGTTTAGCGGGAAGTTGGATGCTATATTGCTTACCGGAGGTATTGCTAACAGCCAACGTTTTGTTCAACAGATTATTGATCGTGTTAAGTTCATCGCTCCGGTACATGTATTCCCCGGAGGTGATGAAATGGAGGCTCTTGCCTTTAATGTTCTGGCTGCACTGAGAGGTGAAAGACCGATCAGCATCTACCAATAGGATGATCTGTTTTGCTTCCTTCCAAATAAGTTCTCTTCGGAGAGAAATGAAATAGTATTAATGGATAGGGGTTAACTGTTTAAGATTATTTCACCTCCGTACTTATTGGTCTTATTATTTCTTATTAAAGTATTATGTATAATATTCTGGATAATTGTATTATTCTTGGCATAAACCCAGGAAGCACGAGCACGAAGATTGCCCTATGGAAAGGACGTAATACCGTGTTTTCGGGTTCTGTATCACACTCCTCTGAAGAGTTATCTGTTTTTGATTCTGTTAAGGATCAACTAAATTACAGAATGCAGGCTATGGAGAAACTGTTATCCCCATTTGAGAGTTATTTAAAGGAGATGTGCATCGTGATGGGACGAGGGGGATTGTTGCCCCCTGTCCCGTCAGGCATTTTTCCAATGAATGCTCTATTATCTGATTATCTTGCAAACAATAAAACGGGAGAGCATGCGAGTAATCTTGGCGGATTACTGGCCGATCTAATGGTTAGGAAGTATCCGCAGGCGGTAGCTTATATTTGTGATCCGGTGGGTGTAGATGAGTTTGATGAATTAGCTCGTATCAGTGGTCATCCTGCGTTTATAAGAAAGTCGTTTTATCACCCATTGAATCATAAAGCGGTTGCTCGCCGTCATGCTGGAATTGTTGGAAAACAGTATGAGGATTTAAATCTTATCATTGCTCATATGGGAGGTGGTATTACTGTTGGAGCTCATCGTAAGGGAAGAGTTGTTGATGTTAATAATGGGTTAGATGGGGATGGCCCATTTACTCCAGAGCGTGCAGGTACTATACCGGCCGGTGATCTTGCCAAGCTCTGCTTTAGTGGTCAATATACCCATAAAGAGATTAAACGAATGTTGACCGGCCAAGGTGGTTTATTGGCTTATTTAGGTACCATTGATGCCCGAGAGGTTGAGAAAAGAGTAGCCGCAGGAGATGAGTCGGCTGAGGTGATCTATAAAGCGATGGCATATCAGGTATCCAAAGAGATAGGAGCGATGTTTACCGTCCTATCAGGTGATGTTGATGGTATCCTTTTAACTGGAGGGTTAGCCTTCAGTGAATTATTTGTAGGTTATATCAGAGAACGTATTGGAAGACTTGGTCAGATCTTTCTATATCCCGGTGAGGATGAAATGGGTGCTCTTCTGACGAATTCTCAGTTAATCTTAGAAGGTAAAGCCAATATCATCCATTTTGATCACTCCTTTTTGACTTAATATCCCCCTTATATGTTTTAATTAGTGGATAATCCCTTTAATTATCTTCTTTTTGCTTATTGAATCAGAAATAAATCCTGTCGTACTATTTCTGAATTTAGTATCTTTAAATACTCAAGTTTAATCACCAAATCATTGTTATATGGAAAACACGAAGAGTATTAAAGGTACACGTACCGAACAGAATCTACTTAAGGCATTCGCTGGAGAGTCGCAAGCAAGAAATAGATACAATTTCTTTGCTAAGGTTGCTAAAGCTGAGGGGTACGAACAGATCGCTGCTCTCTTTGAGGAGACAGGACGTCAAGAAGAGACGCATGCTAAGCAGTTTTTTAAATTTTTAGAGGGTGGTATGGTTGAGATTACCGCATCTTATCCTGCCGGCATCATTGGTACAACAGCCGAAAATCTTGAAGCTGCGGCTAATGGTGAAAATGAAGAGTGGACTGAACTATACCCTGAGTTTGCCCGTATCGCAGAAGAAGAGGGGTTTAAGCAGATTGCTACTAAGTTCAAATCCATTGCGAAGGTTGAAGCAGAACATGAAAAACGTTATCGGAAGCTGCTTTCTAATATTAAAGAGGGTGAGGTCTTTAAGAAAAAGAAAAAAACTAAATGGGTCTGCCGTAAATGTGGTTTCGTTCATGAAAGCGAGAACGCCCCTCAGAAATGCCCCGCTTGTGATCATCCTCAGTCTTACTTCGAGGAGTACGCTGAAAACTATTAATCATCGGCGGACTGATAAACGAATTAATAGCTTATCCATAATATGATTTAGCTTTATTAATTGTGTCAGATGCTGAAAGGCCTGCCTCTGATTCCTCAAAGATCTTTCCTCAATCAATATTGGTGGAGGATTCTTCTGGGAAAAAGAGGCAGGCCTTACTATTTCTTGAGAATTGGTATTAAGTCGAGCCTAATTTTTGTCCATTCTGACTACTTTTTAACTTTAAACTTAGCAAGAGGTGCCATTCTGGCTTTAAGTAAAATCAGACTATTTTCTTGCAGGATATATGAATCGGCTTTATTTAATACCTCTAAGAATTCTTGTTCGATATTCATATTTGGGCATGCCATCATCGTAGAACCCACCTGACCGATGGATAATCTTTTTTTGCTTGCATCGAGGGTGTAAGTGCCAAAGAATCTATTACACCCTGAGTTGCCATAAACCCGATTTGAAGTGTCAGAGAAGATGATCTCGGGAGTAGGTTGTTGATTTGCTGGGATTGGCTTCCCGCCTAATTCAATTACTTCCCAGGTTATGCCTTTTAGCGGCGAAGGTATTGCAATGGTATTTTCAGATCTCTCTTTCTCTTTTCCGGAACTAATGCCACTTGATGAGCTCGTTGTCTTACATGCTGAAATAACCGTGATTGATAATAAGATTAGAGCAAATGTCTTTAATGTTTTCATAATAAAAATGTTTAATGGTCAGCACTGATTGTGTAATCTAACAGTGTAATTTATCCAGAATCTTTTTTGTTTTGTTGACAGGATGAATTTAGTATGTTATTGTCTTGCACACAAGACCTGTTGGTGTTTTTCTAAATCATCTCTGGACTTAGTATATCACGATGGTCATACCTTATGCCTTAATTACTGGTTTTGGTAATTGCTAATTAGTGAATTAAGGTGTTTTTAACTTAGTGTCGGATATGTATACCATCATTCAGTGCCATTGATTGGTACACTACTAATGGCAAATATCCAATATACATCATGCAGGTAGAGCATCGAATACATACTACTCCGTTTCTTTCCATTACTCTGGCTTTTATAGCTGGCATCGTCTGCTCTGAAATGTTGCCAATGTACGAGTTACCTTTTTTACCTATTATTATCTCATTAATCATTTTTTGTGCCGGGCTAATCTATTTTGTCTTTTTCATGCCTGGTAGATACAGGATTGTTTTAAGGGGTGTAACCTCTTTGATGATTATCCTATTGTTCTTCTTAATTGCATTTATCCTGCATAATAGACGAGTAAAACACCATTCAATCGATGACCTTCCTTCATCTGATAGTATTATGGGTTGGGTTGGTCAAATTGTCACTGAACCTGTGGAAACCGGAGCACGAATGCGGTATGAGGTGGCCGTCAGGAGTCTGTCAGTTTTAAATCGTAAGGGTCAGGAGGATGTGGTTATTCAGGGAGAGCTTGCGCCAAAGGTTTTCTGGTATATTGATAGCGTGTCTGAAGTAGATCGACCTAAGCTATCAGATTGGATTATTTCTGCTTCCCGGCTATTGAGAGTCGATAGAAGTAAGAATCCTACACGGTTTGACTATAGGCTGTGGTTAAAGCGAAAGGGGATACTAAGAGTCTCCTATAGCGCAGGTAATGATTGGAAGCTACTGCACAATATAGAACCTGACGTAACTTGGTATGCCCGTTTTTATCATGCTGCTTCATACATACATAACAGGGCGAGTGACTTGTTGTATCTCTTTTTGGGGCATAATAAGGAGGGGGCAATCGCCAACGCAATTCTATTGGGTGAAAAAGATGGTCTTGATCAAGAGACTAAGAGGGCATATTCAATTGGTGGGGTAGCCCATGTTTTATGTGTTTCCGGATTGCATACAGGGGTCGTATTTGTTGTAATTCAGACCTTACTCTGGCCGTTGGCAAGAATTAAAAATGGAAAGGTAATCTCTACATGTCTGGCTATATTATTAATCTGGTTTTATGCAATGATCACCGGACTGGCTCCTCCGGTATGCAGAGCATCATGGATGCTCACGATGGTTTCTATTGGAAGGCTTGGTAGAGTAAAAGGAAATACATTGAATTCTTTGGCATGTTCGGCCCTTGTATTGCTTATTATTAATCCGGAGTGGCTCTTCGATGCTGGCTTTCAGCTCAGTTATATTGCTGTTGTTGGTATCCTCTATTTTCAGCCTGTCTTCTCATCATTGATTAAAGCTCATCATAGGTTTGTGATTTATATCAGAGACTTGATAACGGTCTCATTGGCGGCTCAGCTAGCAACTTTCCCTTTAATAGCATATTACTTTAATCAATTTCCAACCTATTTCCTTTTAACTAATCTCGTTGTCATACCCATTTCATTTCTAGCGATTGTCATCACAATGTCCGTTCCATTTCTTGGCTCAATCCCTTACATTGGCCCAGTAGTGGCTTTCTGCTGTGTAAAGGTCATTTGGTTTATGAATAGTGTCCCACAATGGATTAGTATGCTTCCTGGCGCCTCTGTTGATCTTGGAAATATAGGCATGGGGCTATTTTTATTGATGATGTTGATGGTTATTGGCTTGATTAGATGGTTGGGCTACGGAAATAGGCAGGGACTATTTCTGTCTCTCGGGGTGTTTCTGATTTTCTTAATGGAGATTCTCTTTGAGAGATGGCAAGTGTCGAATAGAATTGGAATAATTGTGACTAATATTTCTAAGGCTACACTCGTTGGTGAGATCACGGGGTCAAGTACTGTCTGGATTGGGATTAGTGGTGAGGAAAAGAGAAGGGATAAGATTATTGATGCCGCAAATCTGTTTTATGATTTCAGTTCTTCACGGATGGAGTCGTGGTTTAAGAAGCCTGGTGTTCATGGAATAATCGACCATAACAGAGTGATATCGGGACGAAGGGTGGTATTAGTTGACACCTGTTGGAATGATTATAGTATAAGATCTTCTATTAGAACTGACTTAGTCATCATAAGTCAAAGCTTTATTCTTAATGAAGATTCTCTTCATCACCTATTTCCCGGAGCCATGATAGTAGTAGATAATAGCAATAACTATCATGCTCAGTATTACTGGAGGGGTATCGCCCGACATGATTCGTTAATTTGGCTCACGGCTGATAAAGGGGCTTTTGTAATGCCCATAAAGGGAGATTTTCCCAGATGGTAAGGCATCCGGGAAAAGAGTATTTGATAAGTCTTATTAACTGGCTAATTCTGTATCCGATAATTATTGGCTTATATAATGCCACCAACAATTATTGGCGTATATAATGCCACCAATTTGTGAATTAGTTTGTGTTGATGAGGCTATTGATCGGGCTATTTTACAAATGAGCGTTGGTGAACGACCTCAAACATTAAGATACCTGCAGCAACAGAGACATTTAAGGATCCAATTTTCCCCATTAAAGGGATACGAACCATGTGGTCTGCCATCCTCAATAGATCAGAAGCGATGCCTTGATCTTCACTTCCCATTATCAATGCCAAAGGATCGCGATATTCGGGTAAATCATACATCACGTTGCCTTTTTCTGTAACGGCAAAGATCTGTAGTCCGCTATCTTTAAGAAATTTGGTTGTTTGTGCGAGTGATTTCGTACGACAAACAGGGAGTTTTGTTAAAGCTCCCGCAGCAGTTTTAAGTGCATCAGCATTGATTTGAGCAGCTCCTTTATCGGGAATGACTATGGCATCAACACCGGCACATTCTGCAGTTCTTGCGATAGCACCGAAGTTGCGCACATCCGTTACCCTGTCGAGAACCAGGATGAAGGGGTTTTTGCCTTTTTCAAAGAGGTTGGTAACGATCTCCTCAATGGGTTGGTAGGCGATCATAGAAAGAAATGCAACTACTCCCTGATGATTGCCTCTGGTCATCGAGTTTAGTTTCTCGACCGGAACCATCTGGATTGGAGTGCCGAAGGGTCTGACCTTTTGAAGTAGTTCACGAATAAGCGGACTGGTACTGCTTTTTTGGATAAAAAGTTTTTCAATCTCTTTACCAGCTTCAATAGCTTCTATGATCGGGCGAGCCCCGTATATGAGTTGTTCGTTTTTCATTCCTCTTAAATTAAAAGACGACAAAGGTAGCTATTCTCTCCATAGATCGACTTGCCTTTGCCAGAAGGGGCCATAGAATAGAGTTCTTTTTAAGATCCATGTTTCACCATAGTGTCCTGTTACCTTATAGAAATTGAATTTTAGAGTCGGCCTCCATGCATTTGAGTTGTAACTCCATGTTTCTGTATTATTATCTTGCCAGACCTGATCTGGCGAGCCAAACATCATCCATATCATACCTCTATCGGTTAAGCTACCGGCACTAAAATCGGTGAATAACTCATTAGCTCGGGTGATTCCACTTTGAAACATCACAGATCTTTCTGCAGCTCTGAGGGTATCACCTGCGGTTCTGACCCAAAGATTATTATATTCAACCCACTGGTTTTTTGATTCGATGATCCTCTGATATTCATCTCTGCTTGAGAAGTATCTAACAGCAGCAAGTCCTTCTCTAAGTACCTCAGGGGTGGGGTAATTATTCCCAAATACTGGCCAGATGCCGATGATTTCTTCTTTATATTTAAACCACATCATTCCTTCAGCCCCAACGCCAATCGGGTCATTTGTCTTTATTTCCCATTTAAACTTCTCTTTTTTTGGTGGTTCAGGAAATCCGGGGCCAGGATAGGTTTCATCAAACGGAGGACCTGGCAACGACATGGTTGCCAAATCAATGGCTGCTACACCATCAAGGGTTGAACCGTCTGCCCATCCGATATAAACAAACTCATCAGGTACCAGCCAACGACGAGTTAAAGGTTTCTTGTTTTCTGAAAGAAGAATGGGACGAATAGGCTTGTTGCATTCAAACCAGTTGGATATCTCTTTTCCTTTATGATCTTTGATAGTTAAAACAATATAACCGGTCTCTATATTATTAGTAAAAGTCATTGAACCCCATAGTGTATCATTGGCTTTATTCACCGGCTTCATCCACTTTAGATCGACCGACTCAACTGGCTCTTTCTTTGATTTGGAACTGTAGTAGTCAGCCTTTATAGATAAGTTCCATTTTGCTCCACCCGGTTGTACAGAATCGATATTGAATGACTCTGTAGTTATCATAAAACTTAACTGGTTTAGTTTATTTGGTGAGGATGGTGCAAACAGTAGCGTTGTAGAACTATGACTTCGATGCGAATCATATCTCTTTGCTAAATCGCTGTTCATGAGTTTCTCGACAGGCGAACAACTGCTAAGAGCCATAAATAGGGTGAGTATAGCAAGTAATTTATAGGTCTTCATGGGGCATCTATTTTTCAATTAGAGGATACAGGTTGTATTCGTATTAAACTTAGGTTACGATTCCTTATCTATCATATATCGTCTTTAGCGTTCAGTTTGTTTTGCTGCAATTTCCATACCGAAGAGACTGCAGAAATAAGATACTCGGAATGCTAATTTAACTAATTTAGAGTCATTAACCTATAAGACCAAATCAAAATGAATAACCGATCAATAATTATTGTAATCATTCATCTTTTGTGCTTCTCTAATCTGGCTCTGGGACAGAAGGCAGAGCCGGTTTATCCGGGTGGTAATTCTGAATTACAGCGGTTCTTAGAGTCTCAGATGATCTATCCGGAGTCTATGAAGGCGGCTAAGAAGAGTGGTAAGGTTACTTTAGAGTTTATTGTGACACGGGAAGGTACTGTTAGAGATATTTCAGTTGTAAGTAAGGATGCTGATGCATTTGTTCCGGAAGCTTATAGATTAGTCTCAATGACTCTATGGGAGCCTGGATGGCGCAATAATAGGAAGGCAGATGTGAAGAGTTCTCTTGAGATTAGGTTTAACTATAAGCGATGGTTAAAATCGGTTGAGCGGCGAGGCTATGAGAATCCATATCTTCTATCTTATGCGGTTGACAGCTCATTAACGGTATATCCGGCATCATCGTTGCATGAGGGGGTCGAGGTGGTTATAGAGGGAGATCAGAACTTTGTAACTTGGTTAAGTAAGAATCTATTGTTTCCGGAGGCTGCGAAACGTTTAGGTTTAAAGGGCCAGGTTGTTGTTCGATTTGTAGTTGAGCCAAGTGGTATGACCACTCACTATTTTATTGATGAGCCCATAGCTGGAGGGTGTAATGAAGAGACGATACGGCTGATAAAGCTTTTGAAGTGGAAGCCGGGTAAGATTCATTGTAAGGCCGTGAGGAGTTTTTATGTGATGAAGATTGGATTTGGGGGAGCTTCCTCAGATTATCGATATTTTCCCGCAAATCAGGGAGGGGGATCGATGAATTAATACATTTGATAATCAGTCGTGTTTTAAGTGCAGGGGAGAAATGCACCTAATTTTTGCAATATTTTGATCAAAAAGAGTTGCTATATTCAAAAAAAGGGCTACCTTTGCACCGCTGTAAACATCAGCACGTTCTTGAAAATCTGGTCTGGTAGTTCAGTTGGTTAGAATGCCGCCCTGTCACGGCGGAGGTCGCGGGTTCGAGTCCCGTCCAGACCGCTCCAGATTTTCGAAATTATAAGAACACTACTGGTCTGGTAGTTCAGTTGGTTAGAATGCCGCCCTGTCACGGCGGAGGTCGCGGGTTCGAGTCCCGTCCAGACCGCAAAGCCCGATAGTCGAAAGATTATCGGGCTTTGTGTTTTAACGGGTCAGGGGGTGGTTGAGCGAAGTCGAAACCACCCTTGCCTTCGACTTCGCTGCCTTCGACTTCGCTGCCTTCGACTTCGCTCAGGCAGCGGGGGGGGGGGGGGGGGGGG
>Ga0209066_10007710_pt1 | contig 10613 bp, 10 predicted proteins | sample All_14_2_FD_187198 | JGI IMG/M metagenome (GOLD analysis project Ga0209066, IMG submission 187198) | Freshwater microbial communities in response to fracking from Pennsylvania, USA - Allegheny Zone_MetaG_DW_15 (SPAdes) (version 2) ... | reverse complement strand
TATTTAATAGTTAGTTAGACAGGATATATTTATATTTTATTTTGTCTTCAATTGATTAATGGGTTTATCTGATTCTAACCAGCTTATTATTCGATTTAATCGATTATTAAATTGATCATTTGATTGGGTTGTATTCAACCAATAGAGAAGTTTTAGTTTATCCGCATTTGATAATGTATCATATCTTTTTTGAGCTTCACTATTTCTTTCCAATGATTGAATAAATTCTATTGGTATATGTGTATCCTTAAATGAAGTATAAGATGCTTGCCACGTTCCATTTTGTTTAGCCCATTCTACCGTTTGATAGCCACGTGCTGTTAATGTATTATTCTCAATCATCAATTCAACTCGTTTACGATTAATGAGTGACCAAACACTTTTTGGTTTTCTGGGTGAAAATCTTAACCAAAAATAGTCTTCATCCATTGGATTTAATCTTCCATCAATCCAACCAAAACGTAGTGCTTCTGTCACTGCTTCATCCAAATAAATCCCAGTTTTCTTTGATTTCTTTCGTTTAATTCTTAACCATACCAAAACTTCATTCTCTGAATGTTCTTTTAACCATTGTGTCCATTCTTCGATGGTTTCTGGTGATAAACGGTTCTCCATTATTTTATTTTTCTTACAACATCTATTAATTGAGTTTCAATTGTACCGGCAAAACGAGTTAATGCGTCATTGTTCATAAGACTAATTAAATCTGTAGGACGTATCATTTCGATTGTAACCTTATCGTTTTCTTCTCGTATAACAAATTTACATGGTAGAAAGTTGATAGCAAGTGGATCTATCTTGTAAACACTATAGGCTTCGATAGGATTACAAACATCTAATATCTTAATTCTTCCCTTAAATTCGAGACCTTTATCGATAAACTTATCCGATAATGGAATTGTAGAAAGCACTCCAAACTTCTGTTCAGCTAAACCTTTTGTTAAACATTCAACTGTTTCATCAAACGTAAAATTAACTTCTTGGACAAAGATATTCATAGAATCTCCTTTCATTATGTTAATCACATCGTAACACATTTTAAAAATATGCGATTGATTATGCTCAAGATAGGGAATAGTATTGTATTGTTGTGTTATAATCATATTTATTTTATGGAGGAAGAAATGGCAATTGGAGTTACTGTATTAAATCAAGTCTTAATGATGTTTGCGCTTATGTTAGTAGGTTATATTTTATTTAAAAAAGAACTATTGAATGAATCTGGAACAGCTCAGTTGTCCACGATACTTTTACAAGTATGTACTCCTGCTATCATTATCAACTCATTTAACATAGAGTTTAGCTTTGATATCCTATCTGATTTAGGTATCGCATTTGGTCTTGCGTTTGTCTCAATGTTTCTTGGTTTGGCAATTGGGAAAATATTATTTGGTAAAACACATCGTATTGAACAATTCGCTATCGCATTCTCAAATGTTGGATTCTTTGGGATTCCATTGGTAACGGGTTTGTTAGGGATTGAATATGTGACTTATTTATCGGCCTTTATATTAGCGTTTAATTTACTAACATGGACAATTGGTTTGTATATGATTACAAATGATAAGAGTGTTATTAATTTATCGTATTTCTTAAAGACACCTGCTTTTATTGGGATGGCCTTAGGATTTCTATTATTCATCAGTCCTATTAAACTATCAGGATTCATCCAACAGTCCATCGCATCGATTGGATCTATGAATACACCAATCGCGATGCTTGTATTAGGGACTTATCTTGCGAAAAGTAAACTTATTGATATCTTTAAAAACAAACATGTTTATTCAATCGCTTTATTAAGATTGATTGTGGTGCCATTGATTGTATTAGCTGTACTAAGTTTCTTACCTATGATACGTCCTGAAGTAAGATTAGTTATCTTGATCGCGAGTAGTGCACCAAGTGCTACAATCCTTGCGATTTTCTCACAAAAATATGGGCATGATTATACGTATGGAGCTCAAATTATTAGTTTTACAAACATCATGTGTTTAATTAGTATTCCAATTATCATTACGTTTGCCTATTCTTTGTGGATATAAAATTAAAAGCACCTTAGAAATTAATTCTAAAGTGCTTTTTATTATACTTCAGCTTCTTCAAACTGAGAGTTATACAGATTTTCATAGAATCCACCTTGAGCCATAAGTTCAAGATGAGTTCCTTGTTCAACAATATTACCATCCTTCATCACAAGGATTAAATCCGCATTACGAATGGTACTTAAACGGTGCGCAATAATAAAGCTTGTACGACCTTCCATCAATTGATCCATTGCCTTTTGTATTAAGACCTCAGTTCTTGTATCAACTGATGAGGTTGCTTCATCAAGAATGAGAATTCTAGGATTCGCTAAGAATGCACGCGCAATCGTAAGAAGTTGTTTCTGACCTAGAGAGATGTTACTTGCTTCTTCATTAAGGACATAACTGTAACCACCTGGTAATGTATGAATAAAGTGGTGAACATTTGCTGCTTTGCTTGCGGCTTCTACTTCTTCATGTGTCGCATCTAATTTACCGTATTTTAGATTATCTTCAATACTTCCATTAAATAACCATGTATCTTGTAGAACCATTCCAAATAAACTTCTTAGTTCATGACGTTTGAATTCTCTTAAATCATGTCCATCTACCTTTATCGATCCATCATTCACATCATAGAATCGCATCAAGAGTTTAACCATCGTAGTCTTACCAGCACCTGTTGGACCTACAATCGCAACTTTTTGACCTGGTTTGATTTGTGCACTAAAGCCTTTGATAACTGGTTCATTCTCGTTATAACCAAATTGAACATTTTCGAAACTTACGTTACCAACAATTTTTTCAATGGATGCTGGTTGTACGATATCCTCAACTTCTTCCTCTTCAGCTAAGAATTGGAAGACACGTTCTGCCGCTGCAGCAGTTGATTGTAAAGTATTACTGATTTGAGCTGTTTGTGCAATAGGTTGAGTAAATGAACGTACATATTGTAAGAAAGCTTGGATATCCCCAACACTAATGGTTCCATTAATCGCTAAGATACCACCTTGAATACTCACTGCCACATAACCTAAGTTACCGACAAAGTTCATAAGAGGCATCATGATACTTGAGAAGAATTGACTCTTCCAAGCGGATTGATAGAGTTCATTATTGTGTTGTTCAAAGATTTCAATGGATTTCTTTTCTCCATTAAATGCTTTCATAATTACATGTCCACCATACATTTCTTCTACATGGCTACTTACTTTACCAAGAGATGCGGCTTGTAGTTTGAATTGTTTCTGGGAGAACTTGACGATCACCATAATTAATACGAAGGATAATGGTAAGATAATCAATGTAATTAAAGTCATCGATACACTTATCGATAACATCATTGCCGCAACCCCAATGAGGGTTGTGACGGAAGTAATAATCTGAACCATACTTTGTTGGAGTGAGTTAGTAATCGTATCAACATCATTTGTGATACGACTTAGAACTTCACCATGAGGTGTTTTATCAAAATAACGCAAAGGAAGTTTATTAATCTTCTTCGATATATCTTTACGCATTTCATATCCAATATCGGTCGCTACACGTGACATCACAATTCCCATAATGAGTGAGAAGATTGCGGATAGTATATATAGACCTAATAAGAGTAAGATAATTCCACCAATATATTCAAAATCGATAGCCGCATCAGGAATTCGTTGTAGCTTAGCCACAACACCTTCAAATAATCGATTGGTAGCCCGTCCTAAGAGTTTAGGACCATAGATTGTAAATACTGTACTTGCGATCGCAAAGACAAGAACCGCAATAAATCTTCCATAATAACGGGATAAGCGTTTAAGCAATTTTGACATCGACCCTTTAAAGTCTTTTGCCTTTTCTCCACCTCCACGCATCATTGAACCCATTGGTCCACCATGACCAGGACCACCACCCATAGGACCCTTAGGTGTATTCTTTTTGTCCATATTACTCATGGTTCAATTCCTCCTTCGATAATTGAGAGAAGGCAATTTCACGATAAACCTCACAGTTATCCATAAGTTCATCATGTGTTCCTTTACCTACAATTTGACCTTCATTTAATACAATAATTTGATGTGCATTCATAATAGTAGATATGCGTTGTGCTACTACAATCAATGTTTTATCCGATAAATCTTTTTGTAATGCGGTTCTTAAAGCCGCATCGGTTTTATAGTCAAGCGCTGAGAAAGAATCATCATAGATATAAATATCTGGATTCTTCACTAAAGCACGAGCGATAGAAAGTCGTTGTTTCTGTCCGCCTGAAACGTTTGTGCCACCTTGACTAATTGGTTCTTGATAATGACCTGGTTTTTCATTCACGATATTGGTTGCTTGTGCAATTTCAATCGCTTTATCGAGTTCAACTTGAGATGCATTTTCTTTGGCATATTTAAGATTCGATTCTATTGTTCCACTAAACAAAATCGCTTTCTGAGGAATATAACCTACACGATCTCTGAGTTCTGTTTGTTTAACATCACGAACATCTCTTCCATTAACTCTAACTTTTCCAGATGTTACATCATAGAATCTTGGAATTAAATTGATAAGTGTTGATTTACCTGAACCAGTTGAACCTATGATTGCGGTCATTTCACCCTTTTTAGCTTTAAAACTAATATCTCTTAAAACATAATCATCCGCATTAGGATATTTAAAGTTTACATTTTCAAACTCTATTACACCTGTTTCATCTGATACAAAGTGTACCGATTCTTTTGGATCAAGAATTGTAAGAGGTTTTTCTAGAACTTCTAGAATACGTTTTGAAGAAACGGATGCACGAGGGATTAAGATGAACATCATCGTAATCATCATAAATGACATAATGATTTGCATAGAATATTGCATAAATGCCATCATATCCCCAATTTGGAGTAATCCTAAATCCACTTGTTTCGCTCCAAACCATACAATCATTAAGGTAACTCCACTAAACACAAATGTCATTAAAGGCATTAAGAATGAAGTTGCTCTAGACACAAATAAATTGATTTTTGCGAGATCTTTGTTTGCTTCATCAAAACGTTCTTCTTCATGTCTTTCAGTCTTAAATGCACGAACGACCATTAAACCCGTTAAACTCTCACGCGCAACCAAGTTCACTTTATCTAACATCTTTTGAATTGCGGTGAACTTAGGCATTACAATCACAAACATAACTCCAATCATTGACATGATTACAGTCAATGCGAGTCCAATAATCCAAGTCATATTGGCATTACTTTCAAGCACATTCATAACTGCACCATACGCTAATATTGGGGAATAGAAGAATGTTCTAAACATCATAACGATTAACATTTGTAATTGAGTTATGTCGTTACCTGTTCTTGTAATCAAAGATGCAGTTGAGAATTGATCGAACTCAACACTTGAGAAACTCTCAACCTTACTAAATACATCTTTACGAATGGTACGAGTCGTTCCAGCCGCAATACGTGATGATAATAATCCAACTAGGATTGTGATAGCAGCACTCATTAATGCGAAGAGGATCATTTGGATTCCAATATTGTATATGTAGTCCATTTGAATTTTATTGGTATCAATACCAATTAATTCATATTCATTTTTAATCGCAACCGTTGCAGATTGAGCAATCATATCATCACTCATTTCCGCAAAACTACTCGACATATTCGATAATAAGCCTGCTCTTTGTGCTTCAGGCATCATTTGTAATGCTTGATAAATACTGACTCCTGCAGGAAGTTGAAACTTTGAAGTATCTACTACACCACTATCGATACCATACGTAATTAGTAGTGGTTTTGCGATAACACTTGAAATATCTTCTCTTGAAACACCTTCTTGTAAATCTAAGATATAAACTGCTTGTGTTTCTAATATAGGGTATTCTTCTAGATATGTTTCATCTTTAACTTCTATACGTTGATAATTATCAAGAATAATCGCTTGATCATCTTCACTCATAAATAAGAATAAATGATTCAAGCGTTCTTCACGAATCACATCAATTGTGCCATCTTCTATTCCTTGTCGTGTAATTCCAGTATTAACAATATTACTCATTAATTCCGGTAATTTTAAGTCTGCGGTTGTTTGATAATACAACAAACCCAATACTACGAGGATGGATAACCAATAAACTTTTAAATATTTAACAAATAACTTAATCACACATTTCTTCCTCGTTTTCTTTTATTTGATTCAAAAAGTCAGCTGTTTTTCGAATAAGTCGAATAAGTGTCTTTGAATCTTCATCGCCAAGATAATCCACTAATAAATGGATATTTGATTTAAAATGATTTTCCTTCTCTTCTAAGAATGTCTTCCCTTTTTCTGTTAATTGAATAAACACAACTCTACGATCTTGTTTACTACCAACTCGTTCAATAAAACCACTATCTTCTAGTGAATTAATCATGGGAGTAACTGTAGGTGGTGCTAAATTCAATACAGTACTGAGTGTACTTAATTTTATTCCGTCTGGATATTTTTGGATTAATTTTCCGATGCTCATTAAAGCAAACATTTCACTCTTTCGAATAGGTATTTTGGGCATTGTCCCATTGTGACCTCGTTTTATCAGTTGTAAAACAGATAAGAGTTCATTGACTGTTTCGTCTTTATGATTCATAGTTCTCCTTTCGTTAGGTAACAAAACTATTTTGATACAAAACAATATTTAATATAGACCTATTTAAACTATTAGTCAACTTATTTGATTGATAATTCTGAGTGAAATTATGTGATATATTGGTTATATGGAAAAAATACTATTATCAATCATTATTGGATATTTATTAGGAAATATACAGGCATCCTATCTACTAGCAAAAGCAATTAAAAAAGTTGACATACGAACTTTAGGTTTTGGCAATGCTGGTATGTCAAATGCAGTTGAATCATTGGGTTGGAAGTTTGGATTACTCGTTGGTTTTATTGATGTAGGAAAAGGAATACTTTCTGTTCTACTTATTAAATATCTGTTTAAGATTGATTTCAATCCTGATGGAGCACTCTTACTTTATTTTAATGCATACAGTGTTATCTTAGGTCATATCTATCCCTTCCACATGAATTTCAAAGGTGGTAAAGGAACTGCAGCCCTGATTGGTGTTTTAATTGGGTTAAATCCACTCTACGGATTGATTGGGATTCTTATCATTATTATCGTAACTTTGATAACAGACTATGTGACGATTGGTACTTTAGCGTTAACATTATATGTTATCGGTATAACCATATACTTTAATATGGGTATGATTCCTTTACTCATAAGCATTAGTGGATCGTTATTAAGTCTTTACTATCATCTACCCAATTATCGAAGAATATTGAATCATACTGAAGGTAGACTCTCCAAAGTATTAAAAAAGGCCAAGTAATTGGCCTCAGACTGTAGACAAATACGGGGTTAAAAGTTGAATTGAAACTTTAACTCCGTTTTTCTTTGGATTAAATTCGATTTAATCCGTGTATAAAGCCTATTTAAGAGAGAATATGAAGAACTTCTTGAACTCCATAAAGCGATTTTTTTGATATTCATTGAAGCGAAAAGCAGATACAGATAATCTTGTACCTTCTTCAACCCCCGATATCGGGTATAGCGTAATCCATACTGTTCTTTCCCATCCCCGAAGTTGCGTTCAATCGTTTGTTTACGCAAGGCATAGTATTGACTATGATACTGTGTTCGACGAATCAGTTCGACTTCATCGAGATACGATTGCCAGAGATGTCTTTGAACCGTTTTAGTTGGACTACTCTTCGTTAAACAATGATCTCTGAGTGGGCAATGCTTACAGTCCTTAGAAGAGGATCGATAGGTGATATAACCGTTTTCTTTACTAATACTTCTTGGTGTTAGAATCTTTCCATTCGGACAAACATAAACATCGGCACTCACATCGTACACAAACTCATTCTTCACCACTTTAAGCTCTTCTTCATTATTCTTCTTTCCCTTAGGTCGGGTATAGGGCATGAGTGGCGTAATCTTTCGTTCAATTAATTCGCGTGCGACATGTGGGACTTTATACCCTGCATCGACCCCAACACTTCGAATCAATTTCCCAAAGACTTGATGAACTTCATCAAAAGCTGGCGTGAAGGTTCGACTATCATGAAGATTCCCTGGATTGACTTTTACCCCTAACACAAATCCATTTTGATCACAGGTAGTTTGAGCTAAGTAAGCGAACTGTTTCTCATGTTCACCCTTATGAAAGTTTCCACTTTCTGGGTCAACGGTACTCTGTTTAATTCGTTTAACGTCTGGTTCAACTCCTTGTGCTCGATTAATTCCTTTTTGATCACTATAGGCATCACACTCTTGATCCAGTGCGTCTTGATAGGATTTACGTTCTTCTATGATTTGGACATCTTCTGATTTACGTTTATTCGCATTCGCTTTAATATGTGTTGAATCCATATAGATGTGAGCGGCTCGAATAAAGTCTTTATGATACGCTTGGCTTAAGATACGATCGAATACCGCTGCGAATACACTCTTCGTCTCTAACACGCCTGTTATCGGATGAATCACGTCAATCAATTGACTGAACTTGCGTGTATAGTTCTTTGAGAAATCTGAGAAATGGGGAACCGATTCTTCAACCCCTAATCCAATAAACCATCGATACGCTAGATTTACTTTCGTTTCTTCTATCGTTCTTCGCATACTGTTATAGCCATACAAATGATTGATAAAGAGTAACTTAAACAACTGGATTGGATCAATACTTGGACGTCCTATTTGTGAGTATAAGGGTTCAACTAGGTCATAAATAAAACGGAAGTCAATCGATTGATCAACTTTCCGTAATAAGTGGTTTTCTGGGACATAATTCTCTAAGATGATCAGACTCATCTCATGTGCTTTTTGGTTCGTTTTCGTTATCATTCGCGAGCCCTCTTGATACCTCTATTTTACCATGTCACATAATAACCCTATCAATTAAAAAAAGACCATCGACTAATTTGTCGACAGTCTGAAATGCACGTTAAGTGCATTTTATTTTCGATTCATTTGATTTAACATCATTTCGTGTTCTGATTCAGAGAATTTGAACCAGAACATTGGAATAATGGCGCATAAACTCGCAACAGCTGGATAGAGTGAAATCAGAGAAAATATTCCGTTCAGTGTTTGACTTGATTGGACAGCGTTCTCAACAAAACCAACTTGAGTTAATATTATCCCAATCCAGAATAAGCCAAACGCGGATTGTAGCTTTGTGGTAAAAGTATGGAGTGAAAAACTGAGTCCTTCTGTTCTAAGTCCAGTTTGATATTCACAGTAATCGACACAATCTCCTACAAGCGTATACGTAATAACATCATTTAATCCCAAGGATAATCCTGAAACAAATAGGAGGATATAATTGATCATCATATTCTCAAATCCTAATATAAACATGAGGAAGTGACTTGCAAATCCAAGTAATAATGAGTAATTATACAGTTGTTTCTTAGAGAAAATTTTCTTTAATAATGGTGTAACTAACATCGCGAGTATCATTGCCGCAATCAATAATCCACCTAAGATAGAGAAAGCAGCTTCATCATTCATATTGTATTTCGCAAAATATAAACCAGCTGTCGCGATGACCATTCTAAATGCTTGTAAGAAACGAGATAACTGGAGTAACATCAAAGGCTTATTTTTAAATAGTACACGTATTGGTGCAGATTCTTGCTTATCTAAAGTTGTTCGTTCTTTCGCATTATAACCAACTAAACTAAAGAGTAAACTACCACTGAGTGCCATCGCAACTGCAGTAATAAAATAAGCAAATGATCCTCCACCGAAATATGAAATCATAAGTGGTGGTATTACGATTGAAATGGCTAACCCTACATTACATAAGATACGAGCTAAACTAATTAACTTTAATCGTTCATTAGGATCAGACGTAATCGCAACTGACAAGCCCCAATAAGGTACATCACTCACGGTATACATTAAATCCCATAAAATAAAACTTACATAAGCGTAAACTAATCGCAGAGTATAACTCATATCAGGCACAAAGAATACCAATAATGTAAACACTGCCATAGGCACTGGAATAACCTTTAAATAAGGAATCAGTTTACCTTTCTTGGTATGTGTCTTATCAATTATAGTGCCCATAATTGGATCATTAACCGCATCAAATACACGTGCTATTAACATTAATGTTCCAACAGCGACAGGTAGAAGTTTTACCACATCCGTATAAAATACCATAATATAGGCAGTCGTATAGTTGTATACCATATTCTGGCCAAGCCCTGCTAAACCAAAAGAAAGACGTTCTTTAAATGATATTTGACTCTCTTGCATACAAACTCCTTTTTTCTTAGTATACTGATTTTATCCAAAGAATAAAAGGAACACTCAATGGAAAAATCAAAAGAAAGACTAATTAAAGAAATAATCATTGAAAGTAATAAACTTTTAGAGCTTGTTCAATGGAATGATCAAAAAGAAGATTTAGATAATATGAAAATAATATTAAAATCAGTTCAAGAAAAATGCCATGAATTGGAACAAGAATTAGGATAATTTAGAACTGTCTCATATAAAAGAGTGGAGGTGCACTATGGCCACATCATCACTCTTACTTTATGTCGCTGTTGCGG
>Ga0209066_10007708_pt1 | contig 10613 bp, 11 predicted proteins | sample All_14_2_FD_187198 | JGI IMG/M metagenome (GOLD analysis project Ga0209066, IMG submission 187198) | Freshwater microbial communities in response to fracking from Pennsylvania, USA - Allegheny Zone_MetaG_DW_15 (SPAdes) (version 2) ... | reverse complement strand
AGGTGGTGGGGGGGGGGATCTTTTTGAAGATTGAAATTGAAAGCGTCACTATAAGTGGCGCTTTCTACGCCCCCCCACCCCCACCTCGACACGGCCTGCAAGCGGCTACTCGTCGGGCCTCACCTCCAGATCTGGCGTCAATGGGCCTAGACGGGCCTCTACGGCTCTCAGAGGCCACATGCGCATCCAACCAACTGGTCACCGCAAAGCGCGGTTTTCTTCGCCCTTGTGCTTCGGCATGGGGCCCTTTTTGTGTCTTCTCCAAATCATCAAACTTTATGCGTCCCCTCACTTCTATCAAACCCACGGTCATGGCCATGGTGGTGCTGTTCGGCAACCGTACTGTGCCCAATGACCTGTTCAATGCTGTTCGCTTTCAGCTGACCCCCGCGTATTTGTACCTGCACTTCGACTTCGGCAAAAGCTACACCGCCGAGGAGCTGTGCGGCGAGCTCTGGGCTTGGCTAGGCAAGCACGACAGGCGAATGGTCGGCTTATGCATCTCGCATTTGTCCAAGCACGGCGATGTTGACCTCATCAGGGTCACCCCGCCTAGGGTCTATCCCGTCAGGTATCGCCTGAGGCCGCTCGTCGGCCACACGATCGCCGTTCCCATCCATTGATTCAATTCACAAAGCAAAGGAGTACGTTATGCCGGTCATCAAAATGGACGCGGCCTTTATGGCCAAAGGCCTGACCTGCCCCGAGGGCAAAGCCCGCATCGAGTGGTGCTGTGACGAATTGGCAGGGTTCTACATCGAGGTGCGTGCCACGAGCCCTGGCCAAGGCACCTACTATCTCAGGTACAAGGACGCAAAGGGCAAGACACGTCACCCGCACATCGGCCGAACCACCGACATCTGCCTTACCGATGCACGCAAGAAGGCCAAGACATTGAAGGCCGAAATCGCCTTAGGTGCCGACCCCAGCGGTGCCGCCAAAGCAGCCAAGCTTGTGCCGACTTTCAGCGAGTTTTTTACTGGCCACTACCTGCCCCACGTCAAGTCATACAAGCGTTCATGGAAGCGGGACGAAGAGTTGTTCAGGCTGCGCATTGAACCTGAGTTTGGCCATTTGCGCCTCAACCAGATCAAGCGGCAGCACGTCAGCACCTTCCACGCTGGCCTCCTCAAGAAGGGGTTGTCGCCTGCGACTTGCGACCACCACATCAAGCTCATGCGCTTTGCGTTCAACAAAGCCATCGAGTGGGAGTTGGTGGACAAGAACCCGCTGCAAGGGCTGAAGCAGTTTGCCGAGGACAACCGCATCGAACACTACCTAGATGATGCTCAGTTGGAGTCTCTGCTGACGGTGCTGGCCAATGATGACAACCGCACGGTTTGCCTGATTGCCATGTTCTTGCTGAGCACGGGATGCCGCCTCAACGAAGCCTTGCAGGCCACATGGGCGCAGATCAACCAGACGACCCGGGTGTGGCGCATTCCGGCCAAGAACTCGAAGTCCAAAAAGATCCGCTCTGTGCCGCTGAACGACAGCGCCTTGTACGTCTTGAAGTTATTGAAGACCGAAGGCCTGTTCCAGCACCTGTTCATCAACAACAAGACCGAGAAGCCCTACACGACGATCATGAAGGTATGGTCACGTCTGCGCAAGAAGGCAGGTTTGCCGCATCTTCGAATCCATGATCTTCGCCACGGGTTCGCGTCTCTGTTGGTGTCGGGTGGCCGCACGCTTTATGAGGTCCAGCAGATCCTCGGGCACTCAGACCCCAAGGTCACCATGAGGTACGCACACCTGTCCAGCAAGACGTTGCAAGAGGCGGCAAACAGCGCGTCAGTGATCGTCAAGGTTGGCAGCAAGCAGTAGTCCGGGGACGGTGGTTTCGAGGGTGGGCGCCCTGCCCGCAGACCCCGCCGCCGTTGCCCCGTATAGGCCCGCTGTGGCCCGTTTTTGGCCCCACGCTCACCTCCCCCTTCACCGGGCGGCGGTGGGCGCCTCGGGGCCATTTTTTTCGCTCTCAGTTGGACGGCGCCGTCCGAAAAGTTAAGCGAGCCGACGGCTTTTGGACGCCGGGCTACTTGCAAGGTCTAATCCAAGCAACTGCGTCCGGACCGACGCAGCGTCGGACAGGAGCATTCGCCCCTGCGACGGGACGCTGAACGTGCCCCAGGACTGCGCGTCCGATACCACTGCGTTGCGTAGAGCCTGGACGAAAGGTGCCGGGTCCAATTTGGTCGCTTGCAACTCTTGCCGTTCACGCTCAAGGCGTTTCGCCCCTTCGGGATCGAGTCCTGCAACAAACTCCCACATCGCCCCACGCTCAGGCATCGGCTGCAGGCGCTTCGAAATCAGCCCCAAGCGCCCCATGTGCTCCACCGAGATCCACCCACGCGTGATACGCGGATCCTTGGGGCTGAACGGGATATGCCAGGGCAGGCAGCTCTCCGTCGGATCGAAAACGGCGAAGAGCGCCATTTCCGAGGGTGCTAGCAACATGGCCAGCCGCCACTCGGCGAGCGGCTCGAAACCCGTTAGGTAATCCTCGAGTTGCCAACGCGCCGCCCCCGTGTTGCTCCAAGCCCCAGGGGCTTCAAAGACAGCGGTCCGGAATACCACGTTGCCGTCCATCGAGACCGCCGCGAATGCGAAGGTTTCGCTGCGTGGCATGGCCCCTCCGAGACCTGCTGCGCGCCCTGGGAAGATGGCGACGCTGCGAACGTAGTCCACCTCGTCATCGTCGTCATAGCCGCCCCGCGAACCGCCGCGCGAGCTGTAGTACGCGTCGTTGTTCGGATTCAACTGATTGGCTCGATTGTCGTCGTCAGATTTTGAAGACATGATCTGGCGCCATGGCGCATTTATGGGTTGGCATGATTATGCCGATGGCCAATTGAGAGGCCCCGCCTGAGTTGCACACTCGAACTTTGCCCGTAGTGTGAAGGTCAAGCTGGCCAAATTCGGCCTATGCATTTGAGCCGCCATTCGCCGGTGTCTGCTCCTAGCCCAGTGCGGTCGGAAGGGACTTGAAGGGGACGACCTGAACGACGTGAGGCTGCATTTTTGAACGACATCGCACCATCGGTCAAGAGTTTTCATAACACCTTGATTTACATGATGTTTTTTGAAAAACCAAGGCACTCCGGCCGCTCAATGTTCGGTCCTAGTTCGGTTCCAGCGCGCCAACAAATCGGCCCACAAAAAAGAGCCTTACAGATCTTCAACTTACGTAAACAGAAACCAAAGTGGATGTTCTGCTGTTAATCCGTAGGTCCCTGGTTCGAGCCCAGGTCGAGGAGCCAAATTTCAGAACGCCCCAAGCAGTCATGTTTGGGGCGTTTTGCTTTGTGGCTTGCTTTGCCATCAACAGAAAGTTCAGATGAAACCCATTCAAGCTGGCGACCACGCCGAAATCATCGAAGGCGCCCTGGGCACCAAAGGGCCCAACGTAGGCAAGATGGTCCGCGTGGTCAGCCTGCGCGGCGAGCACAGCGAATACGGCCGCATCTGGAAGGTCGAAGGCCAAGGCCTGATCAGCGAGTACGGCGCGGTGGGCACGACGGTGGACTGTGCGCAATCGTGGTTGCGCAAGATCGAGCCGCCAAAGTCTGATTCAGAGAACAAGGTCAGCAAAGAGGTGGATGCACCCGCGCATTGACACGTGTATCGAACAGTCCCTAGCGCAAGTCAAAGGCTTCTTCGCCCCCTGTCATGTACGCGGGTTGAAACTTCTTAAGGCCGGATCAATAAGACACTCAAGTCTGCCTAAATGCCTCGGCCATTTTTCATGCAGCAAAATGACGCCGGTGGGCGTCGATTTTCAATCGTCAGTACATCTCATGTTTTGTACGACCAAACCGTCAACGCCAGATCAGCCAACTTAGCCTGTCGGGCCTCAATTTCAGCGGGGCCCCAATCAGCACTTTCGCCAATTATCTTAGTCAGCAGGAACTCTGACTCAGCCAACACAGGTTTCTTAGCAGCGAAAGTGACATTGCCAATTTCATTGTTGCGCTTGGTGCTCAGCAGAGCGAGGTTGCCAAGGCGACGGGCAAATGCTTCAGCAAGCTCAGGATGTACTGCTGGCCAGTTCGCCCCAGGGTTCTCAGGTAGAACGTGCTCAAGGTTGACAAAGTTAGTGTCATCGTTGGGAATCAGTTCGCAGTTCTCTTCGCCTCTTGCCCCACGTTCAAGCGCACCCAAGAAGTAGCGGGCAAGGAAAGACTTAGACACCCGAAAGTTGAGCAAAGCGGCTCGGAAGACGTCGTCATTTGGGATCAGCTTGCTTAACTCCTGACCGAATGTTTTTGCCGTCGTAATCTCACCAGAAGTCACCTTGCGGGCAACATCTGAATAGGCCAACTCCAGGCTACCACCGCCAGCACCGATAGCAATCAAGTAGCGAACCGATCCGTTGAGGATGAACCGCATCGCATCATGAAGTTCCTTGCCTTGAAATTTCCCCAGCAAGCCCAACAACGCCGGGCGATAACGCTCCAACTTCAGGGTACTCAAAGATTTAATCAATGACTCTGCCGTAGCTCCATGCTCCTTCCAAAGCGGATGCGACGGATTGAGGACGGCTGAATAATGGTCGGCTCGCGTCACCAGTTCATTTGCAAAGTCAACCGCCTGCTGAGGGCTATTAATCTTGTCCTTGATCTTGGCGAACAGCTCCTTCTCACGAGCAACTTCGCGGGTGGCAGACCACAACTGCCGGATGTACGTGATCACCACATCATCACCGCCGTGCGATTCCAGAATGCCAAGCATCTGATTCCACTTGGCCTGCACCTCTTCAATGCGGTCACCGGCCCGGCCAAACAGATAATTCTTTAACAGGTCCGAAGCCGACAAGTCCTTACCGCGATCATTCAGCGTTTCGAAGATCACATAGGCGTTGGACTCATTCGGCACGATCACCTGAACGATCCGCGCCTTGTGCTCCATGTAGGTGACCAGACGCTTTAAACGATCAAACCAATCGTTATGAGCATTTGCCAATCCGCTCAAGAACTCTAAGCACTTCAAGCGGGCTGTAACCAAACGCTCGTGCGATTCCCGCTGCGGCGCCACAACCTCTTTGTTAAGAATGCACTTAAGAAAGAAGTCGTTGTCATAAACACTTAGTGTGAGCCTGGGCTGGACTTTCTGGGACCAAACGTCCCGCGTCATCAGGAATCTTGTTTCCAAAGACGCAGCAACGTCTTCATTCCCCTTCTGGCGCAGAAAGTCACGGGTGGCGGCAAGGAACACAGTCGCCGTCGTCAGCCGTTGCTGGCCGTCAACCACCTCGTATGCGTGATCAGCCCCTTGCAAGACGACCGCCCCCATGAAGTATTCAGTCTCTCCATTGGTGAATGCTGTGTTGATGTCTTGTAGAAAATTGCCTACATTGTCTTCTTCCCAGGAAAAGGCGCGCTGATACCTTGGCACAGTCAAAGTGCTCAATGCCAAGCTCGAAACCAGTCCTTGCGGAACGATTTCAAGCGAACTGATCGGCTTGTTTTCTGCCATGGGATTTGCCTGCGGTTTTTGCTGGTTGGGCACCCATGGTAGTACGGATTTTTCAACGTCCCAGCAGCACCTTTCTACATTTGGACAACAAGGCGAGCCAGCATCGACACGAGCAATCTGCGCTCATGAAGGGTCGCTGGCAAACAAAACGCATTGGCTTTTGGCGTATCAGCGAGCACGTGGCCGTGGGCACGACCGTGAATTGCTCGCAGTCGTGGTTGCGCAAAATCGAACCTTTACCAGCACCTGTTCATCAATGGCAACACCGAGAAGCCGTACACGACGATCATGAAAGTGTGGTCACGGCTGCGCAAGAAGGCTGGCTTGCCGCACCTTCGAATCCATGATCTACGCCATGGGTTCGCGTCTCTGCTTGTGTCAGATGGCCGCACGCTTTATGAGGTCCAGCAGATCCTCGGGCACTCAGACCCCAAGGTCACCACGAGGTACGCACACCTGTCCAGCAAGACGTTGCAAGAGGCGGCAAACAGCGCGTCAGTGATCGTTAAGGTTGGCAGCAAGCAGTAGTCCGGGGACGGTGGTTTCGAGGGTGGGCGCCCTGCCCGCAGACTCCGCCGCCGTTGCACCGTATGGGCCCGCTGTGGCCCGTTTTTGGCCCCACGCTCACCTCCCCCTTCACCGGGTGGCAGTGGGCGCCTCGGGGCCATTTTTTTCGCCTTCAGGTGGACGGTGCAGTAAAGCCAAGTCAGGGTTGATGTAACCAATGGCAGGCGGCCTGTCACTTAGAGAGCCTGAGCAGACATTCGTTGATAACTGCAGGAATGAGCGACCGCATTGATACTGATATATCCGCAGATTGAGACTCCTTTGTGACCATTCAAATCGCACTTACTCCTCCTTTGGGGGATTCCACTGTTCCGTTGTTCTTGCTACAGTTGAATTCAAGAATACTTGGCTGATGCCTTGGGGATGGAAGATCGGCCCAGCGCTTTGCCTAGGTGGGGCAAATCGATTTGTCGCGCGCGAGATGGAAACGGCCCCCGTTGTCCAAATAGTCAAAAATGGGGCACGCATGAATTCCTACGAGGCTTACGCGATCACACTTGACGCCCTGCGCAACCTGTGCAGACATTATGGTCTGATCGAATTCATGCCGCCAACATCCGTGCCGGGCTTTGCGCACTATCCTCACATGCATGCAACGCTGATGCTTGGAGAGGAGCAAACAATTCTGCCCTACCAATTGAGCTTGCACAATCGACTCGCAACGCATCATCTGGATCGGCCCTCATTCTGTGTTGGCCCCTGCTTTCGCAATGATGAGCGCTCACCTCTCCATAGTCGCAGCTTCACACAGTTCACCTTTGAACTTTTTTCTACGGAGCTTGATGAACTCGCCGAATTCTCCCTTTCGCTATTTCAAGCGGTCTTGAGGACTAGAAGCATCGAGTTGGACGTCGTGACGATAGATATGCTCCATAAAAGCGGAATGTCCGATGCAATGATCAAAGCACAAGCTACGGAGATGAACCAGGCGTCACTGGTCAAGCACAAACGAAAAGGCGTTCCACCGCTTCTCAATGCCACGGTAGATGAGCAACACGAGCAAGCAATTGAACTCATCCTTCCCAGGGTTGGCGAAACTTTGGATGGTGGCGTGCGCGATCCCGCAGTACTGCAAAGCATTTACGGGCTCACCCCCGAGCGAGAAACGGCGGGGGCAACGTTTGGCCTGGATCGGCTGGTTGCGTATGTCTCGGGCGCATCTGACCTTCGCTCCCTTCGCTTACCATAGCGTTCAATCGCCAGCGGAGATGTGATGAGGTTCCAAGAGTCATTGGCAAAAGCCTGCGTCCTGGCAATACTAACTTCAGCCTCCATTGGCTCCGTTGCCGGAGCGCCTGAGGTAAGAGCGCCATTGGCTCCTTCCGCCCCGCATTCTGGCGCGTCCTCGCCGAACGCAAGTCCTTATCTCACAGAGGAACAGAACCAGCTGATGGGCATTCTCGGCATGTTCCTCACTATAGTAGCGTTTGGAATTTCCATCTGGCAATCGAAGTTGGCGATTGGGCAAAATCAAGATGCCGAGAGACAGGCCGAGCGATTGGGGCAGATCGCAAATGCACTCTCCACCAAATACATTGGACCCTACCCGGAGTATGTCGCCCGGATACCAGAAGTCTTGGTGCATGCCAATCACGTCATTAGGATTCTGTGCTCTGTCCCAATACATGGCATTTTCAACAACGCGGATTCATGGCTGAAATCCAAGCAAGCCATAGAGGCCTTTCTTGCCAAAGATGGTGAAGACCGTCAAGTGCGATGCATCTTCGCGACGAGGCAGGAGCGCGATAAGCTTCAGCGAAATCAATATAAATCGCTCGCAAAAAACTGGGATGCCTGGAAGAACGATCCTGATAATCGGCGCAAAATTATTTCCCTGGTTAGCCGAGTATCTCCGAAGGACCCAAATTCGGGCGACACATTTGATGGATTTCTCTCGCTTCTTGAGCGAGCTTCCGTGCGCGAGCTTGCCACGACGTTCGATAGGGCCGTAATCTGCGAGATTGAGTATTCTCCGCCCATGTTTCTGTGGATCATAGACGACAAAGAAGCCATATTTGTGCTCAAGACAACGTACCCCGAGTTCAGGGCTGAAGCATTCTGGACATCCGATGCACGCCTAGTCGAATCGCTGATCAAGATACATGAAAGCTACATACTCTCTTCGGCTTTAAGTAATCAGCAGTCCAATCAAGGGGGTATGTAGTCATGATTCCTTCAAACGGGGCGTTGCACAACGCATCTGCGGTAGAAATTAGGGATATGCTGCGCGCGCGAAAAATCAGTTGCTCAGAGTTGGTGGAAGATTTCAGGCGTCGCCATGAGGCAGTTGATCCCTTGCTCAATGCAATGCCCACCACTTGCTTCGACGAAGCGATGGAACGTGCGCGAGCCATTGACATCTTGCGGAATAAGGGCAGCTACACTGAGACAGTCCTTGGAGGGGTTCCCGTTGGTATCAAAGATCTCGCTGCCGTTGCGGGCATCCGATCCACGTGGGGAACAAGGGCGTTGTCTGAATTTGTCCCCGCATTAAACGATCCGATTGTTGACCGACTTATCGATTCGGGGGCCATTGTGGTTGGCAAGACCAACACGCCCGAAATGGGGGCTGGCAATGTTACGTTTAATGATGTCTTTGGGGCGACCAGAAACCCATGGAATATAACTCGCAATCCGGGCGGCTCTTCTGGCGGTTCATGCGCCGCCGTTTCGGCTTGCATGCTTCCGCTTGCGCATGGAACAGACTTGGCTGGGTCTCTTCGGAACCCTGCCTCCTATTGCGGGGTGACCACGCTTCGGCCAACACCTGGTCGTGCGGGTGGTCCTCCCCAGAGTGTTCTCTTCAATACGGAGACGGTACATGGCCCGATCGCTCGCTCTGTGGCCGATGTTGCTTTGATGCTGGACGCGATGGTTGGCTTTGATCCTCGAATACCGATCAGTATCGAGGCGCCTGATTTTTCGTTTCTCGAGAGGGTGTTTGCTGGCCCTGAACGCACCTATCGCGTTGGGCTCTCCCTAGATCTTGATGGTTTTGCAAAAGCGGAGAGTGGAATCGCAGATCTGATAGATAAGGCGGTAACCTCACTGTCCAGCCGGTTCCTAGACGTGCGAAGCGCTTCCCCGAAAATTCCCCACCTTTACGACACTTATTCGGTGTTGCGCTCCATGCTTTGGGCAAGCGGCCCAGGCTCTCAGCCCCCGAACGTCCAGCAGCACTACAAATCGACGCTTCAACGCAATATCAGTAAAGCCCACGCGCTGCAAGCAGACGACATCTATCGTGCATTGACAAACAGAACAAAACTATATAACTCCATGCTCGAATTCTTTCGGACCTATGACTGCTTGCTGTGCCCTGTGATTGGCAAGCAGCCTGGGCCAATTGAAGAGGAGTATCCGAGGGAGATTGCGGGCGAGACCATTGACGACTATGTTGACTGGCTGAGGTTTTCTTTTCTTGCGCCTGCGGCCAGTCTTCCCGCAGCAGTTATACCGATCGGTCTTGATCAGGAGGGCATGCCTGTCGGCATTCAACTCATCGGCAAGCCGCGCGGTGAGGCTGAATTGCTCGTGATTGCAAGCGTATTTGAACGCGAATTCTGTTTTGACCACAAGCCACAGCTACCCATTTAGTGCGTCTGATGGAGACTTGCTGGCAGCAGGATAACCGCTCATGACCGAATGCGGTCAACGCAGATCGCAATGAGGACACGCTTCTGAGGCGGCGCGCGCCATCGGTTGGGAGTTTTCATAACACCTTGATTTACATGATGTTTTTAAAAAAACCAAGGTGCTCCGGCCTGCCAATGTTCGGTCCTAGTTCGGTTCCAGGGCGCCAACAAATCGGCCCACAAAAAAGAGCCTTACAGATCTTCAACTTACGTGAACAGAAGCCAAAGTTGATCTTCTGCTGTTAATCCGTAGGTCCCTGGTTCGAGCCCAGGTCGAGGAGCCAAATTTCAGAACGCCCCAAGCAGTCATGTTTGGGGCGTTTTGCTTTGTGGCTTGCTTTGCCGGTTCGGGTGATGATCGGCAGCGCGACACACACGCAAACCGAAGGTTCAACATGAAACCCATTCAAGCAGGCGACCACGCCGAAATCATCGAAGGCGCCCTGGGCACCAAAGGGCCCAACGTGGGCAAGATGGTCCGCGTGGTGAGCCTGCGCGGCGAGCACAGCGAATACGGTCGCATCTGGAAGGTCAAAGGCCAAGGCCTGATCAGCGAGTACGGCGCGGTGGGCACGACGGTGGACTGTGCGCAGTCGTGGTTGCGCAAGATCGAGCCGCCGAAGCCCAGCGCGGAAAACAGCACAAAGAAGGAAGTGGAAGCGCTTGAATAGCAAGCTATGGCCGTATAAAATGCAAAAATATAGATCACACGGCCAATGGACTTCATTCCCCTTTCAGACAACGCCGCACGTCAGGTCATTGACTCGACCACCGTGTTCGACGAGTTCTGCCGCGTTCGCGACCAGGCACGATCCTACGCAGGGGGCATGTACTGGAAGCGCCAGGGCGAGTACGAATACCTGGTCAAGACACAGCCTGACAACCGCCAGCAGCGCATCGGCCCCAGGTCAGAACAGACCGAGCGCACCTACACCG
>Ga0209066_10007707_pt1 | contig 10614 bp, 15 predicted proteins | sample All_14_2_FD_187198 | JGI IMG/M metagenome (GOLD analysis project Ga0209066, IMG submission 187198) | Freshwater microbial communities in response to fracking from Pennsylvania, USA - Allegheny Zone_MetaG_DW_15 (SPAdes) (version 2) ... | reverse complement strand
CCCCGGCGTTTAACTGCCGGGGGGATAAAACAGAAAAACCCCGGCAATGCAAACGCCAGGGTTAATTAGTCCTGGGCTCCACAAACTACATCTACCGGAAATGATTCCGGCGGTCTCCCAGGGTGCTAGAGATACTGTATCACAAGCGTATCATTCATGTCAAACACAGAGAAGGGCAAAACCCCCTGTTTTCATTCAGGAATTGCCGCCCGTTCTTTTCAAGCGGACAGCTTGACCGTCACCAGCGTTCCGACGGAGAAAGCGCTCCTATATTCGCCACTACCCGATGGGGGGGAAGGCCTGAATTTCGGAATCTTTGAATTCGTGCATGGTGTTGACGTTCATGGTGGGCCAGCGCCGGATCTCCCACACAATACCGATAACCTGAACGTCACCACATTTCGCCGCCGGCCATAGTTCCAGACGGTTGCCGGCCGACACAAGGGCAAGCTCGTCCCGGTCCGGTTTTGAGCCCTCCAGGCGGATGAAGACGTGCAGGATACTTCCCTTCGGCGCTACAGGCCCGAAGTCATCAGTCTTAACCACGTAGTATTCCCAGTCTTCGTCGGCCTTCCAGGTCTCTACGTGGTGCGCCTCTACTTTTACGGAAACCCTCCCGCCTCGTGGAATAAGGCGATCTATCGCGTCCACCGCCTTACCCGTGCCCTGGGCCCTTCTGGTCTTCATTATGGTTTGAGTGTTCATAGCTGCCCCCTTGTATTTGGTCGCTCACCGCTTTCCAGACTTCTTCTTCGCGTCCTTCCGCGTCAGGAAGTCCCGTAGGTGTTCTTCAAAAAACGCTACATCCATTTTGCCAGCCCCCAGGCTCACCGAACCCAGCCAGCCCAGTTCCACATAACGCCTTAACGAACGCTCGCTGCAGCCCAGCAGGATCTGCGCCGCCTTCTTGTTGTAGAGCGGCTTGCCCATGAAGATGCAGTAGGGCTTTATCTCCGGAACGCCCCCGGCGTTCTTGCCTTCTTGGAACTGTTGCTCCGGCGCGCTCATAGAAGTCTCCCGGCCTATTTCCTGACTTTCTTCAGGTAGGCCTCTATGTCCGATTTGCGAAACCGCTTGTTACGGCCGACGTGATGCGCCTTCAGTTCGCCACGCTGCTCAAGGCGCAGCAGAGTCCGCGGGTTAACTTCCAGCAAATCGGCCAGCTCCTGCGTAGTGTAGAACTCCTTCGTAAGCACCATAATATCCTCCTGTCGATTCTTTGCCGTCACGCCGGCGCTATGGTCATAACCCCTCCTCAATATTATATATGACACCGTGCGACTTGTCAAGACACGTTATGACAATAGAAGACAGCGCTCCGGAGGCGTTTTTAGGGAAATGCTATGATACATGGAACTTCTTCCGGGGGGATGAGGGTCATGTTCGAATTCAATAAACAAAAAATAACGCACGATAAACTCGGTGCTGACCTGTTCGATTTCGCCGTGGATTTTTCAAAGCAAGTTGCGGCTCATGAGCTGAGCAGCACGGAATCAGATTTCGCCGATGTCGATGAACTGGCGTTTATCCACGAATGGATGATGTTGCTGGCCTGGGCTGCACACCGGGCCCCGGTAGAGTGCGACAAAAGCCGATTGATGCGGGCTTTCTTCAAGAGTTGGATTTCAAACTACGGCGTCATCCGAAGCAGGGTAGAAGCGGAGAACGAGCAACGGTTGATTGCCGCCAGGCTGAAGGAATATGACGGCGCGTTCAATCCCGCCACGTCTGACCAATTACTTCTCGGTGGCACAATAGCCAAGAACATTCTCGGACAGGAGAAGCTTTGCCTCGACGCCGGCAAACAGTTTAAGATGGCAACCCATGCGCTGTTGCTCATCAAGGAAGTCAGGAAGATTTGCGACAAGTACCAGATTACAGATTAAGGAGAAACGCCATCATGAAAATCATACTGCCCGCGCTCGCCGCCGCTTTCCTACTGACCGGCTGCGGCGCAGCAAGCGATCCTGATAAGGCTTCCGGGCAGTTCGCCTACACTCTGTACCGCGGCGGCGCCGTAGATGCTTCCGTACGCATACCCTTCGCGACATTTGAAACCGAAGGCGAGCGGGCGGAATGGAACAAGGACAATTGCGAGAAGGTGGCGGGGCTTATGAATGAAGCCCAGCGCCAGGAGCTGCATCCGGTAAAGTTCTGGTGTGAAAAGGCGGCCAAATGAACGCGCGAGATATCAGAAAGATACGTTGCCTAGACGCTCTTCATTATTCTTTCCAGATACTGCGCCATTACCACTCGAGGTTATGGGGAGACTGCTGCAAATTACATCAAGACAATTCTCAAATAGTATCGGTACTTGCAGGATGCTGGGGGTTTATCGACTCCATGCACCGAGTCCGTGAAATAGCTCAATCGATTCCAGATCTTAGCGTTAAGCACCCCGAGATGCGAGCTTTCCTGTCCGCCTCAAAACACGCAGAGGATTACCGCCATTACATACAGCATCTACGGGGAGAATTGGCGAAGAACCCTCCAAATACTTTCCCGGTCTGGGGATCAATTTCATGGACTGACAAGGACAATCCGCAGAAGTCTCACACTGTATTCCTGGGGACACACCTTAGCGACACACAGAATACGTCTGGGGTATATGACGTTAAAGAACAGAAGTGGGTAAGCAATGTATCACTTGGAATTGGAGATATCACTTTCAATTTCGATAAAGTGTTTGAAAGTGCTGCACGATTTGAGAAATTCTGTATTCCGTATCTCAGGAACTCTCTAGATGTAAAACTTAATTCCCGAGATAAACTTCCAATCATGTCTTTGGAGATTGGCACCAAGAACCCAGGGTTTCAGCCCCCGACATAACAGGTCCTAACCTGGTCTAGCCAGCGACCCCAAAATTTAGTTTGAGCCGTTAAAGCCTCCATTTTCCCAATGAACCCGACAGGTTCAACCGGGATTTGGAGGTTTTCCATTTGTGGTTGGACTTCTTGGAATAGCGCGAAGCGCTTATCGACGAGTATTTCCAGCCGGCGGTCCTTTAGCACGAGGTTCGAGCCGAGACAGGTGAGTATCTGCCGCTTGTCCTCAAGGGTGCCGGTCTTAAAGCGTTCCCGAGCTGTCACCGCAAAGTCGAAGGCTTCCTCGGCCCGCTGCAGCCAGGTCTCCATGCGGCTCTGCGTGTCCGCTACCAGCTCCTCATACTTCCGTTTCTCTGCCAGTAGCTCGTCCTTCTTGGCCGTGTATTCGCCTTGGCCTATCTCGTCAGAAAGCCGCATATTGAGCAGGGCGTCCAGCTTCCGCGCGCAGGCATCGAGGCCCAGCCGGTAGGCGCGAGTCGCGTCTTCCCGGCTCTCGGTCTCCTGCGCCTGTTCCGCTTTCAGCTGCTTGATGGCCCATTCACGGAACAGCGGGGGGATGGTGATCTGCCCGAGGACTTCAGCTATCTGTCCTTCCAGTTCTCGAAGCGGGACGGGCGGCTGATGGCAAGGCGTCTTACCTTTGCGGGTGCAGCGGTAGTAGACGTAATGGTGGCTGTTGCCGTTCTTCTGGTGCTTGGTGCGCTCCTCGGCCGTTATGGCGGCGCCGCACTCTCCACAGCGTATCATGCCGGTGAAGGCGAACTCGTGGACCTGGCCCTTGCGTGACAACCGGCCGTTCATTATCTCCTGCGCCAGGGCGAACTCGCGCCGGCTTATCATCGGCTGATGTTTACCTGGGTAAGTCTTGCCGTCCCAGAATATCTCGCCGCAGTAGAAGGGGTTGCGAAAAAGCCGGTAGAAGTTGGCGCGGGTTATGTTGAAATTCTTGTCCCGCTTGAGGCCGGCATCCTTCGCCTGAGCGAAAAGCTCCTCGATGGTGCAGCGCGTCTCCAGCAGGGTGCCCCAGAGCTTCTTCATCACCGGGAAGGAATACGGGTCCGGATAGATTGGCGGGAGGTCCGGCAGGGCATGCTTGTTATTCAGGTAGCCGACGGGCGGCTTGTGCGGCAGCCAGCCGTCCTTCACCTTGCTGCGCTGGCCGCGCTTGGTGTTGGCGCTCAGGTCGATGATGAACTGGTTCGCCATGCCAAACTCCAGATTCATCATCAGCACGTTGTCGGTAGGGAAGTAGTCCCGACTGAAGGCCCGGATATGGCGTATCACGGAACGCTGCAGCATCCAGTTGATAGCGCCGCCGTCCACGGGGTTGCGCGCGAGGCGGTCCAGCTTCCAGCAGAGTATGCCGTCGGCCTTGCCGGCCTGGATCTCCGAGATCATCTTGGTGAAGACGGGGCGGCCCGGGGATTTCGCAGACTTCTCCTCGGTGAAGGTTTTAACGATGTTGTAGCCGGACTGCTTCGCCAAAGCGGTGAGCTCCTCGACCTGCGAGGCAACGGACGCCACCTGCTTGTCCTCGCTCTCGGAGGACTTGCGGGCGTACAGAAAATAACGCACGGGGCTGGAGTTGCTCATCTCACCTATAGACATTATAAATCATCTTGCGTTGCCTTGTGCCGCGGACGCCGGCGCGGCTTGGCGCTGCCCGGCTTCGCCGCCCACGACCACGAGCTTGAAAAGGCGCAGAAATTGCTCTGCCTGCACCTCGGCCTCGGAGAAGGGTATCTCCTTGCCGTAGGTCTTCAGGTAAATCTCCTGAAATTCTTCTATCGCCTGTTTCGAAAGCATAATCGCTCAAAAATGCCGTTTACGGGCTTTTGACCCCCAGGGGGCCATCTACCCCTTATACGGCAACGTTGGCCCTCCGGAACTCGCCTCCTGTGTGTGTTTTCGGGGTTTATTTTTGAAACCTACGGCCCGGAGCTTGTCCAGGTGCGCGGCCGAAATGCGCCGCTTAACTTTCGCCCCGAACTCCTGCAGCAGGGTGTCAGCCAGGCTGGCCGGGATGAAAAGCTCGCACTCGCCGCAAAGGATACGGATGCGTAAGCCGTGGCGCGCCGCGATAGCCTTGGCCTTTTTCGTATGCGGCGTCCACACCCGAAAGACCGAGCCGCTGTAGAGGTCTATCCTGGAGCCGGAAAGATGGCCGTCAATGATCTGCGCGGGGCGGCGGGTCACAAGCATTAGAGTACCTGACTCCTCCTCCGTGTAGGGCCTGAAGCCCCTCCGGCAGCCGAGCAGTTGCAACCTCGTCTCTATGTGTTTACTAGTGTCCATGCCCTGCTCCCTCCGCGGGTAGACCCATATAATTAATATATGGGTCTGTATTTTCAGACTCTGGGTTATACTTGGGTAATATGGGTAGAACGCGGACATACCCGTTTGCCTGGCGCCTCATCCTCCCGGAAGCCCCCTGCACTACTTTCTTTACCAGCCCGCTTTCCTGCAGGAGGTGCAAAGAGACAACCGCGGTATTCCTGTCATAGCCCGGGGCCTTGTTCCTCGCACCTACGCGCAAGGCCAGGCTCCGGAACCCGACCAGAACCGGCTCCCTAAAATCCCCGGGGATGCAGTTGCGCTCCCTCTCCAGGTGCATCAACTCCAGGTAGGTCCATTTAGCGTAAATAGCCTCTGTTGGGTGATGCCCTTCGAGAAAACTCTCAACGTCGGGAGGAACGCAAGGGGGATTTTCCTGCGCCTGGTTCTCGCGCCGCCGCTTCTCCTCCTCGTAGTAACGGCATACACACGCAGGGCGCAGGCAATGTCCTTCACGAGCAAGAGCCCCGGAGCACGTTAAGCCATGTTCCTGCTCAGTAAACACCCAGGAGATTTTTGCTGATATCTGCTCTATGGTTTTCGGCTTCAGCAGAAACTTTTCAGAGAAGCGCTGCAGTATAAATTCCAATGCCTGCTGCTGCGAGAAGCCGCGGCGCCTGAAGTCGTCGGCAAGACGGCCGGCGGCTTTAAAAGTGTCTGCCGGCTGCGGATTATCCCAATAGACTGCGCGGAGACAATCGCGCATTATCCCCGGCGTGGTCGAGGAGGTGCAGAGGTTCCCAAAGCCCTCTAAATTCAGATTATGCGGGGGTTCCGTTTTTTGCTGTTGCTTCATCATCATGTTCATGTAGTCGCGCTTTCAATGTCCTCAGCGCGTCGCTGAAATTCTTGGCCGTGACCTTTAGTTCCCCGGACCAGTACGCCTGCCTCAGTTGCTCGCAGCTGGCGAGGTCCGGGAATACGAAGTACCCCCTGCCATCACGCCAGTCAACGCGCAGGAGCGCCTTGCCGGCCGCAAACATGGCCCCGGCTATCCAGTAATCCCTCGTTGAGAAGGTCGTCTCCGTGCGCGTTGTGTCAGGCGTCATGGTTACTCGGTCAGCTCTGGCCACTTGGCTGCCATCACCGCATGGGCCTGCTCAGGGCTGATCTGCCCGCTCTCGTAGGCCGCCTGCACGTCTTCGGGGCGCTGGAAGATCCCCAGCATCTCGCCAAGGCCCTCCACCCCGGCGCCTATCGTGCGGGCCACCGGCATACGCACCGCGGGCACGCTGAGCGCCTTCCCTGCAGCGCCAGAGGCCCGCACCCCGGCCGCTATCGCCTTGGCGGCCAGCCGCGGGCTGGAAGCCGCCAGGAGCCCCGCGCCGAGCCCGGCAGAGCCGTAATTACCCTGAGCGGCGTTGTAGCCGCCTACCGCTCCTACGGCGGCCTGCGCCAGGCCCGGGGTGTAGCCGGTCCCCGGCAGCTCGCGGAACCAGGGGGAAAACTTCGCGCCGTAGACGCGCCGCTGCACGTCCAGGATCATGTCTTTGACCAGCGGGCTCTCCTCCGCCAACTCTTTGAGCGCGTCGGCCTTGTTGCCGCCCTCACTCATGATGCGCTCTATGGCCGCGGCCGGGTTATCGGAGTTGAGGATGGAAGCCAGCCGGGAGTACCGCGCCTCCTGTCCGGCCGAGCGCTTCAGGATGTCGGCCATCACGGGGTCCTGCTCCGCCAGCTTTACCAGCGTATCCTTGCCCTTCCCGAGCTGATAGGTGGCCTTGATATTGCCGAACACCTCCGCGAGCTTTCCGGTCTCCCTGGAGCGGGCCGCGATGTCGGCGGCCTGGTGTTGGAGGTCCAGCATCTTACCCAGCAGCTCGGCGGCCTGCGGGTCCTTCTCCGAGAAGGCAAGCAGCGCGTCTTTCTGGTTGCCGCCGGTCTTAAAGTAGGAGCGGATGCGCCCCGCCACTACATTCGCGTTTGCGTCACCGGAGAGCGCGGCCAGGATTTCCTTCTTCTCGGCGTAGCGCTTCGCCATCTCCCGGATTTCCGGAGAGGCGCCGTCTATGGTCGTGCTCACGGAGTCCTTGAGTTTGGCGAGCGCCGAGCCCAGCGGGTTCAAACCGGTGGTCGTAGTGTTGTTGCGGATGGCAAGGTTTAGTTGGTTGAGATACTGCCGGGCTTCGCCGATGCCCGCCTTGTCCAGGGCGGCCGCGCGGTCCGCATACCAGCGAAACTCCTTGGCCGCCGTTTTCATTCCCGGCGGCAGCTCCTTGCCCGCAAAGCCGTAATCCCGGCCGATGTCTGAAACTGCTTTCCGGGTGCCCGTTGCCAGGTCAACTGTTACGCCGCCGGCGCCCTGCGCGTACTTCTGCTCCAGTTGTTCAAGCCCGCCCCGGTATTCCTTGGAGGCCACGGCCTGCAGCTCGGGGATGCGCCGCTGGAACGCCTGGCCGAGCGTTACGGCCTGCGTGTCGAGGTCCTTGGCATACTCGTCGGCCTCTCGGGCGGCCTTCACCAGATCCTCGTGATGCCGGCCCAGCAGTTTCTTGTAGCCGGCCTCAACGGAGGACTTGCCACGCAGGAGAACGCCCTGCAGTTCCTGCGCTCCGGCCGCCACTTCCTCCGGCTTAACGCCGATGTACTTCATCACGCCCTGAACGTCGTTTACGAGCGCGTCCACCGCCCGCCGCCCAGCGCCTGTAACCGTGGCTACGACAGGGGGGACGATATTGCGGCTTACGGCCCTTATAGCCTTGCCTCCGACGCGCAACGCGCCCTCGCCGGCCGCGTACAGCGCCCCTTCCTTTGCGGCGCCCAGCGCACCCTGTCCTGGAGTCTCCGGGCTAGCGTACTGCGGCAACGCCACCTGCGCCAGGTTCTTCTGCCATTGCCGGCCGGCAGCGGCGCCAACGCCTATTCCCGCCGCGGCGGCAGTCCCTCCGCTCGGCAACCAGGCCGGGACGGTGCCGGCGGCTCCTATCATAGAGCCAGCCATCGGCAGGATGTTCTCGCCGGCGAAATGCGCCACATTCTCTCCAAAGCTCGCGCCCTCAGGGAGTTCGCGCTCGGCAAACCCCATCTTCGCGGCTTCGATAATGCCCGGCCCCTCCGGCTCGGGAGTCGTAATGCCGGCTGGCGCGGACCCCGAGGCCTGGCCCTGCAGCTGCTCCAGGCGGGATATCTCGGCGTCGTTCAGCGCTTTACGCGAGTGGAGCTTTTCCAGCTCGCTGATCTCGGTATCGTTAAGCGGCATATTTATCTCCTCACCCAGCCCGCGGCCGTCTTCTCGTAGGTGACGCCGCCGATGTTTTTAGTCTCAGCGCTGGGAGCGGCATTGCTCGGTGTGCCGGCCTCGACCATTTCCCCATTCTTCAAGGCGTAGGCCTTGCCCTTGTAGCCCACAAGCGAGCCGTTCTTCTCAAAGTACTCGGTGGCGTCCTGCTTGGCCTTCGCCATAGTCTTGAGACTGTTCAGCATCGCCTCCAGCTTCTTGACGTTCTCCCGCTCCGGCAGCCGGGGATCGTAGCCGCGCTTCATAAAGGCCTCACCCTCTTTTTCCGTGAACTGCGCCCCGAGTGTCTGCCGCAGCGCGCGCTGGATGGACTGTTCCACCGCCTGCTGCGCGGACACGCTGCCGGGGTACGCCCGGGACCGGACGGCATCAGGCAACGCGGAAACAAGCGGGCCGGTAAGGTTGCCCTTGCCGAGCTTAAGTTCCCCCAGGACATTCTCCAGGCTCGCTATCTGAGCGCCAACGTCGGCAAAGCCGCCGCCGGCCTGATAGGAGGCGTAGTCCTTCCCATAGGCGCGATCAACAGCCACCTGCGCAGCCGTGGGTTTTGGGGCAGCAGGAGCCGCGAACTGCGGCGCCGGGGTTTGCCCGCCTTCGTCGAAAAGTTTACGGAAAGCTGCCTGGTACTTCTCCTGCTCTGGTGTGATGGTGGCAGGCTCCGGGGCGGATTCCTTCACCCGCTGGCCGCTCTTATCGAACCGCTGCCCGGCATCGAGCCCGGCCGCCAGGGTATCAGGTGAAGGCTCACCCGTCGGCGCCCTGCCTCCGAAGCCGGCGAAAGGACGGCCGGCAGACCCCTCTGTGCTCGGAATCCGGAAGCGCTCGCGCATGGACTCGTAAACCGACTTCAAACCTGGGCCAGGGCCGGGGCCGGATATCTGGCGCGGATTGAAAGAGCCTCCTATCGTGGACGGGGGGATATCTGCCGGGGCCTCCTTCTCCGGAGCCTGCCCGGTTATCGCTCCCGGCTTGAACACGCCGCCCGGTTCCGGCATGTCCGGGGGCGGCATCTTCTCTAAGAACTGCGTCCGCGCCGCCTCATCGAACTGCAACGGCGTCAGTCCCGTCTCTGCGGTAAACGTCCTGTTCCGCCAGCGCTCGGCTTCCAAGTCAGGCGGGCCGCCTGCCCCCTGACCATCGAACCACGAGCCTTTAAACCACGAAAGTCCTTTTTTAAACATACTGTCCTCCGTTTATTTTCGCCCCTCTTGCTTATTGGCTTCCTCAAGCAGTTGCTCAAGAGTCTTGTCTCTGTGGTCCACTTCGTACTTTAAAGAGAACTCGTCGCGCTTAACGCGCTCAAGAAATTTAAGCGCAAGCTCGGGATCGGTCGTCACCGCCTTAACAAGGCACATGCGCGCCTCTAAGATGGGCTTATTCTTAAGCGCCTCTTTTCGTTCGGAAATCTTTGGGTTCCGCGATAGGAATTCCGAGAGAGAACTCGGAGAAATGTCGGCGAAGAAAGCGGCTTCCGCATCTGTCGCCCTGCACGCCCAGGCCAGCTCAAGTTTCCGAATCACGTCCCCGCGATTTTTCCCATCAAAAAGCTTTCGTCCCATAATGTATCCTCCGCTTTTGCCTATTTAATGGTGCAGATTTAATCAGGTTCTTTTCTGGCACCGCTCCAAGAACGTGCTGCGGGGCATTTCTACGGTGTCCGCTACCTACTGGGCCATCTTTCCCTCGGCGTAAAGTGCGAGGATTAGCCGCTGCTCAAACTCCGAGAACGGTTTAGTTTCGGGCCTGCCCCGCTTGCGTTTTTCGTTCTTAGATTTCCCGACAAACCGCTTTAGCGCTTCCTGGCCTTAAGGCTCGCCTTGACTCGCGCTATCTCGGCGCTATCGAACAGGCGCCAGCCGCCCGGGCTCCTGCTGAACTTGATGCGGCCGTTCTTAGCCCAGTTATTGAGTGTCCTGGGGGATATCCCGATTTCCTGCGCGGCAACGTAGATTAAGGCTTTCATATTCTTCTCCTGTGCTCTAATTTAAGTATTGCGAAATCTTCCTGTTTCGGCGAACTTCCCGGCGAGCGGTGGCACCATTAGCACCAAAGCAAAAAGCCCCGGCTTCACCAGCCGAGGCAAACAAAAGCCCCGGCGTTTAACTGCCGGGGGGATAAAACAGAAAAACCCCGGCAATGCAAACGCCAGGGTTAATTAGTCCTGGGCTCCACAAACTACATCTACCGGAAATGATTCCGGCGGTCTCCCAGGGTGCT
>Ga0209066_10007706_pt1 | contig 10615 bp, 17 predicted proteins | sample All_14_2_FD_187198 | JGI IMG/M metagenome (GOLD analysis project Ga0209066, IMG submission 187198) | Freshwater microbial communities in response to fracking from Pennsylvania, USA - Allegheny Zone_MetaG_DW_15 (SPAdes) (version 2) ... | reverse complement strand
TCTTCTATATCTGGCTCTGGTTTCCAGATTTCATCTTCTTGTAGTTCCTCTTCTTCAAACTCTTCAAAATCATCATTCATGCTGAGATAAACCCTATATGGAAAATACAAAGCTGTATAGCTACGACCTTGGTGTGTTCAGCACTGGTCGTTTGTTTTTATTTAATGAAAACACAGGTCTTCAGATGATAGAACTAATCACACCACAGTACAGACATGCAGCATCTACTTTTGGTATAGATCCATTTGAGGCTATAGAGTACAAAGCCTTGTGGACAATGCAATTTGGTTTAGCTGTAGGATTTTACCGCGCGTATAAACGCGGACTTATTTTTTCTTTAGACAAGACAAAAGAAACAAAATTTAAAAAAGATCCTACTCGGTCTGGAAGTGCACTTAATATGCTTTTAACGTTAAAGAAAGAGCGTGAAAAACTGATAGAAGACCTATCAGAATCTAACGGGCTAAATGTGGAAGAACTCATAACTGCGTATTTGGAATCAGTATGAGAATTTATTCTGTAGTCGCGAAAAAAGGTGCTTTGGCTGGACGTTGCAATGCTTGGACACATACACAACAAGGTGACGCCGAACGCTTAGCAGCGCAGCTAACCGATCATATTGTTGAGCAAATGTATCTAGCAGGTAATGTGCTTCTGTACAGCTATTCAACAATAGTTGATGGAGAGATCAACACTACTATTAAAAGTAGTCTTGAAGCTCTGCACGAAGTATGCAGACAAGAATATATAGACTTTGATCCTGACAGAGTAGTTGTTCACTCTGTTGCACTTTAAGCTTTGCGGCTAAGAGAGAAGAAGTTGTTCTCTCTTTTAGCTAGATACTTTATGCGCTGCCCAAAATATCTAGGACATAAATTGTCCTATGCACAAAGTATGTAGGACATAAATTGGGCATAGCTATAAGTATGTCCTAGATACTTATAGCATAGCTATAAGTATGTCCTAGATACTTATAGCATAGCTATAAGTATGTCCTAGATTTACGTGATAATGCGTGTGGAGGATACTAGTGTGAAGAGTCCAATCAGTTCTGTTGTTTTAAACTTTGTAGTACGAAACGAAGTGAAGCACTTAACAGTGTACACAACTGAAAATGATGTTAAGTGCGTAACACTTGCAGAATTATGTTCTCTTTTAGGCATCCTATATCAAGGGCAGTACACCAAACTGCAGACGGAACCTAGAATTGGATTACTAAGATGTCAGGCTAAAAAAGTAGATGGACGACAAGCAAGCATGTGGTGTATTAACATACTTGATTTACCCAGGTACTTCGACACTATAGACGTATGGCGTTTACAGCCTGAGCGCCAAGAGTTTGTACGCGAACTTCAGAAAGAGATTTCTGAAACTATCCGCAAAACATTCAAAGTGTTTACGCCACAAGATGTTGGTAACTTCTTCAGCCAACTAGGTTATGGCGAACATACGATAGAAGCTGAGAAGCCTGTAGATGGAGCCATGTTATTTAGAGCTCCTACGCAAGAAATCGAGTTTGACGTAGAACTTGATAACTTCTTGCGCTATATGCGCTTATCCGAAGATACGAAGACACGTGTAGTTATGCATGTCGTACATATCAAAACTCATTTTGGTATGACCACTTCTCAGATACTTGAAATGATTTCTGCGCGCATGCATAGCATAGGTACGCTTGCACAGCACAATGCAGCACTAACAAGCGTACTTGAGGAGATCTGCGGTCTTCTCAATTAAGACGCAGTGTAGCCATGAAAGAGGATGACAGACGCCATCCTCTCTTTTAACCTAAAGTTATGACTGCTGATAATGATCTTCCTTCTTGGGTCGCGAATTTGAAACACAGTCTTCAAATTGTCGAAGGAGAAGAACGTACTTTCTATAAGCGTACAGATATGTGTAATACAACAGTCATCTATTCTTGGAATCCATTGATTTGTAGAAAGATGAGTGTCAAACAATCTATGCGCGATTATGTGAAGTCGTGGCTAACAGACCAAGGTATTCAGTTTTCGCGAATTAACCCAGGAACTAAGCAAAGTCCTGTTTTTGAAATCTACTTAAAATAAGCAAATTTATAGGGGGGGCGGGATAAAGAAAGTATGCCATACACAGATGCATTTCACAGCTCCGCAGTTCACGTTCATTTTGTAGAGGGCGATGAGGCGTTCTATGACGAACTAGTTCGTCAGGGCGCCATAAAGGACGCCCAAAAAGAGATTCACCCAAATCTTGAGACCATGCAGCGCAGGGTCTTAGAGACCACGCACTGGAAGACAGTTGTAATTAGGTCTGGACGTATGCCGTTCGGACTGCCAAAGGCACTTGGAAGAATCATGGTCCTCACGTACTACATACGTGAGGATGAAGATGACAATCATACAGAGGAATATCTGGATGAGTGCTATGCAGAGCCTCATATTCCTCAGAATTTCGATGTAAGCATCGAAATTCTCAAGGTAAGTAGAGAACTATTCGAGGCAGATCCATATGCAGATCTGCCTCTTAAGACCGCGAATTTGATTCGCGAATTGGAGTCAAATGCGTACCGTTATGGGTACGAAAACAAAGACAAACTAAAGGAGTTGCTATTAGCAGCTCCAGAAAAAGCTGAGTGGGCGATAACTATCGCCACAGAATTTGTAAAGAGCCTGGGAATACCAGGCAAAACAGTTGAGCTTCAATCGCGGTACAATCATGTATTTTTCACACTATTTGAGCTCGTGCAGCAGTACGACTCACTGTTTTCTAAAGAAGGCGCTGTAATAAGCGACTTTTGGAATACAGTGATAAAACTCGCATAAGTGATATATAGGCCGCATGTATTGGGCCTTCTTTTCTAGGTAGGAAACTAGGCATGAACGATAAAGATTGGTTTCTTGATTACGCAATTCCGATATTTCTTACTCTAGCTATAGCTAGTCTTCTTTTAATAACGATATGGGTATTGGTTACAGATAAGCCAGATCCTCTTCGTAGATGCCGAAACATCATAAATATTCAATCTTGCGCGAACACAGAAGAAGGACAAGTCTGTAAGAACTGGCAAGAATGTGGAGACAAAAACTAATATTTTTAATCTCCGGCTCAAAGGCGCGGAAAAGAAGTTAGTAAATATTCTAGATAACCGCAAAAGAGTAGATTTTGATCTCATTACCGAACTTCAATTATCGTCACAGGAATACACAGTAAGCCTTCGATACAGCGATGAATGTCGCAAAACTCCGTGGGTAACTATAGGCCGTATAGATCAGTACATAAGTTTTGGTAGAAAGTGTTTCGCTGTTCACATAGAACCAGTAGAATCATGGTTTTTCTGATATCGCGCAATTTGCCCCCCCCTGTTGAGATAAAGAATATATGGAAAATAACAACCTTCCGAATGACTGTGACGTTGTAGTTTGCATGCGTCATGGCGCTACGCGCACTGTCATGCAGGAGCGCGGGTGGATCCCGCCCAATGCTGTATTTCTGGATGGCACATTGACGCCCGCGGATCTACGTGGGAAGCACGTGATCGGGGTATTACCTCCTGACCTGATCGACGCCTGCGCGTCATTCAGTCATGTGGGAGTAGACTATCCGCGGGATTTCCCGCGCGGAGCGGAGCTGACACTTGACCAGGCGCGAGCCTGGATCAAAGAACCGGTTCGGTATAAGCAGACGCGGGAATTCCTCCCACGCCTGCAGTGGACGGTCACTGAGTAGTAGTAGTAGTTGATGCTTGTCGGGTGGCGCCAGTATGGGCCACCTGTTTTTTAGCCTTCTCTGTCAATTCATAGAGAGAGCGCAGGTATAAGACTTATATGGATAATGAACAAGCCCTAGATTTCCTGGTGGGATACCAGGAAATCATCGAGAAGGCGCTTAGCGCCTTCGTAGATTCATATGAAGGCGTTCGCGGTGAGTCCGCGGACGTAGAGGAAGCAAAGAAAGCACTGGAGCTCATCTCCAGTGCTGCCACCGGCTTCCCAGCACGGTGGTAGTTTTTGGCGGTGCTTGTATAGACCGCCTTTTCTTCTAGCTTATATGTTAATTCGCTTACTTCAACAGTAATAAAATTAACATGAAGACAAAAGAAGAACTAAATAACGAGATCAATCTGATTAAAGAGTCCAGCAATAGACTCTTTAAAGAAAAAATGAAAGCCTTGGAGATTTTCATTCCAAGGCAACAAGCACTTGATGTAGCTTTAACAGAGCTACACGAACAACTACACAAAGTTAAGTTAGCTGAAGAGCGTGAGCTGATTGTATCAGCTCTTCATACGCACTTGACGTGCAATCCCTCGCTAAAGCGAGGAACAGTATGGTTGTACGTAGACAATACATGGTATGACCATGCTAAGTCAGACCATGTCATCAAAACCGTACGGGCGACCAGTGCGGTTGAAGCAGTACGTAAAGTACTGCCAATTATTATTGATGAATTTCCAGAAGCCAGATACTTCCTAGTCACCTCAGACTCAGATTTGGAGGAGGACGAGGTAATAGTGGATACATCAGATTGGTCTATCCGGCCATCTGATAGTGAGTACACTGGTGGTGGAATACCATGATTCCACTTTGTGTAACATTTTGGATGCTTTGTGGCTTGGCAGCAGCAGCTGCATCCATAAATTGTCTTTGCCCACGAAAATGGTGGAAAAAGACAGATAATTGGTTTTGGATTGTCTTATTAGTACTCTTTGGTCCCATATCAGTTGGGATTGTTTACAGCGTTATAAGACGCTAAAACTTACTCCTACGAAAGTGTATTCGTAGGAGTTTTTCTTTTAACCTAAAGAGTCAATCTCGTTATCCAATTCTTGAAAGAAGCCAAGAATGAAGCCGTCTAGGTCTAAAAGATGATCATAATTCTTTGCGCGAAGCCACCAAGATCTGAGCTCTTCTGTATACGCAGCTACTAGTCTTGGAGCTGTAGCTTGAAAGTATTCAGGAGCTATGTTTGAAAGTGCATCTGGGAAAGTCTTCTTCCAATATCCAGCGGCTCCTTTATAGTTCGCGGGAAGATAGAAGTGAATAATGATCGCGCCATCTTTGAGTGCGTAATGTGCATCGAAGTTTGGAAAATTCTCTACTTTAAAGGCAGGGACAGCTTCAGAAATGGTATTTGAAGCCCATTCTTCTTTAGCTGCGGTTTGGAGTGTTTCTACTTCATTCTGGGATTTCTTCTGCGATGGCATCGGTTTCTATTTCGAGATTTTCGGTATTGAGTACTTGCATATCAGCGGAATGATTTCCACCTGATAACTCTTTAAGTGTTGGCGTTTGTTCTGTTGTGTGCGCCATGGCTAAGCCAATGAGAGAGTCTTGTAGGTCTTTTTCTGCTACACCAACTTGTTCCAAGATCTCAGTCATCATCTTGGCGGTAAGAGCAAAATCTCTTGCTGTAGATCCCCAACCATTAAGACATGCTTCTAATGAAGCTACAATAGCCATAGACCTATTGGCAGATACAAGCTTGCCTAATTCTATATTAGAAGGAAGCATACCAAGTTTTACTTGATTGGCTATTGCTGCAAGAGGTCCTATGTGTGCATTGGCGGCTTGTAGTCTTACATCCAACTTCATCGCCTTTGCTCTTTGGGCTAAAAGCCGATCTTGATCTTCATCTGTAGTTTCGTCTGCTATAAGTCCACGCACAGACATAAGTGCTTTAAGATCTGAATTATCTACAAGATTAAGATCGAAGAAATGCTCTGCATATCTTTCTATGGCTAACGCCGTAAAGGAGAACTTAGATCTCTTAAGATTCTTAGATATCCAAAATGGTTCTGATCTGGATATAAGTAAAGCTTCTACTATTTCTTTAGCCCGCGGAATGGCTAAAAGCTTTTCAGCGTCTAGCATTGCACCATCAGGATTAAAAAGAAAAAACAAGCCATGTGCCTTTAAGAAAGATTGAGATTCTTTATGGTTTAAGTCTTCTGGATAAAAAGGCTTATTGGGAATACAGGCTTCTCGTAAGGTTTGAACATACGTAGTCCCTGGAAAGTCCAAGCCTTTCTTAAGGATGATGTTACGAATATCGTTGTTGCTTCTTGTGCTCGATAACAACAGATACTTGATGTATCTTTCAGCTGGAGAACGCACGAATCTACTTTACGATAATATCCCAAGACTTATTGAGACTGTCAATGGCTAGTTCTTGTAGCTTCTCACACTTGGTTTTATTAAGTTCTCTTGATTCGTCTACGATCTTTTTCATTGCCGCCGGATTGCCTACAGCATTGGCGTATCTTTTATTGAGCGAAGCTTGACCCCAAGGATCTTTTTGATTCTCCCAAAGTCTAGCTGTTCCGCTTCTTTGTGTTGGATGCCACATGTGCCAAATACTTGCATCGACTGTTTTATATGGCGCATACAACGTATTTAGCGCGCGCACAAAACATACGTCTTCAGATCCCCAACCTTGAAATCTAGGATCCATACCTCCTATAAGAGTGAAGGCTTCTCTATGCATAAGCTGGCACATAGCTCCATAGTGATGTCCATATGCAGCTGTACCTACATGCTCCACATCTACAGGATTTGGTGGTGCAACTATTCTAGTAGGAACTTTTGGACTACTAGAAAGTATGCGCTCAGTTGTTAGTTGCGTCATTCTGTAGAGACGTCTATAAGGAACATACCAAAGAGGAAAGCCTCTCTTAGTAAAATTCTCTATGTTTCGCGCGGCATTAAGAAGGATCTCTCCATCCATATATGCATCTGCATCTAATATACAAACAATTCTTCCAGAAGATTTTCTGAAGGCTTTGTTAATAGCTTCTGTCTTAGAGAAGATTGTAGATGTAGAATCAGATACAACTACTTCAGCATCAGGAAGTTCGTACTTCCAATACTGTTGAAGCCATGACCATAAGCGTGCTCTATGTGGAGAATCTTTAGGAGCACGAAATGGTATGAGTAGAGATAGTTGTGGGTTACGGGCCATTACCTTCCTCTGAGCATAGTATAGAGCTCGGAGTAACAATCGAATAGCTCAGACTGACAATCTTGTATTTTCTTGTAGTTAGCCAAGATTGTTTTACCGATTACTAAATTTGTATGAATGGCTTTATGGTAATCGCGAAGTTTGAAGTCTCCACCTTCTACTGGAGCAGATAAGAATCTTGGTGCGATTTCTATTCTTCTGGGAATATGAAAAGCATCTGCGACTATAATGCCGTGAAGACTAGAAGATACGATCTTTTTACAAGATGCAATTTGCCTTACAACTTCTAACGGATCTTTAGATACGCGAATGATAAGAGGCTTGAACTTTAAAAATTCTTTGCGCTTTTCTAGCGTAGTATCAGACCAGTGAGGAACAAGACCTAAGTTATGTTGTTTGTAAGGAAGTTGAATAAGATCGCTGGCTAACAACCCAGGATCCCCTAATACAAAATTCTTCTGTTTTGTTACCAGCCGTTCAGCTGTGAGTGGCCCCCTAACAGCGAGTATAGTTGCTGCACACAAATTAGGATGAGAGCTTTCACTAAGCATTCCACTGCCGCAGACAATGCCTTGAAAAGAAAGCTTGACTCTGTCAAGGACTGATCCGATTGAGAGAATTTGCGCGTCATGTAATTCTGTGTGCTCAGGATATATTCCAGGACAAAATCTGTGTATAAGAAAAGGCGCAAGGGCATCTCCAAAGTTAGGTCTAGATGCCCACCAGTATGCTTTAGGTCTATCTGTCGGCTGTATCATGCTGTAGCTGCGGCAGCTTCAGAGTACACATCTGTACCTTGAAATGCCAGAGCTTTTAGGCCGCGAATTACATCTTCTACAGATTTGACACATTTCTCTAACGCGACTTCTGGAATCTCATTGAGTCCTAATCTTGTTGCAACCAAAAGCTCGCACAGTCTGTTAAGTCCAACTTCTAACTGAGGAATAGCTTGTAAAAAAGTATCTACATTATCCGGATTAATAAATCCGATGGACAGTACTGTATCGACAGCTGTTGGATCTGTGACTACAGCGGCCTCTTTAATGAGATTCTTTCTAAGATTCGGAACTATTGTGTGGTATGCAGCAGAAGCTAATTTAGTTTGCGTTCTTATTTCATTTGCGAGTTTGATGCTTCTACCTACACGCATAGGTATATGCTTACCAGTTTGAATAGCATGTGCCATTTTTCTGAAGGCTGTAGGGAGATCTACACCTAGCGCTCCAAGAATGAATGAAGCATTATCCATATCCAGATTGTTGCTTGCGATCTTTTCTACAGGAAGACCGTGAATAGAATAGGTAGTACCATCTCTTGAAGCCGCGATTTTAATGGTTTTGCTGGCTTCTTTCGCTTCTTGCTTATCAACGACATCTTGTTCTTGCGATTCAAGAGCAAGCTGTTGCGTAGAGCTCATAGGTAGAAATTGCCAACTTGCGGGAAGAATAAGACGTCCTTCTTCAGACCCAATAGGAATCTGTACTTGCTGAGACAAAACTAACTCTGCTGGACGGCCATCAAATGATTCCGCAACAAAAGTCTTATCTTCACCAGGAGTAACGCCATGGTAGGAAGCTTTGATGTAGAAAGGAATAGTCGCTTCAGCTTCAGCTGAGAAGAAAAAGCCATAGCCATTAGGTTCAGAAGGAGCAAGTTGTGGATGTTCAGTAGAAGGAGACCCTACAATATCTGTTTGAATCGCGGTAGCTTTGCCATCTGTAAATAGCGACAAAGGCATCTTCTTGCCTTCGGCATCATAAAGATTGGTAAAAACAAAACCATTGAGTTGCTCGCCGTCAGTCGTATGAACTGTATAAGTACCAAAATTTGTGATTGGTTGAGGTGTAGGAGATTCTGGCAGTTCTTCTACTGCTTCTGGTTCTGACTGCGTAACTGCGCCTGATAAATCAGCAGCAAAAACAAACTTTTCTCCGCATTTTTGAAGTGCTTCCGATCTCGAAAGAATTGTTTCTGTAGGTTCCCAGAATTTGCTAGAGGCTGTCTTTAATAGGTAGTGAGAACCATGCTTCGATAACTGCACAACATTAGGCTTTACAAATCTCTCTACATTTGCGAGCTTAATAATAGGCGTTGTAAGAATCGCGGTAACGATAGGCTTGGTTGCATATACATTAGCTTGATACGCAAGTTTGATTTCTGGATCTTGTAATACGCGTTGGAAGTCTTGCACATCTGATTCGTTGAGCGTATGACGAATAGAAGCCATAACCATCATGCCTTCAGCATCAGGATCTAGTGGCTTAGGAGGATGAGATCTTTCTTTAATAGAAGTGAACTTGTTACCAGATGCTTTTTTGGCTGCACCTTCCTTGCCCATACCAATGCTCATAGCTACGCCGCCACCGCCAAAACCATAGTTCTGTCTATACGGTGGGTATAGCTGGGCAATCATTGACTGATCGCCAGGAGTTTGCGAAGTTACATCGAAAGCTTGTGGTCTAAAGAGTGCTTCCCTTAAACGCTCATCTGTAAGGGGCCACATTTTATTTTCCGCGGTCACTACAAGATCAAGTGGTTTAAGCTGATTCTGTTTAATAATGACAGGAATTTTGACTTGCTTTAAACCAGAAGCAGCCATAGCTCCTGGCGTAGTAGAGAGTTGTGCTTCTGATGCAGGAGTCGCAGTAATGTATCCAAAACCATATCCCTTCTCGCCGTCTACCTTGATGAACTCAACATGTGGACTAAAGTCGTGAATAAAAGGAAGTTGCTTGAAAAGCTCTTGAATGACCTCTTGCGGCCACTGGCTTGGATCTGGAGGCATGGCCACATCAGCAGCGTGCTTCTCAAAAGTTAGGTTGGAACGTAGAAAGAGATCATCCATACAGGTTATTGTACTCAGTTTACTGGGATAACTTTAGTAGACCGGAAACAACGGTTAAAGGGAATTATGGACAATCAACTAGAACTAAGTGATATATTTCTCACTTCAGGAAAAGTTACATACAACTTAAAGTCCCCTTGTGGACTAAAACATATAAAGACTTTTATCTACATTTCACATGATCTGCCTTCTAATGTTCGCGTTATTAGAGAGACATCTCATAGAAGTCATGAGTTCGACTTACTGGATGATGCTCTACCTTGGATACATCAAGAGTTCATGAATGCTGACCTTAATGAGGCCAAGTACCTTAAGTTCTTGGACTTTGTAGAGAACAAGGTACATACATCCTATACCTATGACTGGCTTTGGTCTGCAGAGTCATTAAACATATTTAATGTAACCACAGTGCACTATAATCGTGGTCTTGTATTTACCACACATAAACAAGACTGTGGAGTTCAATTGATTACTGAACGAGATCACGAACTTTACGCACACTATTTAGCTAGCAAACATTTATTCGCCTGATTTTACTGGAGGATTTATGAACGCAGAAATTGGATTCGCATTTTCTCGGTTCGCGAAATTGGTTGAAAAGCAGTTCCAAAATATGGCTCGTAAAGAGCTGTATGTTGCAAAAATATCTAAAAATGATCTTTGGGATATGTATTTGCAAAGCTTTCCTGAAGGGACCAATCCTTTAGAGAAAACGAACACTCATCATGATTGTGCTTGCTGCCGCAAGTTCATTCAAAAAGCAGGCGTCTTAGTTACGCTTACGTCTAGTGGCGTAGAAACTGTTTGGGATATGGCGGCGGATAAAGCGCT
>Ga0209066_10007705_pt1 | contig 10616 bp, 13 predicted proteins | sample All_14_2_FD_187198 | JGI IMG/M metagenome (GOLD analysis project Ga0209066, IMG submission 187198) | Freshwater microbial communities in response to fracking from Pennsylvania, USA - Allegheny Zone_MetaG_DW_15 (SPAdes) (version 2) ... | reverse complement strand
GGCCGGAGCGGGTCGGCGTGTAGCCCTGGATCGTCTGCGCGAACAGCGGAATCAGGAAGGTCGAACCGTAGATTCCCGCCCCGAAGATGAAGGCCACCAAGGACGCGCCCACATAGACCCGATTCGTGAAGAGCTTGAGATTGAGCATGGGCGCGGGCGTGTGCAGTTCCCAGACGATGAAGCCGATGCCCGAGATAAAGGCGACAGCGAAGTCGCGCAGGATGGAATCGGAGAACCACCCATCGCGTTGTCCATTCGACAGGCCGTTGAGCAAGGCGACGAGGAACACGGCCATCAGCCCGAAACCGATCCAGTCGAATTTGCGCGGCGATGCCGAAGTTGTCCGCCCCGGCAAGAAGAGGGTGGCGAGGAACAGCCCGACAAGGCAGAACGGCACGGCCATGAAGAACACATAGCGCCAGCTGAAGTTATCCACCATGATTCCGCCCAGCGTGGGACCGAGCGCCGGGGCCAGCACGACGCCGATGCCATAGATGCCCATGGCCGAGCCGCGCTTTTCCGGCGGAAAGACCTGAAAGATCACCTGCATGGCCAAGGGTTGCACGATGCCGGCCGCGCCACCTTGGAGCACGCGGGCCATTATCAGCACTCCTTCCGCCGGGGCCAGCCCGCCCATGATGGAGGCGACGATGAAAACCGTCACCGCCAGCATGAAGGTCGCGCGCTGGCCGAGCCTCTCGACCATCCAGGCGTTGAGCAGCATGGTCCCGGTCATCGCGGCAAGGAAGCCTGTGGACAGGAGCTGCGCCTTGTCCTGGCCCATGCCGAAGGCGCCCATGATGTCGGGCAGGGCCACATTGACGATCGTTGCGGTCAGGATGGTGGCTATCGTGCCCATCATGACCGTCGCCGTGACCAGCCAGCGATACGCCGGGCCGAAGCGGGCGAACAGCCCCTCGATACTGTCTGGGTGCGGCGCGCTAGTCACTGGTGCCGGCCTCCAGCTCTACCATCATGCCGGGCTTGATTTCGCCACCATCCTGCTGGACGGCGATGCGAACCGGCAGGCGTTGGGTGATCTTGGTGAAGTTGCCGCTCGGATTCGGGTTGGGCAGCAGCGCGAACTCGCTGGTCGCAGCCTGCCCGACGCGCGTGACCTTACCCTCGAAGCGCCGCCCCGGCAGGGCATCGATAGTGATCGTCACGGTCTTTCCGGGCCGGAAGTAGCGGATGTCGGTCTCCTTGACGTTCGCCTCGACGCGCACGCGCTCGGGATCATGGACCATCAGCAGGCGCTGGCCGGGCGTGACATATTCGCCCTTGTCCACGAAGGTCTGGTCCACGACGCCGTCGAACGGCATGACGATGGTGCGGTCTTTGAGATCGAGCGCGGCGCGCTCCCGTTGCGCGCGCAGCCGCTGTTCTTCCGGACCGAGTTCAGCCAACTGGCGTTGGAGCACCGTGATCTCTTCGCGTGCGGCTTCGGCCTCGGCAACAGCGGCGCGGGCGTTCTCCTGGTCCGCCTGGGCGCTCAGCACCTGTTGTTTTGCCGTCTCCAGCACCGCCCGCGTCTGGTCCAGGCGTGCGCGGGTGATGGCGCCGCCCGGCGCCAGCTTTTCGGCCCGGTTATTGTCCTGTCTGGCAAGATCGCGTTGTGCCGCCATGGCGCCCAGCGCGGCTTCGGCCGCCCTTACCGCTGCCTGTCTGGCGGTAATACGACTTTGCGTCTGGCGGTCGGTCAGCTTGATGCGCGCTTCGATTTCTTCCCGGCGGCGGACGATTCCCGCGAGTTGCGCATCAAGTTCCTGGACGAGCAGGCGGCTTTCCCGATCGTCGATCCGGACCAGTATGTCGCCGTTGCGAACGGGATCGCCCGCAATGACATCAACGGCGGTGACCCAGCCGGGAACCCGGCTGCTCACGGCAACGATGTCGGCTGCAACGCGGGCATCCGTCACGAAAACATGGGTGAACTGTTGCCACACCCACCAGCCGCCGCCCCCGACAACGATCAGCGCCGCCAGGATCGCACCATATAGTTGCCACGACTGGGCGCGACCAGGCCGGGAAAACGCCCCTGACGCAGCCGCCGTCTCCCTGTCGGGGGGGGTGTGCAGATCGGGTTCGGGATCGTCGCTCTGGCGCTCCATGCGGCTCACAAGTTGGTCCATGGCTCACCTGTCCTGTTCATCTGGGGTTCGTGCGCAAGCTGCGTCGCTCTTGGCGGGCCGCCCAACTTGCCGGCGATCTTCTCGAATACCTCCAGACATGTCGTCACCTCTGCATGGGATATGTCGGAGAAGATTCCCGCGCGCACTGCCGCCGTAGTCGTTTCGATGCGTTCCAGAACGGGGGCGGCCTCCGCGCGCAGGTGAATCGTTTTGGCGCGGCGGTCGCTGGCTTCTGTCCGGCGTTCGATCAGTCCCTCGGCTTCAAGCCGGTCCAGTGTGCGCACCAGGGTTGGCCCCCGCACCCCGACCGCCTCAGCCAATTCACGCTGGGTTGCCGCTTCGGTCTGCCGGGAAAGATGCAACAGTGTCAACCAGCGGGATTCGGTGAGGCCGAAGGTGGCCAGCCGCCGGTCGATCTCGGCGCGCCACAGCCGGGCGACCAGCCCGAGGCGGAGGCCGAATTGTTCCTGATCGTTGGGAGGCAGCTTCATTTCATTGCCTGAATGGTTTTCTCCGCTATAATAATAGGTAGCTATCTATCTAATGTCCAGAGGCAGAGGTGAAAGCCCCGCCGCCTGTTCTGTCCGCAGCTTGGCCCGGGAAAGGCATTCCACGGCGCTCATCGAAGGCGCTCATTGAAAAGGAGAACCACAATGTACCGGACGATCCTCCTGGCCTATGACGGCAGCCAGCAAGGCCGTGAGGCGCTGGATCAGGGCGCCGAGCTGGCCTCACTTTGCCAGGCTCGTGTCTATCTCTTCGCCGTCGTCGCTCATGAGCTGGGTGTCGCGCTCGCTGAAGCGGCGGCGCCCTCAGACTTGCCGGAGCGTGAATATCAGGAAGTGCGCCGCGTACTGACGGAGGGCGCCGAAGGGTTGCGGCGCATGGGCCTCTCCGTCGAAACGCGCCTCTGCATGGGCAACCCGGCCGAGGAGATCGGCCGAATGGCGCGCGAGGTCGGCGCGGATCTGATCGTGGTCGGTCACCGCGAGCAGACAGTGCTGGCCCGCTGGTGGTATGGCTCCGTCGGCGCCTCGCTGCTCGCCCACGCACCATGCAGCCTGCTGGTGGCCATCTCGGGCACGAGGCCCGCGCGATGATCAAGGCGATGACGCGATCACGCTGACGGAGAACCTATCCGCCAACTCCATCGCGATCTGCCGGCCCATCATTGCGTTCAACGTGCCGAGCATTCAGCCTCGTCCGGGAGACGCGCCTAGAACTTGAAGATCGTGCCGCCGACGCTGGCGCGCGAGCCGCGATTGCCGCCTTGTACCTGCGCCCCTGCCGACACGCAGGCTGTGAGCAGGGTTGCGGCGAGGATCAGGGCGAGTAGAGATTTCAGCATCGTTCAATCTCGTGAGTTCAATCTCGTGACCAGAGGGGGTCGGAGCCCGATTTTGCCACGAAGCCGGATCGGATGTGAGGGGTTATATCAATTGAATGAACCGGCAAATAAAACCGCTTCATGGTTTACATAAAATTAAAATACCCTGGAGAAACCGCCATTATACTGAATTGTGGCGGAACTATAAAAATAAAGCAAAAAATATAGTTCGCATATATCGCCAACTGTGTTATGTTGTTTCGACGGCAAACTTCCGATGCCAGCCATAAGGCAACCATTCCCAATCAAAACATGACCGGACACTTCGCGATCAGGCGCCTGCCTGCGATCTGTTGCGTTTGTTTGCGTTCCCATGACGAAACCCCTTGCCAAGGCCAGGGCGTTTCCAGCTTCACCTCATGCCCGAATCCTATCGCCATGCCACGGCTGTCACCGACAGCAATGAAACCATGCGCCGGAAGGCGCACACCAAGGAGACTTCTTGAATAAAATTCTCACAATGGCACTGACCATGAGCCTTCTCGCGAGCACCGCATCATTTGCTGCTGACGCTCGTCGTGATAATCAGGGACAGCGCGACGATCAGCGGCAGGACGATACCGGCCGCTCCGATCGGACGGATCGGCACGACAACAGGAATCAGGATAATCCGCGCAGGGAAGATCAGAATGCGCGCAATGATAATCGGAATGACAATCGGCATGATAATTCCGGTTGGGGTCGCGGCCAGCGCGTGCCGGATCAATATCGCAACAACAAAAACTATATCGTCAATGACTGGCAGCGGCGCAATCTGCGCCAGCCGCCGCGTGGCTATCAGTGGGTTCGCAATGACGACAACCAGTTTTTCCTGACGCTGATCGCCACCGGCATTATCGCTGAAATCTTTTTGCAGAACTCTTCCCGTCCTCAATATCAGTGGACACGCGGCCAGCGACTCGACGGTTACGACATGGACAATCGCCATGTGGTGACGAATTGGCGGCGTGCGCATTTGCATCGCCCCTGGCGTGGTCACCACTGGGTGCACATCGACAATCGTTTCATGATGATCCGTGATCGGAATGGCGAAATTGTCGAGATCATTGTGGCGCGGAATTACTGAAAATAGCCGCACCAAAAACGTATTCTCATCACATTCATCCATGAGCCTTGCTCCTCTGGAGGGCGCTCACAATAAAGGACACCACCCATGAAATATGCTAGCAAGATTGTTATAGCGCTGATGCTTGCAACGGCTGCACTGACCCTTCCGGCGATGATGTCGCCTGCCAGTGCCGCAACATCCGCAGACCTCGACAGGGATTCCCGTCAGGCCTTGCAGACGCTTTACAAGACGAATCCGGTGGCTGAAAAGCTGTCGCATTCAGCCAGCGCCATTCTGGTTTTCCCCAATGTTGTCAAAGCCGGTCTCGTCTTTGGCGGCAGCTATGGTGAAGGCGAATTGCTGAAGAAGGGTGTTGTTGTTGACTATTACAACTCCTTCAGCGGCTCCTGGGGGTTGCAGGCCGGCGCACAGTCATATGGCTATGTCGTTTTCCTGATGACCAAAAAGGCCGTTGACTACATCACTGACACCAAGGGTTGGGAAGTCGGCGTTGGCCCGACCGTTGTGATCGTTGACGAAGGCGTGGCGAAAAATCTCTCAACCTCAACATTGAAGGATGATGCCTATGCCTTCATTTTCAATCAGCAGGGCCTGATGGCCGGCGTCAGCATCGAAGGCACCAAGATTTCCAGGATCAATCGCTAATCCGGAAAGTGCCGGGTGAGTCATTCACCCGGCATTTTCTCTCGCTATTCAACAGGTTCGCCTTCGCGATCCACAGGAGATCCCAATGCCTCTTATCAATCTCGTCGTCGTTCTTGTTGTCGTTGGCGTGCTGCTCTGGCTCGTCAACACCTACATCCCGATGGATTCCAAGATCAAAAACATCCTCAATGCGGTTGTGGTGATCGCCATTGTCTTGTGGCTGTTACAGGCCTTCGGTCTCATCGGTTCGATGAACAGCATCTATATCGGACGTTGATCCGGTCCGAATTCACACGCGCTGCCCGTCATGGGTGGCGCGTGTTTTTTTGTTAAGGTCTTCCTCGAAATGACGTGACAGAAAAGCTAGACTTTCCGGAGAACCGGCGTGTCTTCTGACCGAACGAGGATATCATGAGCCCCAGCCGTCGACATGCCGAAAGCCATTTGGTCGCGCGTATTGGCTGGCTGCGGGCTGCCGTGCTGGGCGCCAACGACGGTATCGTTTCAACAGCCAGCTTGATTGTTGGCGTTGCGGCGGCGGCGTCCTCGCCGGGCGAAGTTCTGGTCGCCGGGATTGCCGGGCTTGTTGCTGGCGCCATGTCGATGGCAGCGGGCGAATATGTTTCCGTCAGTTCGCAATCCGACACGGAACAAGCCGATCTCGCGCGGGAGCGTGCCGAACTTGCCAGTGATGATGCGTCGGAGCATCGCGAACTGGCGGGCATTTACATGCAGCGAGGACTTGATGCTGATCTTGCCAGACAAGTCGCGGAGCAGCTCATGGCGAAAGATGCGCTCGGCGCTCATGCGCGTGACGAGCTTGGCATTTCAGAAATCACGACCGCGCGTCCCGTTCAAGCGGCGCTCACATCAGCCGCGACATTTTCCCTTGGTGCTGCCCTGCCGTTGCTGATGGTTGTCATCTCGCCGACAAGCTGGCTTGTCTGGACTGTCTCGATCGCGTCACTGGGTTTTCTCGCGCTTCTCGGTGCGATTGGTGCGCGGGCGGGTGGGGCGCCTGTATGGCGTGCGACCATGCGTGTGACCTTCTGGGGCGCACTCGCCATGGGTCTCACAGCAGGCATTGGCGCGCTTGTTGGCACAGCGGTTTGAGTCATTTCCTCGCTGACCCGGAAATGACATCTTTCAATTCTATGTTGAAGACTTCGGCAGCATCTGCCCCCCCCACGGACTGCAAGCGAGGTTATTCCATGTCCTTCACACTTCCCGATCTTCCCTTCGCGACGAATGCGCTTGAGCCTTATATATCGGCAAGGACATTCGAGCTGCATCACGGCAAGCACCATGCCGGTTATGTGTCCAAGCTCAATGAACTCACGGCCAATACGCCTTATGCGCAACTCACGCTTGAAGAGCTGATTGAGACGACACATGGTCATGCCGATGCGCAGGCCGTTTTCAACAATGCGGCGCAACACTGGAACCACGCGTTCTTTTGGCAAAGTCTCAGCCCGACTGTGCAAGAAGTGCCGGAACCCCTTGCCATCAAGATCGAAGCCGCATTCGGCGATATTGGTGCTTTCCGGGCAAGGTTTGTCGAAGCGGGCATGTCGCAGTTTGGCAGCGGCTGGGTGTGGCTTGTTGATGGTCAGGAAGGTTTCAGCATTGTGACAACGTCGAATGCCGACACGCCACTGACCTCGGATCAGCGACCCCTGCTGGTCTGCGATGTCTGGGAACATGCCTATTACGTCGATTATCAAAATCGTCGCGCGGAATATCTCAAAATATTTGTTGATCGTTTGATTGACTGGGAAAATGTATCCAGGAGGCTGATTGAATAAGGATGGTTTTCTCTTGTCATCGTTCGCTCCAGCCCGACTACTACAGCCCGATTTCTGGTTCATTCCGACTGCCGCAAGATGGCTGGCGTCTGGCTTCCCTGGTCCTGTCAAGCGGTCACGATCTCGTGAAAGAAAGAGCCTGAGATGAGCATCGTCATTCATCACAATCCCGCCTGTGGCACCTCACGCAATGTGCTGGCGATCATCGAGGCGTCAGGGGCGACACCCGTCGTCATCGAATATCTCGAAACCGGTTGGACCAGACCGCAATTGCTCGGCCTCTTTGCCGCAGCCGGTCTCACGCCACGACAGGCCTTGCGCGAAACAAAGTCGCCAGCCGCCGAACTCGGATTGCTGGAAGAGGGTGTGAGCGACGAGACCCTGCTTGAGGCGATGGTCGCGCATCCCGTGCTCGTCAATCGGCCCATCGTCTGTTCGCCCAAGGGTGTGCGCCTTTGCCGTCCAAGTGAACTTGTGCTGGACCTGCTTGATCGCCTGCCGCCCGGACCCCTTGCCAAGGAAGACGGCGCGCTCATCATCGATGCGCAAGGGCGTCGCGTCGGCTGAGCCTTCAACGCTTGTTGGCGATCACGCCTTTGGTGGTGAATTTCTGCGTCTTGTGCTTCTTGCCCAGACGCTTGCCTTCGCCGCCGGTGCCGCCGGTGCCGGCCGGTTGCCATGACGGCACGAGGTGATGCTTGCCATTGCCGATCAGATCCGCCCGACCCATATTCTTCAGAGCCTCGCGTAGCAGCGGCCAGTTCTCGGCGTCGTGATAGCGCAGGAAGGCCTTGTGCAGGCGGCGCTGCTTGATGCCTTTGATGGTTTCGACATTTTCCGACGCGCCGCGGCGCACGGGGCGCAGCGGGTTTTTGCCGGAGTGATACATGGCGGTGGCGAGCGCCATGGGCGAGGGCAGGAAGGTCTGCACCTGATCGGCGCGATAGCGGTTCTTCTTCAGCCACAGCGCCAGGTTCATCATGTCCTCATCCGTCGTGCCGGGATGGGCGGCGATGAAATAGGGGATGAGGAAATATTCCTTGCCCGCCTTCCTGGCGGCGTCGTCGAACATTTTCTTGAAGCGGTCATAGGTGCCGATGCCCGGCTTCATCATTTTCGAGAGCGGGCCGTCTTCGGTATGTTCGGGCGCGATTTTCAGATAGCCGCCGACGTGATGCGTGACGAGTTCCTTCACATAGGTCGGGCTTTCAACCGCGAGATCGTAGCGCACGCCGGAAGCGACCATGACCTTCTTGATGCCGGGCAGCTCGCGTGCCTTGCGATATAGGCCGATCAGCGCTTCATGGCTCGTATTGAGGTTGGGGCAGATGCCGGGATAGACGCATGAGGGGCGACGACACAGGGCCTCGGTGCGCTTGTCCTTGCAGGCCATGCGATACATGTTGGCGGTGGGGCCGCCAATGTCGGAAATGACGCCCGTGAAGCCCGGCACCTTGTCGCGCACGGTCTCGATTTCCTTGAGGATCGAGCTTTCCGAGCGACTCTGGATGATGCGGCCTTCATGTTCGGTGATCGAGCAGAAGGAGCAGCCGCCAAAGCAGCCGCGCATGATCGTCACCGAGAAGCGGATCATTTCCCAGGCGGGGATTTTCTGATCGCCATAGGCGGGGTGCGGGGCGCGGGCATAGGGCAGATCATAGACCGCGTCCATTTCCTCCGTGGTCAGGGGAATGGGTGGTGGCGTGACCCAGAGTTCCTGTGCCCCGTGGCGTTGCACGAGGGTGCGGGCATTGCCGGGATTGCTTTCACGATGCAGCACGCGTGAGGCGCGCGCATAGGCTTCCGGGTCGGCTTCCACCTGCTCATAGGAGGGCAGGCGGATGACGGTTTGTTCATTGGCCTGAATGCGCGCCCCCTCGTCGCCCGCGTCAAGATCATCGGCATGGGCTTCGGTCCAGCCTTCCGGCACGGCAGGTTTCAACAGCGTGACGCCGCGCACATCGTCGAGATCGGCAGGCTTGTCGCCCTTGGCCATGCGATGCGTGACTTCAACAAGTGCGCGTTCGGCATTGCCATAGAGCAGAATATCGCCCTTGGCGTCTGCCAGAACGGAGCGGCGCACCTTGTCCGACCAGTAGTCGTAATGCGCGATACGGCGCAGCGAACCTTCAATGCCGCCCAGGACAATCGGCACGTCCTTATAGGCTTCGCGGCAACGCTGGGCGTAGACGATGACGGCGCGGTCGGGGCGTTTGCCGCCTTCGCCGCCGGGTGTGTAGCTGTCATTGTGGCGCAGGCGACGGTCGGACGTGTAGCGGTTGACCATCGAATCCATATTGCCGCCGGTCACGCCGAAATAGAGATTGGGTTTGCCGAGCACCTTGAAGGGCGCCGCGCTCTGCCAGTCTGGCTGCGCGATGATGCCGACGCGAAAGCCCTGCGCTTCGAGCAGGCGGCCGATGATGGCCATGCCGAAACTCGGGTGATCGACATAGGCGTCCCCCGTCACGAGAATGATGTCGCAACTGTCCCAGCCAAGCTCGTCCATCTCCGCCCGAGACATGGGCAGGAAGGGAGCGACGCCGAAACGTTGGGCCCAGTATTTCTTGTATGAGAAGAGTGGTTTCGCGGTCATGTCCATGGCCGGAACATGCTGGCGAATATCCGACTAGTCAACTGTGCTTTTGAAGGGCAACAGCAAAAACCGCGATGACAAAAAGGGCCTTTTATCCGATCGGCAGGCACAATCGATCATCGCGGCCATGGTCGCGTCAGAGATGGTTGGGGTTACCGTCATAGATCTTGAAGGTCAGATCGGTCACACCTTTTTCGTCAAAGCGGCGCAGCGTACCGTCCTTGTCGACCTTATAGTCGAAGCAACCGCTCGGCCTGCCGGATCCAAGCTGGATGCAGAACTTGCTGTCCTTGATTTCCCAGCTACCGCCATAGGTCGTCCAGCTTCCGGCCATACGGCATTCACGCTCATGGCCCCGGATTTTGCCGTCTGTCGCATAGAATTCGGCGAAATCTTTCCGACCGACTCCGCATTCACGATATTGGCCTTCAATGGTGTTGCCAACAATCAGTGCCGCGACGTCCTTTCCTGTCATGAATACATCCGCAAAGGCAGTCGAGGCGCAGAGGCTGGCAATAGTAATGGCTGCTGTGGCGATTGACTTTAACTTCATGAATGATCTCCCTTTATTGTCAGAACGATGTGAAAATACGGCTCTCTATTTTTTCTGGACACGGCTCTCTATTTTCGTTCTGAACGGGGAAATGCTGCCATAAGCCGGAATAGGGAAAAACTGCCGCGGCTGATATGCCGCAGTATTTTTGTGGGTATTTTCCGGGAGGGCGCTTATGTCGCACCGGCCCGGCTGCATGAGGAAATCATGGATCCCTGTGTGTTTCTGATGTGTCAGGATGGTTGCGGGCGGGGCATCCACGACAACCCTCCGTGTCATTGCCGGGCTTGACCCGGCAATCCAGGGCCGTGGCTGCCGTGCGCAACGCTACTGCATGAACCAGCCATGGCTGACGACGAGCGACTGGCCCGTCAGCGCATTGCTCGGGAAGCTCGCAAACAGAAGGGCGACCTCGGCGACATCCTGTGT
>Ga0209066_10007704_pt1 | contig 10618 bp, 8 predicted proteins | sample All_14_2_FD_187198 | JGI IMG/M metagenome (GOLD analysis project Ga0209066, IMG submission 187198) | Freshwater microbial communities in response to fracking from Pennsylvania, USA - Allegheny Zone_MetaG_DW_15 (SPAdes) (version 2) ... | reverse complement strand
AGGCCAAGCGGCGGCGTCAGATCATGATCGCGGCCACGTCCATCGGGCCCGGGGCGGCCAACATGGTGACGGCGGCGGGCACCGCGCTGGCCAACCGGCTGCCGGTGCTGCTGCTGGCGGGAGATACCTTCGCCAACCGTCTGCCAGATCCGGTGCTGCAACAGGTGGAACATTTCGGCGATCCGACCCTGACGGTGAACGACTGTTTCAAGCCTGTTGTGCGCTATTGGGACCGGATCACCCATCCTGAACAGATCATCAGCTCCCTGCCGCAGGCGATTGCGACCATGCTGGACCCCGCCGATTGCGGCCCGGCTTTCATCGGGCTGGCGCAGGATACGCAGGAAAAGGCCTTCGACTACCCCGAGGTGTTCTTCACGCCGAAGGTCTGGAAGATCCCCCGTCCGCGCCCCGACCGTGACTCGGTGGCGGCTGCCGTGGCGCTGCTGAAGACCGCTAAGAAGCCGCTGATCATCTCGGGCGGGGGAGTGCGCTATTCGCTGGCGGAAGACGCGCTTGCGGCATTTGCGGCGCAGCGCGGCATTCCCGTGGTGGAGACCATTGCCGGCAAGGGTGCCCTGACGCATGACCATCCGGTTCACGCCGGGCCCATCGGTATTGTCGGCTCCACCTCGGCCAATGCGCTGGCGAAAGAGGCGGATGTGATCCTGGCCATCGGCACGCGGTTGCAGGATTTCACCACCGGCTCCTGGACGGCATTCTCGCATGAGGCGCGGTTCATCTCGGTTAACGCGGCGCGGTTCGATGCGACCAAGCACCGGGCGCTGTCGGTGGTGGGCGATGCGCGCGAGACGCTGGCGGATCTGGACGCGGCACTCGGCGACTGGACGGCCCCGGCCGATCTGATGCCAAAGGCCAAGGCGCTGTTCGCCGAATGGAATGCGGTGCTGGACACCCACCAGACGCCTACGAATGCCGTCGTGCCGTCCTATGCGCAGGTGATCGGCGTGATGAACCGGGTGGCTGGGCCGAATGACACGCTGATCGGCGCCGCAGGTGGCACCCCCGGTGAGATCACCAAGGGCTGGCGTGTCAAGAACCCAAATACCTTCGACTGCGAATTCGGTTTTTCCTGCATGGGGTATGAGATCGCGGCAGGCTGGGGCTGTGCCATGGCGCAGGAAGGTCCGGGGGCCACGGGCGGCACGCCTATCGTGATGCTGGGCGATGGCACCTACATGATGATGAATTCCGACATCTATTCGGCGGCGCTGACCGGGCACCGGATGATCGTCGTGGTCTGCGACAACGGCGGCTATGCGGTGATCAACCGCCTGCAACAGTTCAAGGGTGTGCCGGGGTTCAACAACCTGCTGGCCGATTGCAACATCAAGGATCGCGCCAACCCGCTGCACGTCGATTTCGTCGCCCACGCCCGCGCCATGGGGGCGCAGGCCCGCCATGTGGAGGGGTTGGCCGATCTGGAGGAGGCGCTGAAATGGGCGCAGGGCAATGAGGGGCCGACGGTGATCTCCATCGTGTCGGATGCCTGGGCCTGGGTGCCCGGGGATGCCGACTGGGATGTGGGCGTGCCAGAGGTCTCGAACTTCGAAGCGGTGCGCGCCGCCCGCAAGTCACAAGATGCAATCCGCGCCAAGCAGCGCATCGGGGTCTGAGGCTATGAAAGCAAAATTGGGTATCGCGCCGATTGCGTGGTGGAACGACGATCTGGCGGAACTGTCGGATGACGTCAGCCTTGAGGAGTGCCTGCGGCAAGCCTCGGTCGCAGGGTTCACCGGCATGGAAACCGGGCGTCGTTTTCCGATGGACATGGACGAGCTGGGGCCGATCCTGGCCAAGTTCGGCATCTCGGTCTGCGGGGGCTGGTTCTCGGGCCTGTTGCTGGACGGCGACATCGAGGCCGAGAAGGATCGCGTCGCGCAGCAACTGGCCTTCTTCAAGGCGGCGGGTGCGCCCTGCATCGTTTATGGCGAAATAGCCCTGTCGATTCAGGGTGTGAAAGCTGCGCCGCTGGCAACCAAGCCCAAGCTGACCGAGGCCGAGGTTGCCGCCTATGGCCGCAAGATCAGCGACTTTGCCGACTGGTGCGCAGCGCAGGGGATGCCCCTCTCCTACCACCACCATATGGCAGCGGCGATCGAGACCGAGGCCGAACTTGACCTGCTGATGAAGCATTCCACGGTGCCGCTGCTGTTCGACGCGGGCCACATGGCCTTTGCCGGGGGCGACAACCTGCGCGTGATCGAGAACCACCACGCCCGTATCACCCATGTCCACACCAAGGACATCCGCCGCGCAGTCATCGACGGGCTGGATCGGTCGAAGGAAAGCTTCCTCGATGCGGTGGTGAAGGGCGCCTTCACTGTGCCGGGCGATGGCAGCCTTGATTTCGAGGCGATCGTGAAGGCGCTGGCGGCCAAGGGCTATGAAGGCTGGTTTGTCGTCGAGGCTGAGCAGGATCCCAAGGTCTCACCCCCGCTGGAGATGGCGAAGAAGGGTCACAAAGAGCTGATGCGCGTGATGGCGGCGGCTGGCTATGAGGTGGTGCAATGAACCGGATTGATGGAAAGATTGCCGTTGTTACCGGCGGCACGCAGGGGCTGGGCAAGGCGATTGCCACGCTGTTCGCGCAGGCCGGTGCGGCTGGTGTGGTGATCGTGGGGCGCGATGCGGCCAAGGGGGCCAAGGTGGCCGAGGCGATCACCGCCACGCACGGCGCCCCGGTTCTGATGGTGGCCGCCGATCTGGGCAACATGGACGATGTGCGCCGGATCATGGTTGAGGCCGACCGCCGGTTTGGTCGGGTCGATATTCTGGTGAACGCTGCGGGGCTGACCGACCGGGGCAACCTGTTGAACACCTCACCTGAACTGTTCGACGCGATGTTCGCCGTCAACGTCCGCGCACCGTTCTTCCTGATGCAGGACGCGGTGAAGCTGATGGAGCGGGAGGGCGTCGAGGGCACGGTGGTCAACATCGGCTCCGCATCCGAGCGGGCGGGGCAGCCGTTCATCGCCGCCTATTGCGCGTCGAAGGCGGCGCTGGCCACGCTGACCCGCAATTCGGGCTACGCCCTGATGCGCAACCGCGTGCGGGTGAACCAGCTGGACATCGGCTGGATGAACTCGGACCACGAGCGCAAGTTGCAAGAGGCGGAATCCGGCGACCCGACCTTTATCGACCGCGTTGCGGCCAGCCTGCCCTTCGGGCGGCTGCTGGACCCCGCCGAAGTGGCGCGTTCCGTGCTTTGGGCGGCCTCGCCCGACAGCGGCATGATGACAGGCGCGGTGATTCACTATGACCAGTCGGTCTGGGGTGGCTATGACGGGCAGGCCCCGGCGCCTGCCGAAAAGCTGAAGGCCTGAGATCATGCGCACGATCAAGGGTCCGGGGGTGTTTCTAGCGCAGTTTGCTGCGGATGACACCCCCTACAACTCGCTGCCCGGCCTTGCCCGCTGGGCCGCCGACAAGGGCTTCAAGGGCGTGCAGATCCCGACATGGGACACCCGCCTGATCGACATGGCTAAGGCCGCAGAAAGTGCGACCTATTGCGACGAGATCAAGGGGATGCTCGCCGATCACGGGCTGCAGATCACCGAATTTGCGTCCCATATCACCGGGCAACTGGTGGCGGTGCATCCTGCGCATGATCAGATCATGGACAGCTTTGCCCCTGTGCAGGTGCGCGGCAACCCCAAGGCCCGCCGCGCCTGGGCCGAGGAGCAGCTGCGCTTTGCCGCCCGTGCCTCGCAGCGGCTGGGGATCGACCGGCATGTGACCTTTTCGGGCGCCCTGTTGTGGCCCTATCTCTACCCCTATCCGCAATGGCCCGAGGGCTTGGTGGAGGAGGGCTTTGACGAGCTGGCGAAACGCTGGACGCCGATCCTGAACGACTTCGACGCGCATGGTGTGGATGTCTGCTACGAAATACACCCCTGCGAGGATCTGCACGACGGCCATTCCTGGGAGTTCTTTCTGGAGAAGGTGAAGAACCACCCACGCGCCAACCTGATGTATGATCCCAGCCATTTCGTGCTTCAGGCGCTGGATTATCTGGCCTTCATCGACCACTACCACGACCGCATCAAGACCTTCCATGTGAAGGATGCCGAATTCCGGCCAGACGGAAAATGCGGCGCCTATGGTGGTTATCAGCCCTGGTCGAAGCGGGCAGGCCGATTCCGCAGTCCCGGCGACGGGCAGGTGGATTTCGGGGCGATCTTCACCAAGCTGACCACCTACGGCTATGACGGCTGGGCGGTGCTGGAATGGGAATGCTTCGTCAAGAACCCCGAAGATGGGGCCGCAGAAGGCGCCCGCTTTATCGCGGATCACATTATCGGGGTGTCTGACCGGGCTTTCGACGATTTCGTGAAATCGGGCGCCGATCGCGCCGCGAACCGGGCAATGCTCGGACTGGAGGAATGATGAGCGACCATCAGAGACCTTTGCGCCTTGGCATGGTCGGGGGCGGACAGGGCGCCTATATCGGCAACATCCACCGCATTGCGGCCCGGCTGGACGGCGACTGGGCTCTTGTGGCCGGGGCCTTCGACGTCGACCCGGACAAGGGCCGCGCCTTCGCGCTGTCGCAGGGCATCGACCCGGCACGCAGTTACGGCAGCTATCAGGAGCTGATCGCGGGCGAGGTTGCGCGGGAAGACCGGGTGGATGCGGTGGCGATCTGCACCCCGAACTTCACGCACTCCCCGATTGCACAGGCCCTGATCGCAGCGGGCTTTGACGTGATCTGCGAAAAGCCGTTGACGGCCACGCTGGAAGATGCGGTGGCGCTGGAAAAGCTTGCGCGCGACAGCGGCAGTTTTGTGGGCGTGACCTACACCTACTCCGGTTATCCGATGGTGCATGAGGCGCGGGTCCGCGTGGCGGCGGGTGAGATCGGCGCCGTGCGCACGGTGCAGGTCGAATACCCTCTGGAATGGATGGCCACCGCCATCGAGCAACAGGGTAACGCGCAGGCCGCCTGGCGCACCGACCCGAAGAAGAACGGTCGTGGCGGCTCCATCGGCGATATCGGCACCCATGCCTATCACCTGGCGGGCTTTGTCACCGGGCTGAAACTGCAATCTCTGACGGCGGATCTGGCAACCTTTGTCGAGGGGCGGGCGCTGGATGACAACGCCCATGTCATGATGCGGTATGAGGGGGGCGCCCGGGGGCTGCTCTGGTCGTCGCAGGTGGCGCTTGGTAACTCCAACGGGGTGCGGCTGCGGGTGTTCGGCGCGACGGGTTCGTTGCAATGGTTCCAGGAGCAGCCCAACGAGCTGGTCTACACTCCGCTGAATGGCCGCGTGCAGACCATCAAGCGCGGTGCAGACGACCTTTCGGTCGATGCCAAGGTGCGCACCCGCACCCCGGCCGGCCACCCCGAGGGCTATCTGGAAGCCTTCGCCAACCTTTACGCCGGTTTTGCCGAGGCGATCCGCGCCCGCCGCGACGGACGCCAGCCCGGCCCGCTGGGTCAGAACCTGCCGCTCGCTTATGACGGGCTGAAAGGCGTGGCATTTGTCGAGGCAGTGGTGGACAGCGCGGCCATGACCAGCCCAGCCTGGCTGACGCCTGTAGCGGTCTAGGTCCGGGTTGATCCGAGGGGCAAGGGAAACCCGGACATTCCGGGTTTCCTGATCGGGAAGTGGGGAGGGAGTAGCTCGCAGGGACTGCAATTGCAGGCAAGAAAGCAGAGGGTGCAGTTGATGTTTCGTCGAATAAGTGAACCAGACAGTTCTGGCAGTATTACTTAGGCACAATTATAGCGCGTGTGGACCAGTATCTGCGAATGTGCAGGTTCGACAGTTACGCCGTCTATATTGTCGCGAATCCATTTTACGGAAGAAATAAGTTCGCCGGTAAAATCGTGAGAAATGACATAGTCCATCGTTCCAGTTTCAAGAAGGCCGCGCGAATTGTTTGTCAATTCATGGCCCACGAAAATTGTCGTGCTGGCCGCCCCGACTTGTTCCAGCGCCCGTGCGACGCCCCGATTTGCCCCCGCAACATTGTAGATTGCGGCAGGAATTCCATGTGATGTGAAATACCTCAGAAGAAAATCGCAGGTGCTTCCCGCCACCTCGTCGGAAAGCACCCGTTCCTCGACGTGGAGGTGTGGAAAATCGGCACGCAGCACGCGGCGGCAGCCCATTTCGCGTTCCTGCTGGCAGCGGAACGGGACGCTCATCACGATCAGGATGCTGGCAGAGGCACGCGGCAGGGCCTGCCCGATCAGCAGGCCGGCGACGCTGCCAGCGGCATATTGATCATTGCCAATATAGACGCTGCGGCGCGAACTGGGCAGATCGGTGGTCAGGCAGACCACCGGCAGGCCGTTGTTGCGCAGCTTGCGGATGGCGCGGTTGATTGCCGGATGTTCGCGCGCCACGACGATGACCCCATCCGACGCGCTGCCCTCCTGCTCGATGCGGCGGGCGAAGGCCATGGGGTCCAGGATGCTGGTAGATACATAATGATCAATGACATGCGCGCCGGGCAGGGTGCGATTCACCTCTGCGACAGCGGCCGCCATGGCGGCGTTGAACGTCTCACCCGACTCGCAGAACAGCCGCAGGTCCAGCTTGCCGAACTCATCGCTTCGCTCTCGCGACAGCTTTTCAAGCGCGGCCGTCACGCGGGCACGGGTCTTTTCCCGCACGCCGGGGCGATTGTTCAGAACACGGTCAACGGTGGCCGGGCCGACGCCCGAAAGCTCGGCGACCTCGCGGATCGTCGGGCCTCTCCAGATGGATTTGCGTGATTCGTCCGACATGACTGGCGATTCCTGATGTGGTTATCATCATTCAGGTGCAACCCGCGGTCTTCTCCGCTCGGCACCTCCATGCTTTTAATTGGTTTCTGCGCCGCGGCGCAATAATGATTTGATACGCATCAAGAACGGCCATTCGGATCTGTTTATTGGACGACCGTTATTCGCAATAAAGAGTGTGTCCAATGGAGGAGGATGCCATGAAATTCAAAAAAATGATCGGCGCGGCTTTGCTGGCCGGCACCGCACTCACGACTGCTGCTGAAGCGCAGGACAAGAAATTCCGTTTCGTGATGGTTTCGCACATTGGCTCGAACGATGCCAATATGGGCTGGCTGACCGAATCGATGAAGGCCTTCGAGGCCAAGTATCCCGATGTGACCACCGAATACATCTCGACCAACAACTATTCCGTGCAGGAGCATGTGCGCCTGCTGGAGCAGGCCATCGCGACCCAGCCCGACGGCATTGCGGTGCCGATCGTCGATTACAACGCCTTTGAGGGTCCGCTGCGCAAGGCGATTGAGGCGGGCATCCCGGTTGTGGCGTTCAACATCCCCGACAGCCGTCCGGTGGGCGAGCGCATCCCCTACCTGACCTATGTGGGCGGCGACGAGTATCTGACCGGCAAGCATCTGGGCGAATACGCGCTGGCACAGGTGGCGGCAGGCAACATCCCTGCACCGACCGGCGTGGTCTGTGCCAGCCACGACGCCGCGCACCAGGGGCTGAAGGCCCGCTGCGCCGGGATGAAGGAAGTGATGGAGGGTGCCGGCGCCAAGTTCGAAGAGCTGTTCATCGGCGCCGAGCCCAGCGAAGCGCGCAACACCCTGCAAAGCTACCTGCAGGCCAACGCCGAGACCAACTACATCTTCACCGTGGCAGGCTGGTCCTCGCCCTGGGCATGGGGTGTGGCCAACGACATGGGCCTGAAGCCCGATGTCGATAACGAAGGTGTCACGGTGCTGACCGTGGACGAGGCGCCGGTGTCCATCGAAGGCGTCCGCGCCGGGCACCTGCTTGCGGCCAACAGCCAGGGCTTCTGGCTGCAAGGCTACGCTCCGATGGAATGGCTCTATTGGAACAAGACTTTGGGCTATGAGCCGAAGTCCGACATCCTGACCGGGCCGGTGATCATCAACGCCGAAAACGCCGACAAATGGGCCGAACTGGTCAAGGGCGTGTTCGGCGAGGAAGAGTACAACAAGCAGAACACTTGGTAAGGTTTCGCGCGGCAGCCGGGGTCGCTCCCGCCCCGGCTGCCGCATTGTATTCGGCTGCGGCATGTCCGCCTTCCCGACAGGGCTATTCCAATGAAACATCTGGTCCGAAGCCAAGGCTTCAGTGCCGTGATCGGTTCCGCCGTCATGCTGGCGACCTTCACCGCTATCGACTTTGACGGCTGGTGGACCGTCCAGACCATTTCGAACGTGCTGCAGTTCACCGCCATTGTCGGGCTGCTGGCCATGGGTCAGGCGCTGGTCATCATGTCGCGCGAGATCGACCTCTCGGTCGGCTCGGTCTATGGCCTTTCGGGCGTTGCCTTTATCACGCTGGGCCAAAGCCTTGGCGTGCCAGGCGCTATGGCCGCGGCGCTGCTGATCGCCGCGGCAGCCGGGTTGATCCAGGGGCTGATCGTCGTGCGGCTGCAGATCCCGTCGATGATCGTCACGCTGGGCGGATTGTTCTCGGCGCGCGGCATCATCTACGTCTGGACCGGCGGTTCAGTGCAGGCCTTTCCGAAAGAGGCGCAGGCGCATTGGGCGACCCGGCTATTCGGCGGAGAGCTGTTCGGGCTTGAGGCGGGCATCTTCTGGATGCTGCTGGTTCTGGCGGTTCTCAGCATTGTGCTGACCAAGATGCGTTTCGGCAACCGGCTGCTGGCCACCGGCGGCTCGGAAAGCAGTGCGCAATCGCGGGGCGTGCGGACGGACCGCGTCAAGATCGCGGCCTTCGTGCTGTGTTCGCTGCTCGCCGGTTTCGCGGGCATCGTCACCCTTGCCGATCAGCCGCAGACTCACGTGACCCTAGGCGAGATGCTGGAACTTCAGGCCATCGCGGCGGCGGTCATCGGTGGCTGCCTGCTGACGGGCGGACGCGGGTCGATGCTGGGCGCCGTGCTGGGCGCGCTGATCATCGTCAGCTTCCGCTATGAGCTTATCGCCCTTGGCGCCCCGTCTTCGTGGTTCATCTCCTTTGTCGGCGCGGTGCTGATCGTGGCGGTGATATTCAATCAGAAACTTGCCCGCATGGCCGGGCGCAGCGTGTGACGAAGGGACAGCTCATGGCGACCTCCACCCCACTTATCCAGGTCAGGAACCTTGATCTGCATTTCGGCGCCTTTCACGCCCTGAAGAACGTCTCGGTCGATTTCAACGCGGGCGAACTGGTCGGGCTTGTCGGCGACAACGGCGCGGGCAAGACCACGCTGATCCGCGTGCTCTGCGGCATTCATGCCCCCACCACCGGCGAGGTGTTCTTCGAGGGCAAGAAGGTCGAGAAGTTCCACCCCAAGAACGCCATCGACCTGGGCATCGAGACAATTCAGCAATCGGTGGGTCTGTGCGACAACCTGTCGATTGCCCGCAACTTCTATCTGGGCCGCGAACCCGTGCGGCGCATCTTCGGCATTCCGTTCCTGGATTTCCGTACCATGCGCGACATGTCCACCCGCGTCATCCGTGAGTTCGGCCTGCGTGAAAACGTAAGTGCCGATGACGAGGTTGAACGCCTCTCGGGCGGTGAGCGGCAGTCGGTCAAGATCGGGCGGGCAGTCGAATTCAAGAACCGCGTCGTTATCATGGACGAACCCACCAACCACCTTTCGGTGCGTGAGCGGGAGCATGTGAACGAACTGGCGGTGCAGCTGAAGGAGCAGGGTCTGCTGGTGATCTACATCACCCATGACATCTTTCAGGTTCACAAGTTGGCCGACCGCATCATCATCATGGAAAACGGCGAGAAGATCGAAGACTCCCTGACCAGCGAGATGACGGCGGACGCGCTGGAGGAAGTGATCCGCCAAGGTGGCCGTCATGTCGAAAAGCGGGAGGCGGTGTGATGGCCCCCGCCACGGCAAGACTGTCGGCCTTCAAGCCAATCGTCCGGCGTCATACCGAAATCGGGATATTCCTGATCGCGGCGGCGCTGGTGCTGTTCTTCTCGGTCTCCTCGGATGGCAGGTGGGCCAATGCCTATAACATCGGCACCATCCTTCAGGTGACGGCCACCCTGGGAATGATGACCATGGGCGTCGCGCTGGTGATCGGTCTGGGCGAGATCGACATTTCCGTCGGCTCTACCTTCGGCATGGGTGCGCTGGCCTATCTGCTGCTGGTGACGCGGGTTGATCCGGTGGTGGCGGCGCTGGCGGCCACACTTGTGGGGGCAGGGATCGGCCTGTTCAACGGCCTTCTTGTGACGCGAACCGGCACACCCTCATTGATCATCACGCTGGGCACTCTGATGATATTCCGCGGCTTTGCCATCGCGCTGACCGACGGCTTTTCGTTCTCGGTGCCCTATGCCATGCGCGGCGGTCTGACCTATTCCATCTTCGGCGGTGGCGAGGTGTTTGGCTTCAACACTGCGATCATCTGGCTGGTGCTGGCGCTGGTGGTGTTCACCGTCCTGCTGCGTGCCACCCGCTTTGGCAATCACCTGCTGGCTGTGGGCGGATCGTCCGACAGCGCGCTGTCGCGGGGCATCCGGGTGGACCGGGTCAAGGTCTGCGTATTTGTGCTGTGCGGTGCTCTGGCCGGTTTCGCGGGCAGTCTTGAGGCGGGCAAGCTGGGCTTTGCCGACGGCTCGATGGGGCGCCTGATGGAGCTGCAGGCGATAGCCGCCTGCGTGCTGGGC
>Ga0209066_10007703_pt1 | contig 10619 bp, 8 predicted proteins | sample All_14_2_FD_187198 | JGI IMG/M metagenome (GOLD analysis project Ga0209066, IMG submission 187198) | Freshwater microbial communities in response to fracking from Pennsylvania, USA - Allegheny Zone_MetaG_DW_15 (SPAdes) (version 2) ... | reverse complement strand
AACGGAGGTCGCGCGCCACCCTGCTCCGCATCCGGCACCGGCCCGCGCGACACGTTACGCGCTGGCCTTCTGCAGGCTGCCGGTCAGCGCGAACAGGATATTCTCTTCGGAGACAATCCCCAGCACCGCATCGCTCCCCGCCGCGCGGACCAGCGCCATGGGCTTGTGGTGCTTGCGCATCAGCGGCAACACGTCGTCCGCGCGTTCGGACGCGCTCACGAAAAACGGCGCCTGCATGCACGCGCACGCCCGAGTCGTGTCGGGATCAGGGGCGGCGGTCAGCACGTCCAGCACGTTCAGCACCCCGACGCACCGGGCGCCGTCTTCGCTGAAGACCGGCAGCCGCACGTGTCCCGAGTCGCGCACCAGCTGGTAGCACACGCTCAGGGGAGCCTGCTCCGTCGTCTTCGTCACGCGGGACAGAGGCGTCATCAGCTGCGCCGCCGTCTGGGACTGCAAGGTCAGCACGCGGTTGATCATCAGGCGCTCGAAGGCGGTGATGCGCGAGCCGTCCTTGGCGTCGCTGACCACGTTCTGAATATACTCGCGCGTCATGAGAAAGCGCTGGTTGGACGCGCTGCGGTTCTTCGGCACCAGCCACTGCGTCAGCCACAGCACCAGCACCGTCAGCGGGGCCAGCAGCTTTTCCACCACATAAAAGATCCGGACCGCCATCAGCGTGCGGCGCAGCGGCCGCGTCGTGAAGAAAAGCTTGGGCAGGTACTCGCAGAAAAACAGCATCATGAAAGCCATCGCCGTCGCCCAAGCCGTCTGAAAAACGTGGTGCCCCGGAAAGCAGGCTTGTGCCAGGCTGGCCGACAGCGTCGACAGCATCACGTTCACCAAGTTGTTGCCGACGAGGATCGTCGCCATAAAACGCTGCATGTCCGACAGGTATCCGTTCAGGACCTTCGCGGGCTCCAAGCCCGCGCGCACCAAGTGCATCAGGCGGGCGTGGCTGATCGACAGCATGCCCGACTCGGTTCCCGAAAAGAAGGCCGAGGCCATGAAGCACAGCGAAATCACGAGGATGTGGAGTTCCGCGCTCATAGCAGCCCCTCGTCTTCCGGGCTCTCGAACATCAGGTCGTCGCCTTCCGGGAAGCTTTCCACATCCTCTTCCGGACGCTCAAGCACTTCGAGCTGGACGGCGTCGATGCGGCGCTTGCGCAGCCGCCGCACCGTGGCGCGGCAGCCCTGCGCCTCGACCGTCTGCCCCGCCTGCGGCAAGTGCCCCGCGTGGAAGGTGATCCACCCCGCCATGCGGTCGGCGTCGTCCGCATCGAGGCTGAGATCGAGCTGGCGGTTGATCTCTTCCAGGCTGGCCGTCCCGTCGATCAGCCACGTGTCGCCCTGAAGCCGACGGATGGCCGTCCCCTCCACCGCGCCGCCCTTGCCGACGGGGGCGGTGATCAGCTCCAGAATATCCCCGCGCGTGATCAGCCCGGCGGTGCCGCCGTACTCGTCGAGCACGCAGGCGATGTGCTTGCCGCTTCGCTGGAAGGTCACCAGCAGGTCATCCAGCGAGACGTTCTCCGGCACGAACAGCGCCTGCGCTGTGGCCTTGCGGGCGTCGTGCGCCGGATCCAGCAGGAACTGGGCCGCGTCCACGAACCCCTCGATCGCGTCGGGGGTCCGCACATAGACCGGCAGATGCCGGAAGCGGGCTTTGCGGGCGGTCTCGATCTGCTTCTCCAGCGGCGTGTCGAGGTCCAGCCCCACCATGTCCACGCGCGGGGTCATCTCGTCGCTGGCCTTCAGCTCGGAAAGCCGCATGATGCCGTCCACCATCGAGGCCTCTTCCGCGTCGAGCACGCCCTGTTCCTCGCCGACCTCGACCACCGTGCGCAGCTCGTCGTTGGAGAGAGCGCGCCGCTCGCGGCGCAACGATTTCTTGAAGACCCCCGACCCGGCGGTCAGCACGAGGTTGAAGGGGCGCAGCAGCCAGAGCCAGAAGAGCACGAGCCGGCTGCACAGCGGCGCGAGGCGTTCGGCGTTGTTGATCGCCACCCGCTTGGGCGTCACCTCCCCGAACAGCAGCAGCGAGAGGGTCATCAGGGGGATGGCGACCGCCTCGCCCCACCGGGGCACGAGGCGGTCGATCATCATGTACCCGACGCTGGCGATCGCGAAGTTGACCAGGGTGTTGCCCACCAGCAGCGTGGAAAGGATCATCGCGGGGTCGCCGAGCAGCGTCTCGAGCCGTTTGCCCGCCGTCGCGTTCCGGTTGCGGATGCGCTGCACCTGAATGGGCGAGAGCGAAAACAAAATGGTCTCGCTGCCCGAAAAAAAAGCCGAGAGCGAAAAAAGGGCCAGCAGCAGCACCCCGTTCATCAGGTTTACGAATAGGCTCATGGCGTGGAAACGTCATCCACCGACAGCCGGGTCCGGTGCCCGCTGTTCAACGTCTCGATCTCCATGTCGCGGATCATCCAGCGGTCATCCATTTTCTTGACCCGCTGCACCCACATCTTGCGGACGGGGTTGCCTTGAGGGTCAAGCTGTTGCGCCTGCATCACACACCGCAGCTGGCGGTCGACCCAGACGCGCACCGCCGAGCACCCGGAAATCGGGGCGGGCGGCACGGTCACCAGAATGTCGCAGTCGCGGCCGTTATAGCTCTCTCCGCGCGGGGTGTCGTCGAACCGCACGTCCTTCCACCAGAGGAAGTCGAGCGTCAGGTCCATCCACGTCATGTCCGTCCCGCGGATGCGCCCTGCATACGAGGGAGACTCCACCGGCGTCTGCTCAGGGCCGCTGAACAGCTTGATCTGCGCCGGCTGCCCCGGCAGCCGCGTCAGCACCGCGCGCTCGACCAGCGACGTGCCCGCCCGGTCCAGCAGCAGCACCTCGGCCGTGGGGGGGGTCGCGCCCCAGTCCATCAGTAGCTTGAACGGCTCCTCCGCCAGCACGATCCCGCGCAGCTTGCGCACGGTGAGCGTGCCTTTCAGCAACAGCCGGTCCGTCGGAATCAGCTTTGTGCAGGCGCCCAGAATCTGGGCCGCCGAAAGATTCTCCTCGGCCGCCGCCTTCTCGGTCGCCGGACGGAGGACGTCCTCCGCAACCCCGGAGAGGCAGGCCAGCCCGAATAAAGCGATTACCCAACGACATGTCTTTTTCAAAAGGTCCCCTTTGCGCCCGATCCGCCCGGATGCCTCGCGCTGTGGACATTATATACCAAAAAACAACCCCGCCCGCAAGAAGCGGGGGCGTGTGGGTACGTGCCGGGGGTGTGCGGAGACCGCGCTTAGGACGCGCCCGTTAAACATGCGCCTTTTTCGCGGCGTCGTAGACTTGGCGGGGCGCGAGGCCGTTCGCGCGAGCAAGCGCCGCGCAGGCCTCGTGCTCCGGCGAGGCGGTCAGATCCTCGCCGCGCAGCGAGCCGACTTTCACCGGCACCTCGCCCCACGGCGTGCGCGCCGTCTCGAAGCGGCGGTCCAGCATCTCGCGCTGAACCGCATAGAAGCGGATGCCGAACGTGGTGGTGGCGCGGAAAATGGCCTCGCGCAGGGCGGCGGCCGCGGCGGCGGTCGCCAGCACGCTCAGCAGCGCGCCGGGGCGGCCTTTCTTCATGATCACGGGCGTGTGCCAGACATCCAGCGCGCCGCGCTCCAAAAGGTCCGCGGCGAGCGTGCCCAGCCATTCGGGGTTGCAGTCGTCGAGGTTCGTTTCGAGGACCAGCAGGCCCTCCGCCGGAGCCGCGGGCGCCGGGGCCGCCGCCGCGAGCAGGGTCGCGCGCAACACGTTGGGGCGGCCGCGCAGCGTGCGGCGGCCGAAACCGAAGGCGCTGCGGGCCACCGTGGCTTCGGCGGGCAGCGGGGCAAGGGTGTGGGACCAGACGCGCAGGAGCGCCGCGCCGGTGGGGGTGACCAGCTCGAACGGCTCATCGGTCTGGGTCACCGTCATGCCGGCCAGCAACTCTTGCGTGGCGGGCGCGGGATTGGGCATTTCGCCGTGGGCGCAGCGGATCGTGCCGGTGCCGGCGGGCAAAGGGCCGCAGGAGACGCCGCTGACGCCGAGCTGTTCGAGCGCGAGACAGGCGCCCACGATGTCGGCGACCGAGTCCCAGGCGCCGACCTCGTGGAAGTGAACCGTCTCGGGCGTCTTGCCGTGGATTTTGGCCTCAGCCTCGGCGAGGGTCCTGAAGACCTCCAGCGAAAGCCGCTTGGCGAAGGGCGAGAGCCCGGAGCGCTCCAGCAGGCTCGCGATCTCCGTCAGGCCGCGGTGGGCATGCTCATGGGAATGCGCGTGCGCGTGGCCAGGCTCAGCGGCCGCGTGCGCGTGCCCGCCGGGATGCCCGTGGCCCGCGTGGCCGTGTCCGTGCGGATGCGCGTCCGGCCACTCGCCCTCGTCGGGGTCGGGGTGTTGCTCGGAGTGAACCGAGACGCGCAAGCCGTTGAGCCCCGCCGCATGCGCCGCGTCGGCATGGAGATGGATCTTCTCGGGAAAGAACGCGTTCAGGGCTTTCTCGACGGCCGCGAGATCGGCGCCCAGCGCCGCAAGGGCGGAAAGGATCATGTCACCGCTGGCGCCGCCCACGCTGTCGAATCGGACGAATCGTTTCATGGCAGTAGCTTACAGGGTATCGGGAGGGGGCTTCAACGGGAAAAACGTTTACGCGTTACAGGGCAGCCGGGCATCTGCTAAGATCCGTCCCAAACGAGGAAGGAGAAGCGATGACACGGTACGGCGTTGTTTGGGGGCTCGCGGCGTTGCTCGGCTGGGGGTGCCTCGCCGCCCGCGCGGACCGGCAGCAGGACCTCGAAACGGTCAAGGCCCGGATCATGGCCGAGGTGCGCAGCGCCTCGCCTGACCTTGTCAAGGTGCGGGGCCTGGTTCAGAGTCAGCTGCCGGACGGATCGTGGCAAGACATCCCGTATGCGGCCAAAGACCGCATGCTCTGGCCGCCCATGGAGCACCTCGAGCGGCTGACGGCGCTGGCCGAGGCGTTCGAGTCAGCGAAGGTGCCGGAGGCCGGACGCGCGGCTCTGGCGACCGCCTTCGTGAAGGGTTTTGATTTCTGGGTCGAGCGCGACCCCACCTCCTCGAACTGGTGGTACAACGACATCGGCGCGGTGCGGAGCCTCTACCGGCTCATGCTGCTGACCGAGCCGCTGCTGACCGGCGGGCGCCTGGAAAAGGGCTGCGCGCTGCTGGCGCGCTCGAAGCTCGCGATGACCGGGCAGAATCTGGTCTGGCTGGCCGAGAACGTGATCGGGCGGGCCTGCCTGCAGCGCGACGCGGAGCTGATGGCGGCGGCGTTCAGACGGATCGAGGCGGAGATCGTCGTGACGGAAAAGGAAGGCATCCAGCCCGACTTCAGCTTCCACCAGCATGGCGCGCAGCTCTACTCGGGCGGCTACGGCAGCGGGTTCGCCGCCTCCGCGCCGCGGTTCGCGCTGCTGGCGCAAGGCACGTCGTTCGCGTTCGCGCCGGAGAAGATCCTGATCCTGCAGGACTTCCTGCTGGAGGGGCAGCAGTGGATGATCCGCGGCGACCTGTTCGACTACTCGGCCAGCGGCCGCGAGCTGACGCGGCCCGGCAAAGGGAAGGTGGGCGGCTATGCGTCCAACGCGCGGAACCTGCTGAAGCTGGAGGCCGTGACGCGGCGCGAGGCGCTGGAGCGGCTGGCCGCGCGCCTCGAAAAGGGCGTCACGGCGGCGACCCCCGCGCTGACGGGACACAAGCATTTCTGGCGTTCGGATTACACCGTGCACCACCGTCCCGAGTGGCTGGTCTCGGTGCGCATGACCAGCGACCGGCTGTTGCAGACGGAGGTGATCAACGAGGAGAACCTGCTCGGCGAGCACCTCTCGGACGGCGTGCTGTATCTGTACCGGACGGGAAACGAGTACCGCAACATCTTCCCGGTGTGGGACTGGACGCGGCTGCCGGGAATCACGGCCGAGCAGGACCGTCCGCTGCGGCGCATCGACAACAGGCGCAAAGGGACACAGCCGTTTGCGGGGGGCTGTTCGGACGGCGTGACCGGCGTTTCGGCCATGGCGTTCGAGCGGGACGGGCTGACCGCGAAAAAGGCCTGGTTCTTCTTCGGGAGCGAGGTGGTCTGCCTCGGCGCCGACATCGCCTCGACCAACCGCTATCACGTGATCACCTCGGCGAACCAGTGTCTTGCGGACGGCCCGGTGACGGTCAAGCGGGCCAAGCCGGCGGCAGAGCTTTTGACGGCTCCGGAGACGCTCGAAAAGCCTTTGTGGGTCCATCACGGCGGCGTGGGTTACCTCTTTTTCGATGTGGGCGAAAGCGTGTGCGCCGGAACGTCCGTGCAGACGGGAAGCTGGCGACGCATCTCGACACCGCAGGAACCGGACGCCGTGTCGCAAGCGGTTTTTTCGGTGTGGATCAATCACGGCGCACGCCCTCGGGGCGCAACGTACGCGTATGCGGTGACGCCACAGGAGGACGCGGCCGCGCTGGAGGCGTATGCCGCGGCACGGCCGGTGCGCGTGGTCGCAAACACGCCGCACGCCCAAGCGGTGGAGCAGACACAGACGGGGCAGCTGCAGATCGCGTTCTACCGGGCTGGCTCGGTGACGAGCGAGACGTGGGGCACGGTCAGCGCCGACACGCCGTGTCTCCTGATGCTGACCCGGAACGCGGGACGGGTGCGGGCAACCCTCTGCGACCCGTGCCAGCGGGCGGAAGAGGTCCGGATCAGGGTCGGGGAGAGAACCGGCCTCGCGCGGTTGCCCGCCGGGACGAAGGCGGGGGCGAGCGCGGCGCTCGACTTGTAGCCGCGGCAGGCAGGCGGCGCGCTTGCCCGCTGCAATAAAATAGAGCGCCCTTTTGCACGGCCCCGTTTACGTGCTACAATCCCCCGCGTGTCCTCTTCGGCTTTCCGACCTGACAGCCCCAGACACCGTAAACCGCTAAACACCCGTTGAAGAAAGGCAGGCTCAGTATGGCATCCGCAGTGATGGATCAGTTGTTGGCCGACATCAAAGAGGCCATGAAGGCGCAGGCGAGCGAGACCGTTATGGCGTTGCGCACGCTGCATGCGGCGATCAAGGATCAGACCGTCAACGCGGGCGTCGAGGTCACCGACGAGGCAGTCAACGCCGTGGTCGCGAAGGCGCTCAAGCAGCGCGCCGACTCCATCGAGCAGTTCGGTGCCGCGGGCCGCCAGGATCTGGTCGAGAAAGAGCAGAAGCAGGTCGACCTGTTCCGCAAATACCAGGCCCAGCAGCTCGACCGTGCCGAGATCGAGGCGCTGGTCCGCCAGTGCATCGCCGAAAGCGGCGCTTCCGGCAAGAAAGAGATGGGCAAGGTGATGCAGCTCCTGATGCCCAAGGTCAAAGGCTGCGCCGACGGCAAGCTGGTGAACCAGATTGTGCTCGCGCTGCTACCGTAAGGCCCAGCGGCGTGCGATAAGGCTCCGCCTGCTGGCTGCCGTGCCCTGCTCCGCGTATCGCCTCAATCGCTTTTCACGGTGAGGAGCGCGCCGGAGCGGGCGATGCGCGCGGTGCGCGTGAGGACGCGGCCTCCGGGCAGGGTGATGGAGACCTCGTAGTCGCCTTGGAAGCCGCGCGCGCGGCAATATCCGTGGCGGTCGGTGGCGAGCGTCTCGTCGGTCCACCACGCGCCCTTCACCAGGTCCATGTAGGCCTGGCCGCTGGGCTTGACGCGCCAGTGCCGGTCGAAGAGCGCCGCGCGCGGGATCCAGTGGCGGCCCTCCCAGAAGCCCCACTGCGTGAGCGACTCGGTGGCGGGGTGGGAGAAGAAAGCGATCAGAAAGTCGCGCATGTAGTCGCCCTGCGTCTGCTCGTCGTCGGTCGAAATGTCGAATTCGGTGGCGTGAACCGGCAGCTTGAGGGTAGCGAGGCGGTCGAGGATCTCGATCACCTTGTGCGGCGGGGTGAGGTTTTCCCCCATGTGGCACTGCACGCCGACCACGCCCAGCGGGGCGCCGGCCGCAAGCAGGTCGCGGATCTGCCTCATGTAGAGCTCCAGCTCCTCGCGCGTGTCACCGCCGCCTGCCACGATCGCGTATTCGTTGATGCCCAGCGCGGGGTGCGCGTCGATCTCGTGCGTGCGTTTAAACCAGTGCGCAACCTCCTGGGGACCGAGGATGTCCATCAGGGCGTGGTTGGCGCGCGGCTCGTTGATGACGTCGTAGGTGTCGAAGCGGATGGGGCGCATGACGGTGACGACCTCGGCGAGGTGCGCGTCGACGGCCTTCTTCAGCGCGGGAGGATCGCGCTTCAGCGCTTCGAGCTCTTTCGGCAGCCAGCGCCAGCCGGGCCAGACCAGGCAGTGGCCGCGCGTTTGGAGACCGTTCAGCTTGGCCCACTGCGCGATGGCGATGTAGCTCATGCGGTTTTCCGGATCCTGCCACCCCCAGTCGCTCCAATAAAGCGGGCAGGTGGCGCGGTTAAAGAGTCGCAGGACGGTGGCGCGGTAGCGCTTTCCGTCTTCGGTCTCGCGCAGGACGGCGTCTTCGATGAAGGTGCCGAACTGGTAGGCGTGGCGGGTCATGCGGACGCGGACCGCGGCGTTGGAGACCGGCCTGCCGTCGTGAGACTCGACCCGCACGGCGAGGTCGCCTTTGCGGATGCTGTCGATGCGGGCCAGCGCCTGCCGCCGCCAGAGCGCGTCCGAAGCCTGACCCACGTAGCTGACGCGCGTGAACGGGAGCTCCCGGAGGTCGACGTCCGGGCCGAGGTTCACGGCGACGAACCCGCCGAAGTCGAGCGTCTGCTCGACCTTGCCGAGGTGGAAGACCAGCTCCACGTTTTGCGCGGGGTAGTCGCGGTCCGCGACGGCTCGCAGGTAGAGCCGGGCCCACTCCTTGCCGGGCGCGCCATTGAGTGAGGCGAGGCTGTCGTAGGTCTTGGTCTGCTGGAGCGTGGCGAAAAAATGTCCGCCCCCCGTCTCGGCGGCCGAGGCGGTGCAGCGCACGCTGAAGGCGATCAAGAGCGTGTCGCCCTTTTTGACGGGCCCGAGGCTGACCGGCGTTGTGAGCTGCACGTTCCAAGCGGGCTCCGTGCGCCGCTTCACCTCCGCGCGCAGCGCTTGGGCGAAGGGCTGGCCGGCCGCTTCGAGGACGGAGAAGGCGGCGTCCTCGCCAGCGCCGTGGCGGAGCAGGCCGGAGACCTCAGAGACCGCGAAGAGCGGAGTCGGGCGACCGGGAAGCTTCGCGACGGTTTCGCGGTAGAGGGCATCCTCGCAGGGGTCGGACGCGAAGAGGGACGTGGCCAGCACCAAGAAGAGGAAGGGCGTTTTCATCATTAGGTCACAGCCAGGCGCAGTTGAGGGCACAGAGGCCGTAGAGGCAAGCGGTCTCGGCGCGGAGGACTTGCTGGCCGAGGCTTACGGGAACCGCGCCCGCGCCGAGCAGCGCGTCGAGTTCGTCAGGCGTGAAGTCGCCTTCGGGGCCGACGAACCAGCCCGCCTGCGGCGGCGGCGCGGAATGGGCGGCCAGGGCCGCACGCAGCGGGACAGCCGCCGGCGTGAGGGCGGCGACGAACACGGGCGTGGCCTGCGCCACGCGCGGCAGTCCATCTTTGAACGGGACGGGGTGCGTGATCTCGGGCAGCCACGCCGCGCCGCACTGGCGGGCGGCCTCCTCCGCCACGCGGAGCCAGCGGTCTGTTTTGGCGTCGCCGTCATCGGCGTCCAGGCGCACAATGGTGCGGTCTGAGATGACCGGCACGATGCGCGTGACGCCGAGTTCAACGGCTTTCTCGACGGTCCAATCCATGCGCTTGCCCTTGCTGACGCAGGCGAAGAGCGTGATGGCGCAGGCCGGACGCGGGTGGTTTTGCGGCGGCGTTCCAGCCGACAGCGAGAGGCCGCCCTTCTCCGCCGCCGTGATGACGGCCTGCCGTGTGTGCCCCTGCCCGTCGAAAAGCGTGACGCGTTCGCCGGGCTTGACGCGCAGGACGGTCTGCAGGTGGCGCGCCTCGTCGCGCCCGAGCGTAAACGCATCGGCAAGCAGCGCTTCGGTCTTGACGAGGCAACGGTGCATGGGCAGAAGTTCCGGCTACAGGTTACACGTTACAGGGTACAGGTTAAGGAGGCGGTTTACCTGATACGGCTGTTACTGGGGTCACTTGGAGGCGTGCTTGCGCAGGGCGTCGCGGCGGGCGAAAAAGGTTTCGACGGCCTTGTTCTGCTTCGCAGCCTCCGGGAAGTTATCGGCGGTGGTCTGGCTGGCAAACTCTTCGAGCGTCTTTTTCTGTTTGGAAGACAGGTGCGCGGGAACTTCGATCTCGACGCGGACATGAAGGTCGCCCGTCCCGCCGTTGAGGCTGGGCATGCCTTTATCGCGCAACCGGAAGACCTTGCCGTTGGGCGTGCCGGCAGGCAGTTTGATGCGGGCATGACCGTCCGGCGTCGGGATTTCGATCTCGCCGCCGAGCGCCGCCGTGACAGGCGAGATGTACACGGTGCAGGCGAGGTCCTCGTCGTGACGCTGGAACAGCTCGTGTTCACGCACATGCAGAACGACGTAAAGGTCCCCGGCCGGCCCACCGCGCAGGCCGCTCTCGCCTTTGCCGGTGAGGCGCAGCCGCGAGCCGGTCTCGACGCCCTTGGGGATGCGCAGGGCGATATGGCGCGGCGTTTTCACGCGGCCCGTGCCGCCGCACTTTTTACAGG
>Ga0209066_10007701_pt1 | contig 10623 bp, 10 predicted proteins | sample All_14_2_FD_187198 | JGI IMG/M metagenome (GOLD analysis project Ga0209066, IMG submission 187198) | Freshwater microbial communities in response to fracking from Pennsylvania, USA - Allegheny Zone_MetaG_DW_15 (SPAdes) (version 2) ... | reverse complement strand
CCTTTTCTTTTTTGCAGTCCTGTTTCCGCTGATGGTCAGTCACCAAGCCATCACAAGTGTCACTGCCCAGCGGTTCAATGGCAAAACAGGCCAGATCTTTCGACCTGACCCACCCCTGGGTGTCATCGATCAACCCAGCTTTTCCAGCAACAAGGGTTTCACTTCGGCCAACCAGGCGTCGATACGCTCGTTGGTATGCATGCCCTGGGTGCGCTCGTCGATCACCAAGCCGACAAAACGCCCGTCCCGGACCGCGGCAGATTGTTGAAAGGTGTACCCCTCGGTGCTCCAGCTACCCACAATTTCGGCGCCATAAGCTGCAAACACCTCATGGAGTCGCATCAGCGAACTGGCAAAGCGTTCTGAATAGCGCTCCTGTGCGCCCAGGCCGAACAGTGCAATGCGCTTGCCGGAAAAATCCGGCTGCGCCATCTTGGCGAGAAACTCTTCCCAGTTTGGCTCCAGACAACCGGCACTGCGGCCGGGGATCTGTTCCTGGCCATAGCTGGGAGTGCCGAGAATCAGCACATCGTATGCGAGCATCGCGGCCGGCTCGATGCGATTGACGTTGACCGGCTTGTCGGCCAGTTCGTCACCCAGCTTCTTGTGGATCTTCTTGGCGATCAGGCGGGTGGTACCAGTCTCGGTACCAAAGAACATTCCAATCTTTTTCATGGCGGCAAGGGCAGAAAACGGCAATGCGTCGATGATACGCAAGCCACCCAAAGACCACACCATAAAAGTGGTCTTACACACCAGAATTTCTTTAATGCACCACGATCGTGCGCACAAAATCCGCCAATATGCACCGAAACAGGGATTTCACCGCGCCACTTCCCGCCTGCAACGGTACTCAGACACCATTGTCCGGCTTGTCATTACGCGAGGGGTTTACCTCGCGAATGACCTCGCCTTCCAGCACCAGTCCACCCGGCGGGTTGTCACGCATCTGTTTGCGGATGGCCCGCGACTTCCACCACAAATACCCCCAGGCCACGGCACCCACGGTCAGCACCACGGCAAACAGCACCACCGAGAACATCAGCGCCAGCACGAACACGCCACCGGCGACGACCACCGCCAGCAGCTTTTGCAAGGGGCTGCGCGGCTGCGCGGGTTGACGCCCGAACTGGCGGAAGAAATTCGTCCTGCGACGGTCGGTATACATCAAGCAAATCCTTTACAGCGATCACGCTGAAACAGTGCCGAAAATCGGCAAATCGGAAGTATGAACCACCGCGACCGAAAAGATTCCGGACGCCCAAGGGCTCAAGCGCGCGTTCCGCTCAAATCCAAGCCATCGACACCGCCTGAACCCTGCGGCAGTGCAGGTGCCTCGAGCCCGGCGGCCGCACGCGCTCGCTGCTTGGCGGCAACAAACTCACCCCGTGGGATGTAGAGCAGATCACCCAGCTTGAGCATCAACTGGTTCTCATGGTGACTCAGATGACCATCGGCATAAGCCACCTGCCACAGGTACTCGGTCATGCGCAGCTTTTGCGTCAGATCGAAACCGCGATTGAGTTGCGACGTAAACGCGAACAGGTCAGGCGCATCATTGGCCGTCGCCTGCGCCAGTTCAAGCAATCTGGCCACCTCGTCTTCACCCAGACCGAACTTGCCTTGCAGTGCCTTGATCACCGCACCGCGCTCGTCGGGGTCAATCCGGGCGTCCGCACGCATCATCTCCACCAGCAGCACCGCAGTGGCCAGTTGCAGGGTATGCTCGCGCGCCGCCGGCGTAGCCTCTGCAGGCGCGGCCAGGGAGGCAAACAGTTCTTTCAGGGTGCGGATCATCGATGAGCTTTCCTTGCAAAACGGCGGTGTCGCCACCATGAGTCCCCTGATGCCCCACAAGAGTTCCACCACCGGGTGTCGGATCGGCATCGCCGCGCTCGTGGAACTCGCAACCGGCGATGCAGTCTGTTGCGCCCGGGCGACCCTGCGTGCACACATCCTGCAACGACAGCCATGTGGCATATCGCCCTGATCGCCACTAACCTGCCCGTATGTCGTCTCCCAGCCAAGCCCCCACCACCTCACGCGACCTGCGCCTCGATTTCTTTCGGGGCCTGGCGCTATGGTGGATCTTCCTGAACCACATCCCGGACAACATCTTCAGCTGGGCCACGGTGCGCAACTACGGTTTTTCCGATGCCACCGAGATCTTCGTGTTCATCTCCGGCTATGCCGCAGCGCTGGCCTATCGACGGCCGATGCTGCAGCAAGGCATGGTATTTACCACCCTGCATGTGTGGCGGCGCTGCTGGCAACTCTATGTTGCCCATCTGATCCTGTTCCTGTTCTTCACCGCCCAGATTGCCTATGTTGCCGAACGCTTCGGCAACCCGATGTACATGGAGGAGATGAACGTCACCCCCTTGCTCGACACCCCGCACCTGGCCCTGCTCGACGCGCTGATGCTGACTTTCCGGCCCGTGAACATGGATGTACTGCCGATGTACATCGTACTGTTGCTGGCGTTTCCGGCCATGCTCTGGATGCTGCTGCGCGTGCCGGTCATTGCCTCGCTGCTCTCGATAGGCCTGTATATGGTGGCGCGGGTGTTCGAAATCAACCTGCCCGCGCATCCGCCCGGCAACAGCTGGATCTTCAACCCCTTTGCCTGGCAGTTGCTGTTCGTGCTCGGCGCCCTGCTGGCGCTGTATCCCAAGCTGCGCAACTACCCGGTACGCCTGACACCCGTCATCGATCTGCTCGCCCTCGCCTATGTGCTGGGTGCGGGCTTCATCGTTGCGACCTGGCATCTTCCCCAGCTGGAGCGATGGGTGCCGGAAAACCTGGCGATCTGGATGTACCCGATCGACAAGACCAACCTCGACACCCTGCGCCTGGTGCACTTCCTCGCCCTGGCCCATCTCACGTTACGCCTGGTCCCGCGCGAGGCGGGCTGGCTGCAACGAACCTGGGTCTGGCCAGTGATGTTGTGCGGACGCAAGTCACTGGAGGTGTTCTGCCTCGGCATCTTCCTGTCCTTCGTCGGCCACCTGGTGTTGATCGAGCTGGGCAACGACGTGTGGCTGCAATGCGCGGTCAGCGGCACAGGCATTGGCATCATGGCCAGCCTCGCGTATGTTTTGCACTGGTACGGTAGCCGCGCAGCCGCTGGCCGCCGCAGCGGATGAACGACAGGAAGCTCATGCCTCACCCCGCCACACCCGCCCCACACTTGCACCGGCTATGTACCGGCGTATTGCTTGCGCTACTACCGCTTGCCGGCACTGCCGCCGCAGGCGGAACCGAGCGCGCGTGCGACGTTCCTGCCGAACTGCTGTACCACAACCCGCCGCTGCACCGGGTCCATAAGGCCTTGGCCGAGGGCCGGCTGGACATCCTCATCCTGGGCACAGGCTCGACCGCCGGTGCCGGCACCAGCGACTCGCAGCACGCCTACCCCGAGCGCCTGCGCCAGCATCTAGCCGACGCCCACCCAGGGCTCGAGCTGCACATCCAGGTCGCCAGCCACCCTGGGCAAACCGCACAGCAGCTGCAACGCATCCTGCCCACCTTGCTGCGTCATCAGACCGACCTGGTGATCTGGCAGACCGGCTCGGCTGACGCCGCCCGCAAGCTGTCGCTGCAGTCCTTCGGCCAGGCCATTTCCACCGGCTTGCGCAGCATCCGCAACCGTGGCGCCGACGTCATCCTGATGGACATGCAGTACGCCCCTTACACGCTGATGATGGCTGACTTCAATAGCTACCGCGGCTATCTGTGGTGGAAGTCCCGCCAGGAAGACGTCGGCCTGCTGCCCCGCTACCAGATCATGGAATACTGGTACGAGCAGGGCCGTTTCGACCTTGCCACCGATGATCCGGCTCAACAGCGTGCCAACGCCGACGCCATCCATGACTGCCTCGGTCAGCTGCTTGCCACCATGACCTCCGAAGGCGCTGCTCATGCCGCGCCTGCCGGCGACGGTGCAGGGCAGGCAGCACGCTGAGCGCTCACGCGCTCAGCGGTGCACCTCGGCCAGCACACCGTCACGCTCGGCCATTTCCAGCATCACCTTGTAGTCGACGATTCCCGCGACCGACCCATCGGGCGCCAGTCCGGCAATCGGTCCCTCGAACACGCAGAACAGCACGCAACCACTGGCGGTACGCGGCTGGTGAATATCGCCGGCGGGTTCGAACATGTAGTCGCCCGGCCGGCCGATATCCGCCTCCTCGTAACAGATGTCACCTTCCAGCACCATCACCTCGATCGCGCCCAGGTGGTGATGTACCGGCGCCTCCACCCCGGGCAGAACCTTCAGCATGCAGGTGAACCCCCCTGTGCGGCGATTCACGCTCAGCAGCTTGTACATCACGCCCTCCATGACCCAGGGCTTCCAGGGAATGGGGTCGAGCTTCTGAAACCGGGGGTAGGGTCGGGTGATCCGGTCGTGTGCGCCACTCTGGCCCTTCTGGTGCTCTGCGCTACACAGCATTGCGGTCATTGCATGTCTCCTGATGGTTGTCGGTATGTGGCATCCGCGGGCCGGCATTCCGCCCGCCCCGGATGCCGATACTAGGCCGAGCAGCCGAGGCCATGCCGGCCGGCCCGGAAATCGCCGCGACTACTGCAAAACATCGATAAATCGACAGTAATCGCCGACGTTCACGCACTTTTTTCAAAAAAGCGCTGCGCTGTCGGGATATCGCTGAGATTCGCCGCGGGCTGCGCTTGTGCACCGCACACCCCGCTAGATTGCGCCTCATCGGTCGACCGGCCGGTCAATAAAAACACTCAGGAGACACGCATGACCGCAGCAATCCTCAACGCTTCATCCCCTGTCCATGCCCCGCTCAGCCAACGTGCCGGCAAGGATTTCATCAAGCTCGACACCATTCCCTGGACGCCGTGGGTGATGGAAGGCACCCATTTCAAACTGCTCGCGATCAACGAACTCAGCGGTGGCTTCTCGATGCTGCTCAAGGTGGATCCCGGCGTGCAGGCACCGGTCCACGCCCACCTCGGGTCCGCCGAAGCCTATCTGGTGGAAGGCGGCTTCTACTACGAGGCGGACGACCCCGGCTGCGCCGGCGACTACACCTATGAACGCGGTGGCTCGGTTCATCAACCGGTGTCTCACGAAGGCTGTGTGATGTTCGCCGTCACCCATGGCCCGCTCGCCGGCTGCAATCCCGACGGTTCGGTATCCGCCGTCGTCGACTGCCGGCTGATGCTGAAACTGGCCGAAGCCAGCGGCACCGCCGACCACGTCGTCCGAGTCATCTCCGGGCACTGAGCCCCTGCACCTCCCCCTTCTCAGGAGGCAATCATGCACAACACAGCTCGCAGGCGTGGCCTGCGCCGGGCCTGTCTCGCCGTCGCCATCGCCGGACTGGGCCACACCGCACAGGCCAACGACTTCCGTCTTGGCGATGAACTGACCGGCATGTGGACACTTAACGCCAGCCTCGGCACCAATGTCCGCATGCAGGGCCGCGACGCCGCGCTTACGTCGTTCGGCAATGCCAACCACAACGGCGGCAAGCCCGGTACCGGTGGTGGCAGTACCGATGACGGCGATCTCAACTTCGACCGTCACGACATCACCTCCACCACCCTCAAGGTGGTCGGTGATGTCGAACTGCGCTACCGCAACTACGGCGCCCTGTTACGTGCCAAGGCATGGCACGACTTCACCCTGTCCACCAAGAAAGTCGACCATGGTCACTTCGACAACGGCTACGTTCCCGGTGAACGCCTGGACGATCGCCATTTTGACGACGCCGCCAAGTTCTCCGGTGCGGAGTTGCTCGACGCCTTCATCTACGGCGACTGGGAACTGGGTGAGAACGCCCGGCTGAACATGCGCCTGGGCAGCCAGGTGGTGAACTGGGGAGAAAGCATCTTCATCCAGGGCGTGAACGTGGTGAACCCGGTCGACGTGCCGGCCGCCCGACGCGCGGGTGCCCAGGTACGCGAGATCCTGCTGCCGGTACCGCTGCTCTACGGCAACCTTGGCCTGCCCGGCGGCGTCAGCCTGGAGGCCTTCTACCAGTTGAAATGGAAGAAGACCGTCATCGACGGCTGCGGCACCTTCTTCTCTCCCGCCGACGTCATCAACTGTGGGGGTTCGCAGTTCGGCCCCGACGCCTTTTCCGACCGTGAGCATTACGAAGGCATTCCCGCACTGGGTGGTCTCAACGTGCGGTCTATGCGGCTCAACGACGAGAAGCCGTCCGATGGCGGCCAGTACGGTCTGGCCTTGCACTGGCTCGAACCCAATACGGAAACCGACATCGGCCTGTACTACATCAACTACCACACCCGCACACCCTTCCTGACGCTGTCGAGCGTGCCGTCCGAACCCAGCTCGCTTTACGGCACCCTGGCGCCGCTGTCCTACCGCCTCGACTATTCGGCAGAGGACATCAAGACCTTCGGCCTGAGCCTGTCGAACACCCTGGGCGGCGCCTCGGTCATGGCCGAACTGTCCTATACCCGCGACCTGCCGGTGCAGATCAATGGCGGTGACCTGGTGCAATTCGGCATTTCCGGCGGCACCCAGGGCCCCCTGGTGGGTCATCGCATCTACGACCCGGCCGGTGCGAACATCCGCGGCTATGACCGGATGGACAAGATCCAGCTGCAACTGGGTGCGATCAACGTCTTCAGCCAGGTGCTGGGCGCCCAGTCACTGCTCACCGTGGGTGAAGTCGGCTTCAGCTGGGTACCCGATCTGCCCAACCCCAAGACCGGGGTGCGCTACGGTCGTGCCTTCACCTTCGGCACCGCCTGGCATCCGGGCTACACCGATCCGGCGCTGGCCAGCCGCGCGGGGTGTGACGCAGCCAACATCGCAAACAAGGTCACACCCGCCAACTGTTCACAGGACGGCTTCGTCACCCCGTTCTCGTGGGGATACCGCCTGTTCGGGGAACTGGAATACCCCAACGCCGTCGCTGGCTGGACCGCAAAGCCTCGTCTGTACTGGTCCCACGACGTCAAAGGCAACGCTGCCGACGGCGTGTTCCTGGAGAACCGCCGCACCCTCGGTACCGGCGTTGCGCTATCGCGCCTGGAGAGCGGCCGGCGATGGACCGTGGACCTGGCCTACACCCGCTTCATCGACGCCGCGCGCTGGGACACCAACCGCGACAAGGACTTCCTCGCCGCCAGCATCAGCGTGGCGTTCTAAGGAGAACAGACATGAACCGACTTCACCCCGCCTGCCGCCTCGCCGGCCTGATCCTGCTGCCGCTCGCCATCGGTAGCGCACATGCTGCCCTGAGCGCTGAAGAGATCGCCCGTCTCGGCAAGGACCTGACCCCGGTGGGTGCCGAACGCGCCGGCAACGCGGCCGGCACCATTCCCGCATGGACGGGCGGCCTCACCAAGCCGCCGGCCGACTTTGACATCACGCAGGGCCATGCCAACCCCTATGCCGGCGAGAAACCGCTGTACACCGTCACCGCACAGAACTGGGAGCAGTACCGGAATGTACTCTCCGACGGCCATGTCGCCATGCTCAAACGCTACCCGGATACCTATCGTCTGGAGGTCTATCCCACGCACCGCAGCGCCGCACTGCCGCAGGCCGAATATGACCGCATCCGCGAACAGGCCGGCGCCATCACCCTCACCGCGAGCGGCACCGGGCTGGAGAACTGGGACCGCAGCGCAGTGCCCTTTCCCATTCCAAAGAACGGGCTCGAGGCCATCTGGAACCATCAGGTACGTTCCCGCGCAGGCGGCATCGAACGCCGTCATCTCATCGGCGCCGTCAACCCCAACGGCAGTTTCAACGCCTACGGCGTCGATGAAAGCTGGATCTTCGCGCAGAACATGGACCGCCAGGAACCCAACCGCTTCTGGTACTTCATGGCACGCATGTACTCGCCAGCCGACGTCACCGGCGAGGTGGTGATGGTGCACGAGCCGCTCGACGCCGCGCGCGACGGGCGTCTGGCCTGGGTGTACAACGCCGGCCTGCGCCGTGTACGCCGCGCACCGCAGATCATCTACGACTCACCGGGCAGCTTCTCCGAAGGCACCCGCACCGAAGACGACTACGACATGTTCAACGGCCCCACCGACCGCTACGAGTGGAAGCTGGTAGGCAAGCGCGAGATGCTGATCCCCTACAACAGCTATGCCATCCACTCGAAGAAGCTCAAGGCACGCGATGTGGTCAAGCCCAGACACCTCGACCCCGCCCTGACACGCTACGAGCTGCATCGCGTCTGGGTCGTGGAAGCCACGCTGAAGGACGGCATGCGCCACATCTACGGCAAACGCGTGTTCTATCTTGACGAGGACAGCTGGACGATCGCAGTCAAGGAACAGTATGACGGGCGCGGCCAGCTCTGGCGTGTGGGAGAGGCGCAGTTGATGCAGTACTACGACCTGCCATTGCCCTACTACGCCTTCGAGAACATGTACGACCTGCAGGACGGGCGCTACTACGTCGCCGGCCTCAGCAACGAAGAAGGCCCGTGGCGCTTCGGTGCCAAGGCACGACGTGCCGACTTCGACCCCGACGCCCTGCGCCGCAGCGGCACCAAGTAAGCAGCGGCCACGACCGCGCGCACGGGGCGCACCAGATTCAAGGCGTGCGCCCCCACCCACAGGGAACACCATCATGACACGCCTGCCCCTCGCCACCCTGGCCACGGCCGCGGTGCTGGCCATTGCCGCCAGTGCTGCAGCCGGCCTTGCGCCCCGCCCCGCCAGTACACCCATCGACCTGTTGGAAACCCCCGCCCCTCAAAGCCCTCGGGCCGCCAGCCAGCTGATGAACAGCCTCGTTCATGCCGGTCCGCGCATGGTCGCCGCCGGCGCGCGCGGCACCATTGTCCATTCCGACGACGACGGCCACAGCTGGATCCAGGCCGAGGTTCCCGTCGCCGTCATGCTGACCGCGCTGCACTTTCCCACCCCTGAGCTGGGCTGGGCCGTGGGCCACGACGGCGTCATCCTGCACAGTCGCGACGGCGGCGCCCACTGGCAGCGCCAGTTCGACGGCGACCAGGCCAACACACAGATGCTCGCCTGGGCGAAAGCCCGGGTCAGCCAGGCAAGGCTGGCGCTGCAGCAGGCGGGCGAGGCCGAACGTGCAGCCGCCGAAGACCGCCTTGCCGATGCCGAAGATGTCCTGGCTGGCGCCGAACAGGCTGTCGCCTTCGGCCCCTCCCAGCCATTCATGAGCGTCTGGTTCCGCAACCCACGCGAAGGGTACGCCGTAGGCGCTTTCGGCATGGCCTTTGCCACCACCGACGGCGGCGAGCACTGGACCCTGTTCGCCGACCGGCTGCCCAATCCCGAAGCCCTGCACCTGTACGCCATTGCATCACCCAGCCCCAATGTCTTGCTGATCGCCGGCGAACGCGGCCTGATCCTGCGCTCCACCGATGCAGGCCAGCACTGGCAGGCGGAACCCGATCTTGCCGAAGGCGGGTTATACGGCCTGATCACGGCGCCACAGGACGGTGCCGTACTCGCGTACGGTTTCGACGGCATCGTACTGCGCAGCACTGACCTGGGTGCCAGCTGGCAAACGCTCGACAGTGGCACCCGCAGCGCACTCTACGGCGCAGCAACTGCGGGCGACGAACTGCTGCTGGTCGGCAACAACGGTACCCGTCTGCGCCTGAATGGTCACCGCTTCGATCCTCTGCCTGCGGGGGACGGCCGTCCCCTGACCACTGCCGCCCACGGCGCCAGGGGCTGGATCCTGGCTGGCTGGGGTGGTCTCGCCCATGACTCCGCCGCCGCATCAGGAGCCACCCGCCATGAATGAGACGTCCTCCCGCCGCCCCCACGACGGCTTGCTCAAACGCCTTGAGCGCCGGCTCGAAGGTGCGCTGTTCCGCCATCGCGGCGCCACCGTCGTCATCTTCGCCGTGCTGACGGTCTGGCTGGGCTGGGTCGCACTCGGCCTTCGCCCGGACGCCAGCTTCGAGAAGATGATCCCCACTCACCATCCGGCCATCGCCAACTATCTGGTGCATGAGGACAACCTGCGCGGTCTCTCCAACGTGGTGCGGGTCGTGGTCGAGAACCGTCAGGGTGACATCTTCGACCCCGCTTTCCAGGACATCCTGCGCAAGGTCAACGACGAGGTCTTCTACATTCCTGGGGTCGACCGCGCCGGCATGCGCTCGCTCTGGACACCCAACGTGATGTGGGGCGAAGTCACTGCCGAAGGCTTCGAAGCCGGCCCGGTGATCCCCGATGGCTACGACGGCTCGGCGCAGGCCATCGAGCAGTTGCGTGCCAACGTTTTCCGGTCGGGCGAAGTCGGCACCCTGGTTGCCAATGACCTGCGCTCGGCGCTGGTACTGGTCCCGCTGATGGAGCGCAACCCCGAGACTGGCGAACGTCTGGACTACGGCCGCTTCGCCACCGACCTGGAAGAAAGGATCCGTGCCCGCCATGAAAGCACCACCACCGGTATCCACATCGTCGGCTTTGCCAAGGTCATCGGCGAACTGATCGACGGCGCAGTGCCCATCCTCGGTTACTTCCTGCTGACCCTGGTGCTGACCGCAGCCCTGCTGTTCTGGTATTCGCGTTGCCTGCGCAGCACGGCCACCACGCTGCTGTGCTGCCTGATCGCGGTGGTCTGGCAGCTGGGCATCGTCCGCCTGCTGGGCTACGGGCTGGACC
>Ga0209066_10007700_pt1 | contig 10623 bp, 13 predicted proteins | sample All_14_2_FD_187198 | JGI IMG/M metagenome (GOLD analysis project Ga0209066, IMG submission 187198) | Freshwater microbial communities in response to fracking from Pennsylvania, USA - Allegheny Zone_MetaG_DW_15 (SPAdes) (version 2) ... | reverse complement strand
TTCGACGACGAGTTCGCCCGCGCCTGCGCCGAGGCCGACGAGAACGGGTCGGTCCTGACCGTCGCCGTACTCGATATCGACCACTTCAAGAACTTCAACGACACCTGGGGTCACCAGACCGGCGACCAGGTCATCCGCTATGTCGCCAGCGTCATCGGCCGCCTGGGCTGCACGCCGCGCTTCTCGGCCCGCTACGGCGGCGAGGAATTCGCGATGATCTTCCCCGGCGAGGAAGCCGCCGTCGTCGAGAGCTGCCTGGAGGAAATCCGCGAGGAAGTGGCTTCGCGCATGCTCAAGCGTCGCTCGACCAACGAGGACCTCGGGACGGTCACCATCTCGTCGGGTCTCGCCACCCGCCGCGAGGGCGAAAGCGGCATCTGCGTGATGGAACGGGCCGACGCGGCGCTCTACGCCTCCAAGCGCAGCGGCCGCAACCGGGTCACCAACGGCGAACTGATCCCTGTGGCGGCCTGATCCAGGCGGCCATTGCCCTGACCCGGGAGCCGTGCGAGACCTTCGGTATCCGAAGGAGCGCCCTGCTCATGTGTGAACGCATCCGCTGAGACCCAGCCACGGCTGGTCGTCCGCACCCCACAGCCCGGCGGCCTTCCGCCGGGCTTGTGACGTCTTCACACACATCCCCGGGCCCTCATGTCCCAGATCAATGATCACGCGATCCGTCGCGCGACCCTTCACTACGCCATCCAGGCCTTCGCCTCCGCGGCCGGCGGCATCTTCATGCTGGTCTTCCTGCTGAAGGCCGGCGTCTCCGTCCCCGTGGCCCTGCTCTACCAGGCCGGCATCGTCGGCGGGCGCTTTCTCATCCGGCCGGCCGTGCTGCCGCTGGCCATCCGGTTCGGGGTCAAGCCGCTGCTGATCGCCGGCACCCTGCTGTCGGCGGCGACCTACCTGTTCATCGGCCAGATCCAGGGGCCGGGCTGGCCGCTGGTCGCCCTCTGCGCGTTCAGCGCGCTCGGCTATCTGCTCTACTGGCTGTGCTTCCATGCCTATTTCGCCGCGCTGGGCGATCCGGACCGCCGGGGCGGGCAGGTGGGGATGCGGGAGGCGATCGTGGCGGGCGTGGGCGTCGTGGCCCCGCTGCTCGGCGCCTGGGGGCTGACAACGGTCGGCGGCCCAATCACCTTCGCCTTGGTCGCCGCGATCATGGCGTCAGCCGCCCTGCCCCTGATCGGCGCGCCGGATGTCGTGGTGGCCGCCAAGGCGCCCGAGCACTACCGCGTGCCCAGAACCGGCCTTGGACTGATGGTCGGCGACGGCTTCATGGCGGCCGGTTTCCACTTCACCTGGCTGATCGCGCTGTTCGTCAGCCTCGGCGAGAGCTTCGCGGCCTTCGGCGGCGCGGCGGCGGCGGCGGCGCTGACCGGCGCGGTGGGCGGACTGGCTCTCGGCCGGGCGATCGATTCAGGCCATGGCCGGCGAGCCGTGGCTGTCGCCTACGCCTGCGTGGCCATCGTCGTCCTGGCCCGCGCCTTCAGCCTGGGGACGCCGTGGCTGGCGGTGCTGGCCAACGCGGCCGGCGGCCTGCTCACGGCCATCGTCACCCCGGTGCTGATGACGCCGGTCTACAACCTGTCGAAGGCCTCGCGCTGCACCTTGCGCTTTCACGTCGCCACCGAGGGGGCCTGGGACCTGGGCTGCTTCACCGGCTGCCTCGCCGCGGCGGGCCTGGCGGCGCTGGGGCTGCCGCTGTCGATCCCGATCCTGACCGCCCTGCTGCCGGCCGCCGGGCTGGTCGTGCTGCTGTTCCGATACTACGGCCGGCGACCCGCCTGATTTTCCGTTGGCGTTCCGCCGCGTTAAAGGCGCTAGCGTCTCGCCAAACAAGCATCAGGGAGGATGTTCGCGTGGACTATACCAAGATCAAGGTCGAAGTGACCGACGGCGTGGCCGTGATCACGCTCAACGACCCGGGCACCATGAACGCCGCCGGCCTGGACCTGGCCAGCGAGCTCTCCCATGCCTTCAGCAACATCGCGGCCGGCAATGTGAAGGCCCGCGCCATCGTGCTGACCGGCGAAGGCCGCGGCTTCTGCTCGGGCGCCAACCTGGCGGGCGGCGGGGCCACCGCCCGTGAACTGGACGTCGACGGCAAGCCGGACGCCGGCCGGGCGCTGGAGACCACCTACAACCCGCTGGTCACCCAGATGCGCGACTGCCCGCTGCCGGTGGTCACGGCGGTCAACGGCGCCGCGGCCGGCGTCGGCTGCTCGCTGGCCCTGCTCGGCGATCTGATCGTCGCGGGCGAGAGCGCCTACTTCCTGCAGGCCTTCCGCCGCATCGGCCTGGTGCCGGACGGCGGCTCGACCTACCTGCTGCCGCGCGCCATCGGCCGCGCCCGGGCCATGGAAATGGCCCTGCTGGGCGAGAAGATCGGCGCCGCCAAGGCGCTGGAGTGGGGCCTGGTCAACCGGGTCGTCCCCGACGCCGACCTGCGCGCCACGGCCATCGAACTGGCGAAGGAACTGGCCAACGGCCCGGCCTCGCTGGGCGCGATCCGCAAGCTGATCTGGGAAAGCCTCGACACCGACTGGACCGGCCAGCTGCAAGCCGAGCGCAAGGCCCAGAAGATCGCCGGCAAGTCCGAGGACTTCATCGAGGGCGTCAGCGCCTTCCTGCAGAAGCGCGTCGCGGCGTTCAAGGGACGCTGAGTTTCAGGGACAGTTTAAGGTGTCCTTTGGGACACCTTAAACTGTCCCCTACCCTTGCTACCCATCCCAGGGGCCGGGCCCGATGTCGTCGCGCATCGCCCGGCCCTTCTTCGTCTTCGGTTTGCGGGCCCGCCAGGCGGCCTCGAGCCCCAGCCGGGCCCAGCGCACGGCTTCATCCGGATCATCCAGCGCCCGCTCGGGCAGCGACCAGTAGTGCAGGATGCCCGTCCGGCCGTCCTTCATGGCGTAGGTGAAGGGCGCGCTGCCCTCGGCGTCAAAGGCGGCGCGGTTGTCGTCGTCGACCTTCAGATACAGCGTCTCGCCGAACACCAGGGCGAAGGCGGCGTCATCGACCGACAGGCTGGCCCCGCCGAACATCTTCTTGACCCGCAGCCGGCCGAGGCCGGCCAGCAGCTCCTCCAGATGCGCCAGAAACTCCGGGCTGACCGCCATCACCGCTCCATGTGAGCATTTGCTCATTGCGCGTCGCGACCGAATGTGAGCAAATGCTCACACAAGGAGTCGCCCCGCATGTCCGCCAAGCCTCGCATCGAGCGCGCCGCACTGGAAGTCTTCGTCCGCGACGGCGTCGACGGCGCCACCACCCGCGCCATCGCCAGCCAGGCCGGGGTGTCGGAGGGCGCGCTGTACCGCCACTATCGCTCCAAGGACGAGCTGGCGATCACGCTGTTCATGACCGTCCACCGCCGCCTCTCGGGCCTGATCGAGGAGAGCGCGGCGAGCGCGACGGGCATCAAGGCCAAGGCCGCCGCCATCGTGGCCGCCTACTGCCAGGTGGCCGACGAGGACTGGCTGACCTTCAGCTTCCACCTGACCCAGATCCACCGGTTCATCCCCTACTACCAGGAGGATGGCCGCGATCCGGTCTCGGTGGTCGAGGCGGTGATCAAGCAGGCGATGATCAGCGCCGAGCTGCCGCCGGCCGATCCGCGCGTCCTGGCCGCCATGGCCATCGGGGTGATCACCCAGACCGCCCAGAACAAGGCTTACGGCCGGATCGGCGACGATCCGCTGTCGGCCCACGCCCTGCTCATGACCGCGGCCGTCCAGGCCGTCCTCTTCGCCCGCTAGGACCGCAAGCGATGACCCTGCGCAACCGTCTCTTCAACGGCTACTACTGGCTGCTGTCGATCGTCTACGGCCTCAGCGCCGCCCTCCTGGCGCTGGCGCCGGGCCGGGCGCCGATGACCGGCGCGATCAAGCTCTATACCCGCCGCATGCTGTGGGCGATGGACGCCCTGGCCGGCATCAAGGTCGACCTGCGCGGGCAGGAGAAGCTGCCGCAGGGCGCCTTCATCATCGCCGCCAAGCACCACAGCTGGGGCGACGGCTTCGTGATGTTCGCCAATGTGCCGAACCTCAGCTTCGTCACCGGCGACCACATGGAGCGCTTCCCGCTGGTCGGGGCCATCCTGCGCAAGTTCGGGGCGATCATCGTCGACAACTGCGGCGGACCCGAAGCCCGCAAGGCGCTGTCGGAAAGCGCCGCCCAGGTCGCGAAGGAGGGCCGTCGCATCCTGATCTATCCGGAAGGCAACCTGGCCAAGCCCGGCGAGCGGTTCCGCTACCGCACCGGCGTCTACTACATGAGCCGCGACTTCGACCTGCCGGTGGTGCCGGTGGCGACCAACCTGGGCCTGTTCTGGGAGCAGCAGTCGGCGGTGAAGACGCCCGGGAGGGCGACCATCGAGTTCCTCGACCCGATCCCCACGGGCCTGGAGCGCGGCGAGTTCCTCAGCCGGCTGGAAGCGGTCGTCGAAGGCCGCACCCAGGAACTGATCGCCATGGCCACCGGCGAGCCGGTGCGGGAGTCGGTGCTGGTCCCGGCGCCGGACGAGGTTCGGAAGGCGCAGGCGGCGGCGAAGGAAGCGGCGTGATGATCCGGGCGACGAGCGATGGCTTCATCCGTCGGCTCGTCCCTACCTACGTGATTGCCAGCTTGGGTATGATCGGCGCTCTCGAAACACTCGGAATCTCAATGCCGGCAGTGAGCGAAGCGCGCGATGCTTCACCGGAGTGGCTCTATACGGTGATCGGCGTCGGCGTCCTCGTCTCGCCAGTCCTGTGGCTCCTCGCGGTCGGACTGCTGTTCCAGCGCTTCGGCTGGCGAGCAGCTTGGGCTGTGCCCGGTGGCGTCGGGCTAGCCGCTCCAGTCCTTTTGCTGGTGCTGGGCCTCGCGTGTGGCCTGCGGGGGGCCTGCCTCTAGCCCTTGGCCGCCACGATCGTCACGCTCTCGCCGCAGCCGCACGCATCCGTCTCGTTCGGATTGCGGAACACGAACTTCGAGCTCAGCCGGCTGACCTCGTAGTCGATTTCGGCGCCGATCAGGAACAGCACCGCCTTGGGGTCGATCAGGATGGTGACGCCATGATCCTCGATCACCTCGTCCAGCGGATCGGCGGCTTCGGCGTATTCGAGGATGTACTCGGACCCGGCGCAGCCGCCGTTCTTCACGCCCACACGCAGGCCGGCGTAGGGCTTCTCGGGCTCCTCGAGCGCCTTTCGGGCCATGATCTCCTTCACGCGCTCGGCGGCGGCGTCGCTCAGGGTGACGACCTTGGGACGCGGGCGGCGGGTGCGCGGGGCTGTGACTTGCGGTTCCATGATCAGAACATGTTCAGTTGCAGCTTGGCCTCGTCGCTCATGCGCGAGGGGTCCCAGGGCGGGTCGAAGACCAGGTCGACGGTGCAGGACTTCAGGCCCGGGATCTCCATGACCGCGTCCTCGACCCAGCCCGGCATCTCGCCGGCCACCGGGCAGCCCGGCGCGGTCAGGGTCATGTCGATCTTGACCTCGCGGTCGTCGGAGACATCGACCTTGTAGATCAGGCCCAGCTCATAGATGTCGACCGGGATCTCCGGGTCGAACACGGTCTTCAGCTGTTCGACCAGACGGTCGGTCAGCGCGTCCAGCTCCGCCTGGGGAATGGCGGACGGCGCCTGGGTCTCTGGTGCGGTCTCGGTCATGAAGGTCTCAGGCAAAGAAGCTGCGGGCCTTGACCAGCGCGTCCACGAACGCGTCGGCCTCGGCCTCTGTGTTATATAGGGCGAAGGAGGCCCGGGCGCTCGACGTGACGCCGAAACGGGCCATCAGGGGCTCGGCGCAGTGGGTCCCGGCGCGGACCGCCACCCCCTGTTTGTCGAGGATCTGGGCGATGTCATGGGCGTGGGCGCCCTCGACCGTGAAGCTGAGGATGGCGCCCTTCCCCGGCGCCGTGCCCAGGATGCGCAGCCAGTTGGCGCCGTCCAGCCGTTCGACCGCGCGGTCGTAGAGGCGGCGCTCATGAGCGGCGATGGCCTCGCGGTCCAGGCCCGTCAGCCACTCCAGCGCCGCGCCCAGCGCGATCGCCTCGAGGATCGGCGGCGTGCCGGCCTCGAACCGCATCGGCGGATCGGCGTAGGTGATGACGTCCTCGGAGACCGTGCCGATCATCTCGCCGCCGCCCTGGTACGGCGGCAGGTTGGCCAGCACCTCGGCCTTGCCGTACAGCACGCCGATGCCGGTCGGGCCGTAGAGCTTGTGGCCGGTGGCGACGTAGAAATCGACGTCGAGCGCCTTCACGTCCACGGCCATGTGGACCGCGCCCTGGCAGCCGTCGACCAGCACCAGCGCCCCGGCGGCGTGGGCCGCGTCGGTCAGCGCCCGCACCGGGTTGATCGTCCCCAGCACGTTGGACATGTGGGTGAAGGCGATCAGCTTCGTCTTCTCGTTGATCATCGCCTTGGCGGCGTCGAGGTCGAGCGAGCCGTCCTCCCGCACCGGCGCGAAGCGCAGCACAACGCCCTTGCGCTCGCGCAGCAGGTGCCAGGGCACAATGTTGGAGTGGTGCTCCATCTGGGTGATCAGGATCTCGTCGCCCGCCACCAGCCGCTGGCCGAAGGACGAGGCGACCAGGTTCATCGCCTCGGTGCCGCCCTTGGTGAAGACCACCTCGGTCGTGGCGCAGCCCAGGAAGCGCGCGACGGTTTCCCGCGCCTTTTCATAGGCATCCGTCGTTTCATTGGCGAGCGTGTGCAGGCCGCGGTGGACATTGGCGTAGCTGCCCTCCATCGCCCGCGTCATCGCCTCGATCACCGCCCGTGGCTTCTGGGCCGAGGCGGCGTTGTCGAGATAGACCAGCGGCTTGCCGTTCACCGACCGCGACAGGATCGGGAACTGGGCGCGGATGGGTTCGGGGTCAAACGGGGTCATTGGCCCCTCCCCAACTGCTCGGCCACCCAGGCCGCCGCGATCTCCCGCGCGCCCTCGTGCTCGATCCGGTCGACCACCTCGCCGACGAAGGCCTGGGTCAGCATCGCCCGGGCGACCTCGAAGGGCATGCCGCGCTGCCGCGCGTAGAACAGCGCGTTCTCGTCCAGCGCCCCGACCGTGTTGCCGTGCGCGCACTGGACGTCGTCTGCGAAGATCAACAACTCGGGCTTGGCGTCGATCTCGGCCTTGTCCGACAGGATCAGCGCGTGGTGACCCATGCGGGCGTCGGTCTGGTCGGCGCCGCGCTCGACGACGATCCGGCCCTGGAACACGCCCCGCGCCTGGCCGTCGACGACGCCCTTGGTCAGCTGGGAGGTGACGCCGCCGAGACCCGAATGGGTGACGACGGAGGTGGTGTCGGCGTGTCGCTGCTCGTGCAGCAGGTAGGCGCCGTCGAGGCGCACGGTGGCGCCCTGCCCCGGATGGCTGACCCGCGTCTCGATCCGCTGGCGGCGGGCGCCGGACGTCAGGATGGTCTGTGCGTAGGACGCCCCGGGGGCGAGGGTGACGGCGGCGTCGACGATGGTCACCGCCTCTGGGTCGTCGGCGGCCAGAACGATCCGCTCCAGCGACGCGCCCTCGGCCAGCGTGATCTGGACGTCGGTCTGGCTCAGGTAGCCCGCCGCGCGGCCCTCATGGCTTTCCAGTAGGGTCAGGCGCGCGCCCTCGCCCACCGTCACGGTCAGCCGGGCGGCGTGGGCGGTGGCGTCGGTGGCGGCGATCACGCGCAGGGCGACGGTGCGGGTCTCTCCGGCCGCGACGGCCAGCGAGGCCGGTCCACGGCCGTTGACTATGGTCAGGGCCTCATCGGCCGCGAACGGCCCGGCGCCGAGGTCACCCTCGAACGCCGGCGAGACCGGCGGCAGGACCCGGATCAGCCCGCGCAGGTCCGTCCAGCGCCAGTCCTCGTCGCGGCGCGACGGCAGCTGGGTCAGGTCGCCGGTTTCAATCGCCCTCGCCAAACTCATCGCGCACCACCGCTTTGCGTGGTTCGCGACGCTCGCTTGAGAGCTCGCTCCTCACCATGACGAAGGGGGGAGCGTTCCACTGAATTCGTCATCCTGAGGAGGCCGCGCAGCGGCCGTCGCGAAGGACGCACAACGCCGATGCCAGCCATTACGCCGCCACCTGCGCGTACTTGTCGTAGCCTTCGCGCTCCAGCTCCAGCGCCAGCTCCGGTCCACCGCTCGCCACGATCCGCCCGGCGCTCAGCACATGGACGCGGTCGGGTTTGATGTAGTCGAGCAGGCGCTGGTAGTGGGTGATGACCAGCATGGCGCGGTCGGGGCTGCGCATGGCGTTGACGCCCTCGGACACGATGCGCAGGGCGTCGATGTCCAGGCCGCTGTCGGTCTCGTCGAGGATGAGGAAGCGCGGCGACAGCATCGCCATCTGGAAGATCTCCATCCGCTTCTTCTCGCCGCCCGAGAAGCCGACGTTCAGCGCCCGCTTGAGCATATCGAAGTCGATCTTCAGCGCCGCGGCTTTTTCGCGGGCCAGCTTGAGGAATTGCGGGGCGCTGATCTCGTCCTCGCCGCGCGCCTTGCGCTGGGCGTTGAGCGCCGTGCGGATGAAGGTCAGGGCCGGAACCCCCGGAATTTCCAGCGGATACTGGAACGACAGGAACATCCCCTTGGCCGCCCGCTCGTTGGGCTCCAGCGCGAAGATGTCCTCGCCGTCCAGCGTCGCCGTCCCGCCGGTGACCTCATAGCCCTGCCGGCCGGTCAGCACGTAGCTGAGCGTCGACTTGCCGGCCCCGTTCGGCCCCATGATGGCGTGCACCTCGCCGGCCGGAACGTCGAGCGTCAGCCCGTTGAGGATCGGCTTGTCGGCGACCGTGGCGTGGAGGTTGGTGATGCTAAGCATTGAATTGCGTGATCTTTTCGTAGGTCGCAACCGCAAAATCGGTCGAATATCCGGTGAGCGTAGGGGCTTCCCACGAATGGTCAGCGCTATAGGCGGCTAGATAGAGCAGGTCGGTCAGCAGCGTCCGCTCATCAGCGTCGCTCTCGATTTGCCCGCTGAGAAGCAGGGCGCTTCGATGCGGCAAGTCGCTGGCAACCGGATTGACCCACGCGCCCCATCCGGCATGCACCGCGAGGTCCTGTGCATAGCGGTACTGCTCAGACGTCAAACCGAACTTCGGAAGCGGAGCGAGGAATTCGAGCCGATTGCCGAACGGGTCGAAGATGAAGATGCGCTCGACATCGGCGATCTCGTCGTTGGCCTTGGTCTCGTAACCGGCCGTCGCGGCGCGCTCCGCGAGACCCGCGACGTCATCCACCACAAACGCCACATGCGCCTTCACATTGGCGCGGAAGTCCTGCTCGACGCCGAGGTGGACCTTCACGGCGCCCTCGAACCAGCAGCCACCCCGGCCGGCCAGTTCCACCGGCTTCGGCACCTCGGTCAGGCCCAGCAGCGCGCCGTAGAACGGGCGCGCCTGGTCCTCGCCCCCGACGGGGATGGCGATCTGCACATGATCGATGGCGCGGAGCATCAGGCGTAGTCCTCAGCGTCCGCCTGGTCCGCCAAGGCCTTCGCCTCGGCGTCGGACAGGCCAGCGGCCCGGGCCAGCGCCCTGTAGCGGCGCTCATGCAGAACGCCGCCGACGATTGCAGCGGGAAGCCCAATGGCAAGCGCCGCTACGCCAGCCGAAACGGGCAGATGAGGCTGCGTGGCGCCCAGCCAAGTATGAAGGAGGGTAGCGAGACCGCCGGCGATGGCCAGCATTCCGCCGCCGCTCAGCACTCCCGGCAGCCCGGACATGTCGATTGCCGCGCGCTTGAGCCGGATGGTGGTCTCCTGGGAGAGCGTCACCCCACGCTCCCTTCCAACGAGATCGCCACCAGCTTCTGCGCTTCCACCGCGAACTCCATCGGGAGCTCCTGCAGGACCTCCCGCACGAAGCCGTTGACCAGCAGGGCGACGGCCGACTCGGTGTCGAGGCCCCGTTGCTGGCAGTAGAAGAGCTGGTCATCGGACAGCCGCGTCGTGGTCGCCTCGTGCTCGAACACGCTCTGGCCGTTGCGGGCCTCGATGTAGGGCACGGTGTGGGCGGCGCAGTCCTTGCCGATCAGCAAGGAGTCGCACTGGGTGAAGTTACGCGCGCCGACGGCCTTGGGGTGGGCCGAGACCAGCCCGCGGTAGGTGTTGGACGACTTGCCCGCTGAAATCCCCTTGGAGATGATCCGCGACTTCGTGTTGGCGCCCAGGTGGATCATCTTGGTGCCGGTGTCGGCCTGCTGATGGCCGTTGGTGACGGCGATCGAGTAGAACTCGCCCGAGCTGCCCTCCCCACGCAGGATGCAGGACGGGTACTTCCAGGTGATCGCCGAGCCGGTCTCGACCTGGGTCCAGCTGACCTTGGCGCGCGCCTCGCGGCAGTCGGCCCGCTTGGTGACGAAGTTGTAGATGCCGCCCTTCCCGGTCACCGGATCGCCCGGGTACCAGTTCTGGACGGTCGAGTACTTGATCTCGGCGTCCTCGAGAATGATCAGCTCGACCACGGCGGCGTGCAGCTGGTTCTCGTCCCGCATCGGGGCGGTGCAGCCCTCGAGGTAGGAGCAGTAGGCGCCCTTGTCGGCGATGATCAAAGTCCGCTCGAACTGCCCGGAATCCTTGGCGTTGATGCGGAAATAGGTCGACAGCTCCATCGGGCAGCGTACGCCCGGCGGGATGT
>Ga0209066_10007699_pt1 | contig 10624 bp, 8 predicted proteins | sample All_14_2_FD_187198 | JGI IMG/M metagenome (GOLD analysis project Ga0209066, IMG submission 187198) | Freshwater microbial communities in response to fracking from Pennsylvania, USA - Allegheny Zone_MetaG_DW_15 (SPAdes) (version 2) ... | reverse complement strand
CGAGGCCGCCGACACCCCCGACGACCTGGTCTTCGAAATGGCCCAGGAGGCGGCCTTCGCCGACCATCCGCTGGGCCGGCCGATCCTGGGCACCGTGGAGTCCATCGGCGTCGCCGAGCCCGCGACTCTCGAGGCCTGGCGCGCGGCGATCTATGCGCCCGACGCGCTGGTGATCAGCGCGGCCGGAGCGGTCGACGAGGCCGAACTGCTGGCGCTGGCCGAGCGCGACTTCGGCCACGCGGCCCCAGGCCCCGGCGCGCCGGCCGCGCCGCCCGTGCGCTTCCAGGGCGGCGTGCGGGCCCAGGCCAAGTCGCTGGAGCAGGCGAACCTGGTCTTTCTGCTGCCGGCCGTCGGCGTCACCGACCCGGCCTACTACAGCCTGCGCCTGTTCGCCGAGATCCTCGGCGGGGGCATGGCCTCGCGCCTCTTCCAGGAAGCCCGCGAGCGGCGCGGCCTGGCCTATGCGGTGGACGCCTATTCCGACACCTACGCCGACGGCGGGGTGCTGGGCGTGTTCGCCGGGTGCGCGGCCAAGGACGCCGCGGAGCTGGCGCGCGTCGCCGCCGGCGAGATCGCGGGCCTGGCCGGATCGGTCGGCGAGGCCGAGCTCGCCCGCGCCAAGGCGCAGCTCAAGGGCTCGATGTTCATGGGCCGCGAGTCGCCGGCCTCCCGCGCCGAGCAGGCCGCCGGCCAGGTGCTGCTGTTCGGCCGGGCGCTGGCCGCCCGCGAACTCGCCGAGCGCATCGACGCGGTGGAGCCCGCCGATCTGGCCCAGCTGTCGGACACGCTGCTCGCCGGCTCGGCGTCGGCCGCCGCCGTGCTCGGCCCCAGGTCGTCGCTGAAGGCCGCCGACGCATTTCAGCGCGCCCTGTTCGCCTGACAGGCGCGGCGGGCTTGACGCCCGCGCAATAACGGCGAGGCTTGCCGCCATGGCCCTGCTCGACTGGATGGCGCCGGAAAGCGGCTTGCGGATCGAAGGCGACGGGGTGCGCCTGCGACCGCCCCGCGCGGCCGACTTCGCCGAATGGCGGGACCTGCGCAGCCGCTCGCGCGAGTTCCTGCAGCCGTGGGAGCCGACCTGGCCGCTGGACGACTTGAGCCGCGCGGCCTTCCGGCGGCGCCTGATCGCCTACGCGCGCGACCGCGAGATCGGCGCGGCCTACCCCTTCTTCGTCTTCCGGGCCAGCGACGGCATGCTGACCGGCGGGGTGACGCTGTCCAACGTGCGCCGCGGCGTCGCCCAGATGGCCTCGGTGGGCTACTGGTGCGGCCAGCCCTTCGCCCGGCGCGGCTACACCCTGGGCGCGGTCCGGGCGGTTTCCCAGTTCGCGTTCCGCACGCTCGCCCTGCACCGGCTCGAAGCCGCGTGCCTGCCGCACAACACGCCCTCGCGGCGGCTGCTGGGGAAGGCCGGCTTCGCCGAGGAGGGGGAGGCCAAGGCTTATCTGAAAATTAACGGCGTTTGGCGAGATCATGTGCTGTTCGGCATGATCTCACCGCTGCCTGCGCGCGATGAGCCGGACACTGGTGTTTCGGTCTGACCGGCGGCGCGGCCCCGGTCGAAGTGTGGGGCCATGGCAAGCGATCGCTGGATCTGGGACGCCACGACCACGCTTGAGGCGTTGGGGGCCGCAGACGTGGCCTTGTGGTTCTGGGAGCCTGAGCGCGACCGCCTGCTGCTGACGGGCGCCTCGCGGGCGCTCGGCCTCGGCCCGCTCGCCCCGGAATGTTCTTCAGCCGCCCTGCGCGCGCTGGTCCTGCCGCAGGACCGCGCCTTCGCCGACGACATCCTGCGCACCCAGGAGCCCGGCGCCGAGATCGCCGTGCGCATGCGCATGCGCGGGGCCGGGATCTGCATCTGGCGCGGGGTCTGGCTCGAAGAGGGGGTGCGCGCCGCCGGCGTGGTCGCGCCCGAGACCAAGTTCGCCGCTTCCGACCTCGATCCGCTGACCGGCCTACTGGACCGCCGCAGCTTCGTCGCCCGTGCGCGCGAACGGCTGCAGGCGCCGGGGGCGCACGAGCTGGTGGTGGCCGACCTGGACCGCCTGCGCCGCCTGAACGAAGCGCTGGGCCACGAGCGCGCCGACCTGGTGCTGGCGGCGCTGGGCTCGCGCCTGGCGGCGGCCTTCCCGCCGGGCGCGCTGCTGGCGCGGGTCGGCGAGGACGAGTTCGCGGTGCTGGCGCCGCTCTCCAGCCTGCGCGCCGCCGACACGCTGCGCGCCGCGCTCGAGCAGCCCCTGCGGGTCGCCGGGTTCGACATCCATCCCACCCTGTCCATCGGGGCGGTGGAGGCCCAGGGCGGCGAGGACGCGCCGGAGGCCGCCGAGCTGCTACGCCGGGCGGAGCTTGCGGTGGAGGCGGCCAAGAGCGGCGGGCGCGGCGGCGCGGCGGCCTACGGCCGAAGCCTGGAGAGCGACGGCCTCTCGCGCCTGGCGTTGGAGGGCGACCTGCGGGGGGCGCTCGGCCGCGGCGAGCTCATGCCGTTCTACCAGCCGATCGTGCGGCTCTCGACGGGGGCGCTGTCGGGCTTCGAGGCGCTGGTGCGCTGGCGCCATCCCCGGCGCGGCCTGCTCACGCCCGACCAGTTCTTGCCGCTGTGCGAGGAAATGGGCCTGATGAGCGAGCTCGGCGCGCACATGATGCGCGAGGCCGCCAAGCAGCTCGCCACCTGGCGCGCCAACCACCATGACGCCGGCGAGCTGACCGTCGCGGTCAACCTCTCCACGGGCGAGATCGACCGGCCGGACCTGGTGTCCGACGTGATGGAGATCCGCCGCGAGACGCGCCTGCCGCCGGGCGCGCTGAAACTGGAAGTCACCGAAGGCGACGTCATGCGCGATCCGGAGCGCGCGGCGGTCGTGCTGCGCAACCTGCGCGAGGCCGGCGCGGCCCTGGCGCTGGACGACTTCGGCACCGGCTTCTCCTCGCTGTCGTACCTGACGCGCCTGCCGTTCGACACGCTGAAGATCGACCGCTACTTCGTGCGCACCATGGCCACCAACGAGGGCTCGGCGAAGATCGTCTCCTCGGTGGTCAAGCTTGGCCAGGACCTGTCGCTGGAGGTTGTCGCCGAGGGCGTGGAGAACGCCGGCATGGCCCGCCAGCTCCTGTCGCTGGGCTGCGACTACGGCCAGGGCTTCGGCTACGCCCCGGCGCTGTCGGCCCAGGAGGCCGAGGTCTATCTCAACGAGAGCTACGTGGACGGGGCGGCGCCGGTGAAGCTGCGCGGCTAGGTCAGGCCTCTCCGGCCTGGGCCGACAGGAACTGCGGGTCGACGCCGAGCTTGGCGAGCGCCCGGCCCCACTTGTGCTCGTGATCGGCGCCGAAGATCAGCTCCTCGTCGGGATCGCAGGTGAGCCAGACGTTGTGGCGGATCTCGTCCTCGAGCTGGCCCGCGCCCCAGCCGGCGTAGCCCAGCGCCATCAGCGCGCGCCGGGGGGCCGGGTCGTGCCTGGCCATGGCGAGCAGCACGTCGCGGGTGGCGGTGAGCGCCACGCCCGGCGCCACGGACATGCTGGTCTCGGGCGCGGCGTAGTCGTCGGTGTGCAGCACGAAGCCGCGCTCGCGCTCCACCGGGCCGCCCATCAGCACGAGGTCCTGCGGCGCCTCGCCGGTCGCCGGGATATCCAGACGCGTCAGGAGTTCGGGCAGGGTCAGCCCTTCCACGGGCCGGTTCACCGCCAGGCCCATGGCGTGGCTCTCGTCGTGCGCGCAGACGAGCACCAGGGCGCGCTCGAACCGGGGATCGCCGATCCCGGGCATGGCGATCAGAAGCTGTCCGGACAGAAAGCCTTCGTGGGCGGGCGACAGGGCGTCGTCGGTCTCCATGAGGGGACATTTGAGCCGGATCGCGGCGCTTTCAAGTTCTTATGCGTTGGAAGGTGTTGCGAGCCGCGCCCGGGTTGCTATCTGCAAGACGCCCATCCAGGGAGGAGAGACGAAATGACCATCAAAGTCGGCGACAAGGTGCCCGCCGTGACGCTCACCGCCGCCACCGCCGAGGGGCCCCGGCCGCTCTCCACCGACGACATCTTCAAGGGCAAGACGGTGGCCCTGTTCGCCGTGCCCGGCGCCTTCACGCCCACCTGCTCGGCCAAGCACCTGCCGGGCTTCAAGGAGAAGGCCTCCGACATCAAGGCCAAGGGCGTGGACACCATCGCCTGCCTGTCGGTGAACGACGCCTTCGTGATGAAGGCCTGGGGCGAGAACCAGGGCGTCGGCGACCAGATCCTGATGCTGGCCGACGGCAACGGCGACTTCACCCGCGCCGTGGGCCTGGAGCTCGACGGCAGCAAGTTCGGCATGGGGCCGCGCTCGCAGCGCTATTCCATGATCGTCGCGGACGGCGTGGTGAAAGAGCTGAACGTCGAAGAGGGCGGCGAATTCCGCGTCTCGGCGGCGGACTACCTGCTGGCGCAGCTCTGATCAGCTTCGGGCGCTGAGCCCCCTCCACCGCTTCGCGGTCCCCCCTCCCCCGGAAGGGGAGGGAGACCGCCGGAGGCGGTGGAGGGGGCTTCGCCGGCCTCCACGGTTGACGCGCCGCCCCGTCCCGGCGCCAAATCCTCCCAACGACAAGAAGACACCAGGGAGGACGGCCCATGGCCTACGTGGAGGGCATGACGGTCCATGACGCGGATTCCCACGTCATGGAGCTGCCGGGCGCGATCGACGGCTATGTCGAGGCCAAGTACCGCAAGGCCTTCGCCGAGCGCACGAAGACGAACGCCGACCTCGGCTGGGTCGACAAGGTCCGCAAGCTGCAGGCCGAGCCGGAGTTCCGCGCCGGCGACGAGGCGAACCTCCTCCTGCGCAAGAACCACCAGGCCCTGGGCGCCTTCCTGAAGGAGGACCGGCCGCGCACGCTGGACCTCCTGGGCTTCGCCAGCCAGCTCGTCTTCACCACCGCCGCGCTCGGCAACTACGGCCTGGAGGAGAGCGGCGACGTGGAGCTGGCCCTCGCCGCAGCCGAGGCCCACAACCGGATGATGACCGACTTCTGCTCGGTCGACCGGCGCCTGCTCGCCACCGGGTACGTGCCCCTGGTGGACCGCGCCAGGGCGCCGCAGATCGCGCGCCGGGCCATCGACATGGGCGCCATGGGGCTGATCATCCCCTCGCGCCATCCGCCCGGCCATTCGCCCAGCCACATCGAGCTCGACCCCCTCTGGGCGCTGGTCCAGGAGGCGGGGCTGCCGATCCTGTTCCACGTGGGCGGCGAGGAGAAGATGCACTGGTCCTACGCCAAGACGGGCCTGCCCCAGGTGCTCGACTTCCACGGCGGGGCGGAGAACTTCACCTCCACCAGCTTCATGACCATCCCGCTGTCGGTCTGGCAGACCATGGCCGTGCTGATCATCGACGGGGTGCTCGACCGCTTCCCGAACCTGAAGTTCGGGGCGATCGAACTGGGCGCGTCGTGGGTGCCGAGCTGGATGAAGTTCATGGATTCGGCGGCGGCGGCCTTTGGCAAGGAGGAGCGGCTGCGCAGGCTCTCGGCCCGGCCCAGCGAGATCGCGCGCCGGCAATTCCGGGTGACGCCCTATCCGCACGAGGACACGGCCTGGATCATCGCCAATTCGGGCGAGGAGATGCTGCTGTTCTCCTCCGACTTCCCGCACGTGGAGGGCGGGCGCAACCCGCTGAAGCGGTTCAACGAGTCCCTGGAGCCGGCGTCGGAGACCGCCAAGCGCCGCTTCTACCGCGACAACTTCATCGACCTGATGGGCAGGGGACTCGATCCGGCGCTGCACGACGCGCCCGCGCGGGCGGCGGCCTAGCCCCCGTTCGCTCCCGGGGCTGGCGAGGTCCACAGCCCCGGCGCCTGGGCGCGCTCGATCGCGTCGTCGAAGATGCGGCGCATGCTGGCCGTGTCGAAGTTCAGCATGTTGGCGTTGGCCGGATCGTCGGGCAGGGCCGTGGCGCTGAGCGGCAGGCCGTGGGCCGCGCAGAAGGTCGCCGCGCTGCTGAGCGCGTTGCGATAGGAAAAGCGCAGCATGGTCTCGAAGCTGCGCACCAGGATCGAGGCCAGGTTGGCGTGGGTCGTCTGCGGCGCCTGCTCCAGCACGGTGTTGACGATCACGTAGATGCGGCCGCTGGCCAGGCGCCGGCCCAGGTCCTTCCAGCGCAGCAGGGGCTCGGGCATGATGAAGAGGGGCGCGGAGACCCCGCCGTCCACGTGCATCTCCTCATAGACGATCCCCTCCGCCTGGCAGGTGAACCGCCGCGGCGGGAAGAGCCCGGGCATGCTGGCCGAGGCGATCAGGATGTCCCGGAAGAGGGAGACCGCCTGGTCCCCGCCGCGCGAGGCGATCTCGCCCATGTCCCACATGCAGGTCTTCTGGCGGTCGAGGTCGGTGGTGGTCACCAGAAGGCGCCGGCCGGCGGCGTGCTCCCCGGCCACCGCCTCGATCATCGCGGCGTCGATGAAGGGATCGATCAGGCTTTCCAGGGCCTCGGGGGAATAGACCCCGCCGCCGAAGGCCGGGGCGAGGCGCGTGAGGCTGAAGGCCTGGGCCGCGTAGCCGCCCGTGTAGGCCCGCGTGAGGCGCTCGTCCCACTCCGGCCCCAGGAAGGCGAAGGGGGCGATCAGGGCGCCGGTGCTGACGCCGGTGACGATGGCGAACCTGGGCCGGGCCTGCGCCTTGGTCAGGCCGACCAGCACGCCGGCCCCATAGGCGCCGCCCGCGGCCCCGCCGGAGATGGCCAGGATGTCGAACGGGTCCTGGAAGAGCCGCGGCCGCGGCAGCGCCAGGCGGTCGGCGGCGGCGATTAGCGAACCTTCGGCCTCGTCGATGGTCAGGCGAACGCCTTCGAAGCCGGGGATCTCGGCGCGCACGTCGGCCGGCGGCGCGGGCAGGCGGGTCGAGAAGAGCGAGCGCTTGGGCGGGGTTCGCATGACGCGGCATCTACAGCACGGCGCGCGGGCGGGCGGAAGGCGTGGGGGCGCCCCTTCCTGTCATCCCGCACTTGCGCGCCTGCGGCGCTCCATCCGGGATGACAGGGTGTTAGGCAGCCCTTAAGCCCCCATCGCCTCGGGCGTCATGGCCTCCAGGTCCGCGGCCCCTTCGGTGACGGCTTCGCAGAGGCCCGGGGCCTGGGCCAGGATCTGGGCGGCGTAGACGCGGGCGAGGGCGGTCTTGTTCTTCGACCAGGGGTCCTCGCCGGTGGCGGCCAGCGCCTCCAGGCCCAGGATCCAGCCGCCGGCGACGTCCCCGGCAAGCTTGAGGTAGGGCGTGGCGCCGGCGAGCGCGTCGGGTCCCTTGTGGGCCAGCGCCCAGTCGGTGGCGCGCTCCAGGGCGGCGATCCCGGCGTCGAGGCGCGCGCCGACGGATTCGAGGCCGGCGGTGGACGAGAGCGTCCTGGCCGTGGCGGTCATGTCGGCGCAGAGGGCGCGCATGGTCGCCCCGCCGTCCATGTTGAGCTTGCGGCCGATCAGGTCGATGGACTGGATGCCGTTGGTGCCCTCGTAGATCGGGGCGATGCGGGCGTCGCGATAGTGCTGGGCCGCGCCGGTCTCCTCGATGAAGCCCATGCCGCCGTGGATCTGCACGCCCATGGAGGCGACCTCGACGCCGACGTCGGTGGACCAGGCCTTGGCGATGGGGGTGAGCAGTTCCTGGCGCGCCCTCGCCGCGGCGCGGGTCGCTTCGTCGGGCGCCAGCCGGGCGAGGTCGGAGACGACGCCGGTGGTCAGGCAGATCCCGCGGGCGGCCTCGATCCTGGCCTTCATCAGCATCAGCGAGCGGCGCACGTCCGGGTGACCCCAGATCATGCCCTCGGCGTTCCAGGCCGCGCGGCCCTGCTTGCGCTCCTGCGAGAAGGCCAGGGCCTGCTGGTAGGCGCGCTCGGCGATGGCGACGCCCTGGACGCCGACCTGCAGGCGCGCGGCGTTCATCATGACGAACATGTGGGAGACGCCGTTGTTCAGCTCGCCGACCAGCTCGGCCTTGGCGCCTTCGAAGAGCATGACGCAGGTGGGCGAGGCGTGGATGCCCAGCTTGTGCTCGATGGAGCCGGGGCGCAGGTCGTTGGGCGCGCCGGGTCGGCCGTCGTCGCCCACCAGGTACTTGGGCGCCAAGAACAGGCTGATCCCCTTCACCCCGGGCGGGGCGTCGGGGGTGCGGGCCAGCACCAGATGGCAGATGTTCTCGGCGGCGTCGTGGTCGCCCCAGGTGATGAAGATCTTCTGGCCGGTGAGGCGATAGCCGCCCTCGCCGTCCGGCTCGGCGCGGGTGGTGACGGCGGCGAGGTCCGAGCCGGCCTGCGGCTCGGTGAGGTTCATGGCGCCCGTCCACTCGCCAGAGACGAGCTTAGGCAGCACCAGGCGCTTCTGGCGCTCGGTGCCGTGCAGGTCGAGCGCCTCGATGGCGCCCTGGGTCAGCATGGGGCAGAGGCCGAAGGCCATGTTCGAGGCGTGGACCATCTCGAAGACGGCCAGCTCCATGGCCTTGGTCAGGCCCTGGCCGCCGTATTCCTGCGGCGAGGACAGCGAGTTCCAGCCGCCGGCGACGAAGGCCTGGTAGGCGTCGGCGAAGCCCGGCGCGGCGGTGACCTTGCCGTTGGCGTAGGTCGCGCCCTTCTGGTCGCCGATGCGGTTCAGAGGCGCGAGCTGCTCCTCGACGAAGCTTCCGGCGGCTTCGAGCACCGCGACGACGGTGTCCTCATCGAGCTCCGGGAAGGCGCTCGCCACCAGGGCCGAATGGCCGACCGTCTTGAGAGCGAAGGCCAGGTCACGGGTGGGCGCGCGGAACGACATGCAGGACTCCTTGTCGAGATCGGCGCTATTTAGGCCATGCCGGCCGGTCGGCAAACCGCCAAGCGCGGGGCGTCCAGGCGAGGGACGGCGCCGCGTTGCGATTGCAACAGTATCGATTACATTCGGGGCGCAGACCCGTCGCCGCCTGGTCCAGTTCGTGAAGCCGCAGAGTTCCCCCGCATGACAGACACCGCCGCTCCCGCCCCGGCCCGGGCGAGCCGCTATTCCATGATCGCCATCGTCCTACACTGGGCGATCGCCGCGGCGATCATCCTGCAGATCGTCCTGGCCGGCCGCATGGAGGGCCCGGCGAGCCCGAAGGTGTTCGCCGTCATCCAGCTGCACAAGTCGGTGGGGATCACGGTGCTGCTGCTCAGCCTGGCGCGGCTGGGCTGGCGGCTGGCCAATCCGCCGCCGCCGGAGACCTATGAACTGGCCGGCTGGGAGCGGCTGCTGTCGCGGATCGTCCACGTGGGCTTCTACGTGCTGATGATCGCCGTGCCGCTGACCGGCTGGATCATGGTCTCGACCAGCAAGTTCGTGATCCCGACCCTGCTCTACGGCGTGGTCCCCTGGCCGCACATCCCGGGGCTGGAGGGCCTGCAGGGCGCGGCGCGCGAGGTCTGGCACGAAATCGGCGAGGTCGGCCACGACGTGCTGGTCAAGGGGATCTACGTGCTGCTCGCGCTGCACGTCGGCGGGGCGCTGAAGCACCAGCTCTTCAAGCCGGGCGAGCCGGTGCTGGCCCGCATGGCGCCGGGCGCCGTCGCCGGCCGCCGGCTGGAGCCGCGCCTGGCGGCGATCGCGCTGGGCGTCCTGGCGGTCGTCGTCTTCGGCAAGCTGGTGACGCCGCCCACGGCCCATACCGCCGCGCCCGCGCCGGCGCTGGAGCCGGTCGACGAGGCGATCTCCGAGCCGGGCGTCGACGCCGCGCCCGCCGCGCCGCAGGCCGCCGCGGAGCCGCCGGTCGAGGCCGCCGCGCCGACCGAGACCGAAGCGGCGCCGGCCGAGCCCGTGCGCTGGGCGATCGCGCCCGGCTCGGTCCTGGCCTTCTCGACCACCTGGGGCGGCGAGCCGATCGAGGGGCGCTTCAAGACCTGGAGCGGCGACATCGTCTTCAGCCCGCAGGCGCTGGAGAGGTCCAAGGTCTCGATCAGCATCGACCTGACCTCGGCCGACACCGGCGACGCCCAGCGGGACATGAGCCTGCCGTCGGCGGACTGGTTCGACGCGGCGGCCCATCCCAAGGCCACGTTCACGGCCGAGCGCTTCGAGGCGCGCGGCGGCGACCGCTATGTGGCCAGGGGGCGGCTGACCCTGCGCGGGGCGACCAGGCCCCTCGACCTGCCGTTCGAGCTCAAGATCGACGGCGACAAGGCCCGCGCGCGCGGTGTAACCACCCTGGACCGTACGGCGTTCGGCGTGGGGCAGGGCGAGTGGGCGAGCACCGACCAGATACCGGCGGGCGTGACGGTGAGCGTGGACGTGAAGGCGACGCGGCGCTGAAGGCCGCCGTCGAGGCGCTGCGCGCGGGCCGGCTCGTCATCCTGCCGACGGAGACGGTCTACGGCCTGGCCGCGGACGCGGGAAACCCGCGCGCGGTGGCGGCGATCTACGAGGCCAAGGGGCGGCCGAGCTTCAACCCGCTGATCGCCCATGTGGCCGACCAGGCCAGCGCCGAGCGGATCGGCCGCTTCGACGAGCGCGCCCGCAGGCTGGCGGCGCGCTTCTGGCCGGGACCGTTGACGCTGGTGGTGCCGATCGCCGATCCGCAGGCGGTGTGCGACCTGGCCCGGGCGGGGCTGGACACCGTGGCGCTGCGCGTGCCGGGCCATCCGGTCGCGCGCGCGGCCCTGGCGGCGTTCGGCG
>Ga0209066_10007697_pt1 | contig 10629 bp, 5 predicted proteins | sample All_14_2_FD_187198 | JGI IMG/M metagenome (GOLD analysis project Ga0209066, IMG submission 187198) | Freshwater microbial communities in response to fracking from Pennsylvania, USA - Allegheny Zone_MetaG_DW_15 (SPAdes) (version 2) ... | reverse complement strand
GAATGAGATGTCTTACCGTTGTCCATACTGCAAGCAGGACCTTGGCCCGACGCCGTCGAGCCACTGTGCCCGGTGCGGAAAGTTCGTGCGCGTGCCGGTGAAGCAGACGACGGAGCAGTGGTGCCTCAGGCGCCGCGCGCTCAACCGCATCGCGCGTGAGTACGAGCAAAAGAAGGCCGAGCTGCAGAGCGCGGTGCCGCCGACGCTGTTCCGCAATCCCAAATTTTATCTCGGCGTGATCGTCGTGCTCGCGCTCATCGGCGGGTCGCTCTTTACCGCGACGGACCACGCGGTTCAGAAGCTGGAGGTGTCGCCGCCGATGCGGGCCCTGCGCCATCTGGACGTGTTGGCGGAGGCGCTGGGCCGCTACCGGTTCCATGTCGGCCACTATCCGACGGCGGCGCAGGGGCTTGCGGCGCTGGTGCGCGATCCGCATGCCCCCAAGTGGGACGGGCCGTACATCAACCTGCTGCGCAAGGATCCCTGGGAGACGCCGTTTGTGTATGCGCCGGCGACGGATGGGCTGCCGACCCTTTTCTCCTGCGGCCCGGACAAGACGCCGGGCACCCCGGATGACCTCCGTCCTGATCCCGCGCGCTTCGAGCCCGGCACGGAGTGGACCAACGGCTGGGTTTCCGCTGAGAAGCGCCTGATCGGTGTGACGGTTATGCCTTCTGCACCGAAATAATTCTTTGTGCCGTTCGAACGTTCAACGAGAGAGTGACCGAGGAAGCCGTATGAGAAGCCGTCCGTTTGTTCGACGAGGCTGCGTTGCCTCTGCTGCCGCGGCGCTTGCCCTTGTGTCCGGAAGTGTGCCTGCCTTTGCTCAGGAAACCGATCCTGGGCGCGCTCCCACGGGCGTGATCACACAGCCCGGCGACCTTCTCAAAGAGGCGGACGGCACCGAGTTCCGGTTCAGCTATTTCCCCTCCTCGGACCGGTTGCGCTTCCTTCTCCTGTGTCCGGAGGGAACCCCCTTCACGCGGTGGTCGGCGGTGCTCACGGCAGACGGCAAAAACAAGCCGCTGAAACGCTTCGAAGGGGGCCTCCCGATGGCTGCGGCAGGGGTGACGCTTCAAGCGCCGCCGCTGGCGGACGGAACGTATGCGATCCTGTTGAACCTGACCGGCCCCGGCGAACGGCGGCGTGAAATCAGGCGGACGTTCGAGCGGCGCCGGTTCGCTTGGGAAAATTCGAAACTGGGCCTTGACCGCTGTGTCATTCCTCCCTTCACGCCGCTGACGGCCGACGCGAAAACGTTGCGCGTCGGGTGTGTGCTGAGGGAACACGAGCTGGAAGGCAACGGCTTGTGGCGGCAGGTGACCAGCCAAGGGCATCCGCTGCTGGCCGCCCCGATGCGGCTCGAGGTCGAAGCCGAGGGCTCGGTCTACGCGGCCCGCGGCAGACGCGTGCGGTTCGACGAGAAAGCTCCCGACCGCGTCCGGGGCCGCGCGGCCTGGAGCGCCGGCCCGGTGCGCGGACGCACCGAGTTCTCCTTCGAGTACGACGGCATGGCGAAGCTCTCGATTCATCTCGAACCTGCGTCGCACGGCGTGGAGGCTTTGCGGCTGGTGATCCCCCTGAGAACGGACGAGACGTGGCTCATGCATCCCGTGACCGACCTGCTGCGCTTCCACTACGCGGGCCGCATCCCCGACGGCTCCGGCACGCTCTTCGACTACAGCGGCAAAACCAACGCCGTCCGTTACACCGAGTCGGGCTTGCCAGATGCCAACGGCAAGGTGTGGGACTCGCGCCATGTGGGGCGCCACAAGCTGCCCGCTCCGTTCGTGCCCTACATCTGGCTGGGAGGCCCCGAGCGCGGCCTCTGCTGGTTCGCCGAGAACGACCGCGACTGGAACCTCGACCCGCAGCGCCCAGCGCTGGAGATCCGGCGGCAGGGCGGGACCACGACGCTGATTGTCCATCTCTTCACGCGCCCGACTGCCCTCACGCGCCCGCGCACGCTCACCTTCGGGCTGATGGCCACGCCAGCCAAGCCGATGCCCGAAGCGCCGGTGAGCTTCCGCCGCTGGTTTCCGGGAGCGCAGGTCGCCAACACCGAGCAGGTGGTGAACTTCGGCTTCATGGGCGCCTGCTACTACTGGGGCGCGGCGGGACCTTGTACCGCGTTTTATCCCGCCTTCAAAAACTTCTCCGTCTACGACGAATTCGCCCGCCTGCGCAAAGGCGGAGCCGCCGATTTCACGTTCACCGAAACCTGGCTCAAGCAGTTCCAGGCCCCCGAGTTTCAGCCGGATCTTGTCACCTATCGGAACCACATCAACTGGTCGCTGCGCTTCTTTGACAAGGGCGCGTGGGGCTCGCAGCCCGACAAGGGGCGCACGGGGTGGATCATTCCTTACACTAACGCGCGCGCCGTCAACTGGGGCGAAGAGGCTGCGACGTTCATGGACGAGTGGAGCACGATGGACATCGCCGACCCGCGCTGGCCGGGCGAAGAGCGCTTCGTGCGCGCCAAAGACGGCGTCTGCCGCCTCGCCGCCTACGGCAAGGTCTCGGTTCCCGGCGAGGCTTCGGGCATCGCCTACGCCATTGACCCCTTGCCGAGCTGGCAGAACATGGTGCTCCACTATGAGAAGCGCATGCTGGAAACCTTTGCCGACGGCATCTACTACGACGACTTTTTCCTGTCGCCGAACGTCACGCCCACCGGGCCGGGGTATGTGGACGATGAGGGGGTGCTCCGACCCGGCGTTGCCATCTTCGGCTTCCGCGAGCTGGCCAAGCGCACGGCGGTGATGCAGCACCGAATGGGGCGGCGCCCGCTGGTGTTCATCCACATGACCAACGCGAACATCATCCCGCTGCTCTCCTTCGGCACGATTCTCCTCGACCACGAGTGGCGCGATCAGGGCGCGTTCAAAGAGATGGACTGCCAGGAGCGCCTCTACCTCGACGATGACACGAGCCTGCTGCTCGCACAAAGCACGGGGCTTCAGAGTGGCTGCCTCAGCGTCTGGCATAACCTGTTCCACGGGGATGAGCGCCTCACGCGCAGCGCCTTGGGAGTAGCGCTCACGCACGAGATCAAGTGCGGCCTGTGGTACGGGCCGCTGCACGAGCGCACGACGGCGCTGCTGGCCGACTTCGGCTACGGGCTGCCCGACTGCCGCGTCTGGCGGTATTGGGACGACGCGCAGCCCGTGAAAACGGAAGGCGCGTCCGTGAAGACCCTTGTTCTCGCGCGGGGCGGGCAGGCGCTGCTGATCGTTGCCAGTTACGGGCCGGGCGGCGAGGCGTGCATCACGCTCGATCAGACGGCGCTCGGACTCGAAGGCGATGGGGTGGCCGTGAATGCCGAAAACGGCGAGCGTCTCGAACAAGTTACGCCGGGGCGGTTCAAGGTGTCCCTGCCCCGGCACGACTTCCGGATCATCCGCGTCGTTACACGTTGAAGAGGAAGTGGACGACGTCGCCGTCTTGGAAGAGGTACTCTTTTCCCTCGACGCGCATCACGCCGGCGGCCTTGGCGCCGGCTTCGCCGCTGAGGCGCACGTAGTCCTCGAAGGCGATCACTTCCGCGCGGATGAAGCCGCGCTCGAAATCGGTGTGGATGACGCCCGCGCACTTGGGCGCGGTCCAGCCGCGGTGGAAGGTCCAGGCGCGGACCTCCATCGGCCCGGCGGTGAAGAAGCTCGCGAGGCCGAGCGTGTGGTAGGCCATGCGGACGGTCTGGTCCAGCCCGCTCTCTTTGAGGCCGTACGAGGAGAGGAAGTCATCGCGCTCGGCGTCCGAGAGCCCGGCCATTTCGGCCTCCATTTTGGCCGAGATGACGACCACATCGCACTTCTTCTGGGCGGCGTGCTCCTTGACGCGCGTGACCTGGGCGCTGTCGGCGCCGAGGTCGCCCTCGCCCGCGTTGGCGCAGTAGATCACCGGCTTGTCGGTAAGCAGCTGGAGCTCGGCCAGCGTGTTCTCGATGGGGTCAGCCTCGCCGCGCGGATAGGTGCGCACGGGGTGTCCCGCATCGAGGTGTTTCATGAGCAGCTCCATGGCGTCGACCTCTTTGCGCAGCTCCTTGTCGGCGCGCGACTGGCGGCCCACGCGGTCGATGCGCTTTTCGAGCGACTGCATGTCGGCGAGCACGAGCTCGGTCTCGATGATCTCGATGTCGCGGATCGGGTCGATGCCGCCCTCGACATGCACCACGTCGTCGTCGTCGAAGCAGCGCACGACCTGGATGATGGCGCTGGCCTCGCGGATGTTGGCGAGAAACTTGTTGCCGAGGCCCTCGCCCTTGCTCGCGCCGCGCACGAGGCCGGCGATGTCGATGAAGTCCACCGTGGCCTTGACGATCTTCTCCGGCTTGGCGATCTTGGCCAGGGCATCGAGCCGCGCGTCAGAGAGGGGGACGGTGGCCTTGTTGGGCTCGATGGTGCAGAAGGGGTAGTTCGCCGCCTCCGCGTTCTGGGCGCGGGTGAGCGCGTTGAAAAGGGTTGATTTGCCGACGTTGGGAAGGCCGACGATGCCGACTCCGAGTGCCATGTTAAAATCCTTTGCGTGGTGCGGTTTGTCCGGCGCTAGTAAAGCGGGAGGGGCGTTTCGATCTTAGCGGACTTGATGAGGGCGGCTTTGAGCCGGGCAAGCTCTTCCTTTTCACGGATCGAAAGCATTTCGGCTTTTGCGCTTTCCCGGTCGAGTGTCGGCAGCGCCTTTTTCTTTTCCAGCATGATGTGGGAGATTTTGACGGAAACGTCGGGGGCGCTGTTGGTGGTGCCTTCGACCTGCAGGAAGGGCTTGTTCCGTTTGAGGAGTTTGACGATGTGGTAGGAATAGGGGGTCTCGACGATGTCGCTGAGCGTGTTCTCTTCCATTTTAAACGCCACGTCGGCGAGTTCCTCGCGGATGTCTTCGCGCTTGAAGGTGCCCCACTCTCCGCCGTTTTCGCTGCTGTCGCACTCCGATTCTTCCTTGGCGATCTCGGCAAAATCGGCGCCGTCCTTTATCTTTTTGAGAAGCCCCGCGATTTTTGGGCGCAGCCCGTTGTTGTATGCGTCGATTTCCGCGTTTTTCTTGTTGCGGCCTTCGATGTATTGGGTGAGGTCGTCGTCGCTGATGTGGATCTTGGGGCGGATCACGTCGCGGGTCAGTTTCTCTGTCAGGAGCGTGTTGGCCAGATCAAGGTTAACGAATGAACCGGGCGTAGCGATTTCTTTCCGGAAAGACTCGAGGCTTTTCGGATTTTTTGCGAGGGATTCAAAGAGTTTACTTTTTTTGGCCTCAATCTCTTCAGGTGTCAGCGTGAGCCCCTGTTTCTTTGCCTCTTGAGCCAAAACGGCTTTGGTGATGAAGTGTTCGGCAATCTTCATGATGTTCTTCATCATGATGTTATTCCGCTCGGCCTCGAAATCAGCCACCGTCACGCCTGCTGGCAGAGTGAAATTGGCGATCATCATTTCGGCATGGTGCTTCATGGCGCCCCACAACAAGAGATCGCCGTTGACGTTGATGATCGGGTCTGTCGCCTTCAGATCGGGCAGGGTGACGGCCTTTTTGGGTGATTCCTTCAGCGGCGCGGCGAGCTTCCCGCTCTGAGTCGGGCGCCAGTTCTCTCGGTTGCGCACCATTTTCTTGGGCGTGCGGCGCGGTCCAACCGCCTGGGGCTTTGTGGCCGGGGGAGTCGCGTTTGTCGCGGCCTCGCCGAGAACGGCGAGCAAAGAGAACAAGCAGATAACAAGCTTAGGCATCAGGCAGAACGGGAGGGATAAAGACACGAGAGCTCCTTTTTTTTGTCCGTTTCAGTATATCGGCCTGCGGGGGGCATTTCAAGTGCTGATCCATCCTGTAAAAAAAAGGGGCCGAAAGGGGCCGAATGGGGTTGACCTATTGTAACCATAGTGGCATACTATACATTCAAAAAGCGCAACGTGTGCAGTGACCTGGCAGGCGGTGCGGAAAAAATGGAGCAATGAAACGATGAAACACCTGTCCGCCTCTTTATTAGCGGCTTCTTTGACGATTTCCGCAATGGCCTACCCGTCCATCAGCAGTGGACCGGTTCAGTTGAACGTATGGAACAAGAACATGGCCGCGGCGAAGGCGTTTGCCTTGGCGAATAACCGTCCGGCTATGGTTGCTGTGGTGGATTCGGAGACGTGTTCATACTGCACGAAGTGGAACTCCAATATTCTGATGCTGTCGGCGTGGCCGGCGTTTCTGGCGCAAAACCCGATGGTTCTGATCTGGGTGGACCGGGCGACCCTGACGTCGACCGAGTGGTCGGCCAACACGGCCCCTTACCGCACGAACGGGGGCATTTCTTTTCCGACCATCGCGATGCTTAACCCGAACGGCAGCTTGGCCGACAAATTTCTCGCCCGCGATTCGCTGGGCAAGGATCCCGGGTTTTACACCCGCGTGAAGAACACCACCAACCGGTATCCGTACAATCCGCCATCGCCTGTCCCGGGGGTGATTGGCTTCGAAGCGGCCTCCAAGTCGGTCAGCGAAGGGGATGCCACCTGTTGGGTGAAGGTTGTGAGGACGGGCGGCAGCTCCGACGCGCAGACGTTCAGCTATGTGACGTCGGACGGGACGGCGTCGGCGGGTGTGGACTACACCCACACGGCCGGGTCGCTGACGTGGTCGGCGGGGGACGCGGGCGACAAGTACATCGGGGTTCCGTTAACCAACGACGGCCAGTGGAAAGCGCCGACGAACCGGACGTTTACGGTCACGCTGGCCAAGACGTCGGGAACGGCCGGCACCGGCACTCTGACCTCCACGGTGACGATTCAGGAGGTTTCGCCGTTGACCCAGGGAGTGGTCGGTTTCGCAGCGGCGGACGGCGGGTCTCTCCACGAAGGCCAGGCCTACACGGGCAGTGTCGCCCGCACGGCAGGGACCGTCGGAGCGACGACGGGCACGCTCTCTGTCACAGTAGGGTATACGCTTGATGCGACCGAATTCGTTTGGACGAACGGCGAAGCCGGGCCGAAAACGTTTGTGGTGAGCGTGCCTGCCGCGACGCCGGCGTATGACCCCCACACCTTCGATGTGACGGTGGCGGTGACGGGCAGTGCGGCGGCTGGGATCACGAACACGACGGTGACGGTGCTCGACGACTTGGTGAGCCAGACGTTTGCGGAGTATGTGGTGTCGCAGGTCGGCAACCCTGCTTACGCGCCGTTGACCCAGGAGCAGGGCGTGTGGTTCTACAATGATACGGAAGGGGCGTTGCGCGGCGAACCGCTGGACAACGGCGAGAGCGCGGAGCTTTCTTGGACGGCCCCGGGCTCAGGCCGGTTGACGTTCACTGCGCGCGACAGCGCTTCGCTTTTGTCGCCGCCTTTGGTGGGGCCGCCTCCGGCTTCCGGAACCTTCAAGGTTGTTGTCGGCGGCGACACCAACTTGATCGGGTCTTCCTATGCGACCTACTCGGTTCTGGTGAACGTGGGTGACACGGTGTCGTGGATTGCGCAGGCGCAGGCTGACGGGTTCTATGGCATGGTCAAGGATCTGGTGTGGGAACCTCTCAATCCGGTCGCCGGCACGGGGTACAGTCCGGTCAGCGGGCGGAAGCTTCAGGTCGCCGATGTCCGCGACGACAACAGCCTGGTCGACCTCGTGTGGCAGGTGGCCGGGGCGAATCCGGCGGACACGCTGTATCGGATCTATGCCGGCAGCACGGCGGGGGCTTTGACGCTCGCACACACAGGGACGTCAGCCACCGGCGGCGTCAACGCGGTGGACGCGGGTATCGTGAATACCGCTGCGGCGCAGGGGTGGGTCTACTGGCGTGTCGATACGGTCCTTACGGGCGCGACGGCCCGGACCGCTTCGCAAACAGGGCCTGTCTTCAACTTTGCCGTGATCGATCTGCCGCTGTTTGTGGCACCGACCCCCGGAGGAGGTTCTCTGGTCAATGCCTTCTTGGATGCGGGCGCGTTCATTCAGATCCGCGCGGAGAGCGCGACGGCGGTGACCTACTCGGCAACAGGGCTGCCGTTCGGGATGTCGATCAATGCCGGCAGCGGCCTGATCAGTGGCGAGCCCCAGAGGGTCGGCAGCTATCCGGTGGTGATCACCGCGCGCAACAGTGAAGGCCCTGTGACGGTGGCGTTCACTATCCGGGTTCAGGCGTTGCCCGGCCAGAGTGCAGTCGGCACGTTTAACGGCTTCTTCTATCAGGGCGCGGAGCGGATGGTCCGCGGCACGGTGGAAATGACCTCGTCGTCGAGCGGGGCCTTGAAGGTCAAAGCGTTTCTGAATGGTACCAGCTATACCCTGCGCGGGGGGTGGACGACCGGCACGCCGGAGGGGACCTTCACGGCACAATTCCAGCATCGCCTTGCCGGCGCGTGCACCATTCAGGTCGATGCGGCCGGGATCATGACCGGAAGCTTCAACGGAGCGTCCTTGCTCGGACGGCGTCTGAACCTGACGCGCACGTTGGAGTTCATCGGGTATTATACCACGCTTTTGGAGGTTGCGGCGTGCCAGCCGTACAGCCCGAGCATCAGCAATGTGCCGCAGGGGGTTGGCTACCTGACTTTCAGCGTGAACGGCCGCAGTTCGGTCAAGTACAGCGGTGCTTTGGCGGACGGGACCAAGGTCAGCGGGGCATCCGAGCTCGCGGTGTACAGCGGCGCCGAGTTGGCGGCGTTGGGTTATACCGGTGTGGTGGCCGGACGCTCCTACGCCTGCTTCCCCGTGTACAAGACGCTTTATTCGCGTCGCGGTGTCGTGGCCGGTCAAGTGTGGATCGACGGCATGAATGCCGCGGCTCCCGTGGATAACCGCGTGTCCATCACAGGCTCCTCGTGGGTCTATCCCGGCCGTAATGCCGTGTTGATCGCGGATGGGTTTGCGGCCTCGTTCGACGAGGTCGCGTTCACGGAAATCGGCGCGTATTACGGGGTTCTGCAAAACCTTGCGCCGGTTTATGGCGGGGCAACCTTCACGGTGGCACAGGGCTCGGCCATATTGCAGGCGGTTGGCCTGTCGGTCACCTTGCCGTCGGGCAATGCGCTCGGCGCGAGTCTGAGCGCCAGATACTCGACCGGACTGTTCTCTGGCAGCTTCCGGCTGGTGCCGCAGGTGGTGGGTGGCCGCGCGACAACCACGCGCTACGCCGGAGCCTTTGTTCCGGCGCTGGGTACCGGCGGCGGTTACTATCTCGAAGACGACCCGTCTGTGGCAGGGTACAGTCTGGAGCGCTCCCGCAGCGTTCTGATCGCGCGGTAAAGACGCGCACCGGACAGGTTCAATGTTCATGAGCAGCGGCGGGGCTTGTCCCCGCCGTTATTTATGTTTACTATACCGGGTAGCCGGACCGTCAGATTGAACTCGGCAAAGGAGAAAAGGTTTATGCGTCGAAAAATGATTTTCGGAGTTGTAGCAGGGTGCCTCGCCTTGGCGGGTGTGCTGTACTTCTTGGCGTCCCGTGACGGCAAGAGCCGTTCGGCGGCGGGGGATTCTGCGGCTTTGCTGAAGCAGAAGGCAGGTGCGCCCAGCGCGAAGGGGTCACAGAAAAAAGAGCGCGACGCCCAAAAGGCGCAGTTTTCTGAGGAGGGCGAAGAGGCCGCCGCCGCGGAGAAGGGGGCCAAGAAGAGGGCGATGCGGCTTGGTGAGGTGAAGCCTTCTGATGTGGACGCGAATGATGCGTCGGCGGTGACGACCAAGCTGGATGACTTGTTGGACGACGAGGATTACGACGCTGTTTTGCGCGAGGCGGTGCGCTTGAAGACGCATCCGGATGCCGAGGTCCGGAGCCGGGTTCTCTTGGCCCTGCACTGGACCGGCTTGAAGGGATTGGGTGATCTGACAGGCATGCTGAAGGACCCTGATCCAGACGTGGCGAGCGAGGCGATGGATTATTGGAAGATGGCGCTGTCTGAAGTGGAGAACTCGGCGGACAAGGCGGAGCTGTTGACGAAAGCCGCTGAAGTTATGGGTGACGATATGCCTGTGGAAGAGTTTAACAGTATACTGGACGTGGTCAACACGCTCGAAGAAGTTGATGCGGTGCCGGCGCTTGTCAGTTTGCTAAACCAGAGCCAGAAGGACGACCAGATCACCGAGATCATCGGCACGTTGGACACGATCATCAATTCGGAAACGCCGATGGAGACCAAGGATGATGTGGTGAAGGCTGTGGGGGTATGGACTCAAGAGCAGGCGTCTGAGGAAAGTGTTGAGGTTGGCGGCGGCATCTTGCGGCGGAATGTCAGGAAGTCGAGTGTCCAGAAGAAATAGGGGATGGGAGTGCTATCGCGTTTTTGTTCCGCTGCGCTTTGGGGTTGGGAAACGGCAGACCAAAGGAGGTGCGTATGAAAGGCGATCTGAGGTTTAAGCTCTGCGTGTTTGCGGCTGTGCAGGCCTGCCTGGTGCAGGCCGCCAGCAAGGCCGGCGTGGTTTCCGCGCCGTCCGCCACGCGTCCGCCCTCGTTTGTGCAGAAGGCGCTTCCATCGTTGCCTCCCTCCTTTGCGGCGGGCCTTTGGGATACGGAAGTGCATGTCGCCCTGGGGCCGGTGGATCTGGAGGTTGTCGGGCGAGAGGACGCTCTGCGGGCGCGGGAGGGGAAGGCGTTCCGCATCGGGGTGGTTCGCGATCTTCCAGAAGCGGTGGCGCTTGCGGACGCCAAGAGCCGCGTAGGGCAATGGG
>Ga0209066_10007695_pt1 | contig 10630 bp, 12 predicted proteins | sample All_14_2_FD_187198 | JGI IMG/M metagenome (GOLD analysis project Ga0209066, IMG submission 187198) | Freshwater microbial communities in response to fracking from Pennsylvania, USA - Allegheny Zone_MetaG_DW_15 (SPAdes) (version 2) ... | reverse complement strand
GCTCGGCGGCGCGCACCTGATCGCGCATGCGCGTGGCGCCCGTGCGCAGCACTCCGGCCAGCTTGGCACCTTCGCGTTCGCGACTGGCGACAAACTCGTCGAGCAGCGTGGCGAAGAGTTCCATGGCGGCGGTTTGCAATTGATCCGGGGCAACCGTATCGTCGGCCAGCACGCCGGGCCAGCGCAACACGTCAGCGACGGACAGCGGCTTGGCCTGCGGCAAAGACTGGCGCACGGCAGCTTCCATGCGTCCCAGCTCAGCCAGCAGCACGGGATTCGGCGTGCGTTCACGTGCGGCACCGCCTTGCATCGGTTGCGCCAGCAGATAGGCGCGGCATTCGAGCTTGCCGCGCCCGATGCGTTCGGTGATTTTTTCGCGCAGCGGCATTTCCAGGAAGCGCAGTTCTTCGCCAAGACGGAAGCTGATGTCGAGATAGCGCGAATTGACGCTTTTGATTTCAAGGTTCAGCATCGCGCTACCCAGGTCGCGGCTGGCGGCGGCATAACCGGTCATGCTGTGGATCATTGATGGGCGCTCATAAAAGATTGGGAAACAGGCTCCGCCGACACGCGCCACTGTTTACAGCATGGGCGGGAACAGCGAGAATCAGCGGAGTATAACAATCCACCTTATGCCCCACGCAAGCAACCATCCCCTGCCCTCCGGCTATTTGCTGGAAGGCTATCGCATCGAACGTCGAATCGCGTCTGGCGGGTTCTCCATCGTCTATCTGGCGCATGACGCAAACCAGATGCCCCTGGCCATCAAGGAATACATGCCGCACATGCTGGCGCTGCGTGACGCCGGAGAAACCGATGTCCGTATCGCAGCAGACCATCAGGCGGAATTCCAGCGCGGGCTGACTTATTTCTTCGAGGAAGCGCGCGTGTTGAGCGGCTTGCATCACCCGAACGTCATGCGCGTGACGAACTTCTTCCGCGCCAACGGCACGGCTTACATGGCGATGCGGCTTGAACGCGGCCGCACCCTGCATGAACACATCCATGCGCTGCACGGGCGCATCAGCGAGGCCGCTTTTTCCAGCCTGTTCAGCCAGTTGATGCAGGGACTTGGCGAAGTGCATGGCTGCGGCCTGCTACATCTGGATTTGAAGCCGGCCAACATCTGGCTGCGGCCTGACAACACCCCCGTGATCCTGGATTTCGGCGCGGCGCGCTTTGCCGTGGATATTGGCCCGCCCGCGCCACGCGCCATGTATACACCGGGCTATGCCGCGCCCGAGCAGTATCATGGCAATTACACGCTGGGCCCCTGGACCGACATCTACGCCATCGGCGCCTGCATGTATGCCACGCTGGCCAAAACGGCGCCACCACCGGCCGATGACCGTCTCATTGATGACTATTTGCAACCGGCGCGGCAGCGCTTCAGCGATTTTTATTCACCGCGCCTGTTGATCGCCCTTGATGAATGCCTGCGCCTTTCTCCCATCCTCCGTCCGCAGAGCGCAAACGCCTTGCGGACAGCATTGGACAGCGCAAGCAGCTCGGGGTGGCCGGCGTGGCTGAGAAAATTGCGTCATCATCTACAACCTTGACCTCCTTCAACCCGGACAGAAAGCAACCATGAACCACACCGCAAGTTCCCGCATCCCGCGCACTGAACGCACACCCCAGCAACTGCGTGAATTGAAAATCACCCGCCACTACACCTGCCATGCCGAAGGCAGTGTGCTGGTCGAATTTGGCTCGACCAAGGTATTGTGCACCGCCAGCGTGGAAGAATCCGTGCCGCCATTTTTGCGCGGCAAGGGTTCCGGCTGGGTCACCGCCGAATACGGCATGTTGCCACGCTCGACGCACACGCGCAGCGCGCGCGAAGCGGCGAAGGGCAAGCAGTCTGGCCGCACGCAGGAAATCCAGCGCCTGATCGGCCGCAGCTTGCGCGCGGTGACTGATCTGGCCATGCTGGGCGAGTGCCAGATCACGCTGGATTGCGACGTGCTGCAAGCCGACGGCGGCACGCGCTGCGCGTCGATTACCGGCGCTTGCGTCGCGCTGCATGATGCACTGGCAACGCTGGTGGCCAGTGGCAAACTGCCCGCCAACCCGCTGCGCGAACTGGTCGCCGCGGTCTCGGTCGGCATCGTCGATGGACAGCCACGCCTCGATCTGGATTACGTCGAAGACTCGGCCTGCGATACCGACATGAATGTGGTGATGACGGCCAGCGGCGGCCTGATCGAAGTGCAGGGCACGGCCGAAGGCGCACCGTTTTCGCGCATCGAGCTGGATACGTTGCTGACACTTGCGACGCAAGGCATAAACAATATCCTCCAGGCGCAACGCACGGCGCTGGGCATTTGATGCAATCCAGCATCTTGCTGCCATGCAAAAGCTGATTCTCGCTTCAAACAACCCCGGCAAGTTGCGCGAGTTCTCCCAACTGCTCGCGCCACTCGATTTTGCGCTTTTACCGCAGGCGGATTTCGCCGTGCCGGAAGCCGATGAGCCGCATGTCACCTTCATCGAGAATGCGCTGGTCAAAGCCCGTCATGCCGCACGCCACACCGGCCTGCCTGCGCTGGCCGATGATTCGGGACTCGTTGTTCCCGCGCTGGGTGGCGCACCCGGCGTGCATTCGGCGCGCTATGCGGGCGAACCGAAAGACGACCGGCGCAATAACCAGAAACTGGTTGCAGCGCTGGCAAACATCGCTGACCGGCGCGCGCATTACGTCGCCGTCCTGGTGCTGGTGCGCCATGCGGACGACCCGCAACCGCTGATCGGCGAAGGCGAGTGGCATGGCGAGATCATCGCCACACCGCGCGGTGACGGCGGTTTTGGTTACGACCCGCATTTTCTGGTGCCGGATTTGCAACGCACCGCCGCCGAACTGGATGCAGCAGAAAAAAACCGCCGCTCACATCGCGGGCAGGCATTGGCACAACTGATTGCCAAGCTAAAGCATGGCATCTGAGCGTCGCACAATCCCCATCGTCGCCGTCTCACCAGCACCGACTTTTACGCACGGCGCGACAGCTTCCGGCCTTGCCGCGCCGCCACCGCTGGCGCTGTATGTGCACTGGCCGTGGTGCGTCAAGAAATGTCCTTACTGCGACTTCAATTCACACGAAGCCAAGGCGGAGATTGACGAGGCGGCTTATCTGGCCGCGTTGATTGCCGACCTCGAAGCCGCGCTGCCGCAGATATGGAACCGTCCCGTCATCAGCATTTTCATCGGCGGCGGCACCCCCAGCCTGATGAGTGCACGCACGGCGGATGCCCTGCTGTCGGCGATCCGCATGCGTGTGTCGCTGCATGCGGATGCTGAAATCACGCTCGAAGCCAACCCTGGCACGGCGGAAGCGGACAAGTTCAAAAGCTTCCGCGAAGCGGGTGTGAATCGGCTGTCGCTCGGCATCCAGAGCTTTGCCGATGACAAGCTCAAAGCCCTTGGCCGCATCCACGACAGCCGCGAAGCGCGGCAGGCGATTGATCTGGCATTGACGCAATTTACCCGCGTGAACCTCGACCTGATGTACGCGCTGCCGCAGCAAAGTTTTGCCGAGGCGGAGCGCGACATCGACACGGCGATTGCCAGCGGCGTCAGCCATGTTTCCGCCTACCACCTGACGCTGGAACCGAACACGCCGTTTCATCACACGCCACCGCCGCTGCCCGACGACGACATCGCCGCTGACATGCAGGAGATGATCGAAGCCAAATTGGCCGCAGCAGGGTTTGTGCATTACGAGACATCCGCCTTTGCCAAAGCCGGTGAGCAATGCCGCCACAATCTCAATTACTGGACGTTTGGCGATTACCTGGGCATCGGCGCGGGCGCGCATTCCAAGCTGTCCAATCACGCCGCAATCTGGCGCGAGGCGCGCCACCGCCATCCACGTACGTACATGCAAGCCGCAGGTTTGAACCCGCTTTCGGGCGCAGTGCACGGTGATTTCATCAGCACGCGGCAAACCATCAGCGCTACCGATCTGCCCGGCGAATTTATGATGAATGCGTTGCGCCTGAACGATGGTTTTCGGCTGCACCTGTTCACCGAGCGCACCGGCCTGCCGTTGGCGGCCATCGAAAAGTCGGCGCTGGCGGCACGGCGCGAAGGGCTGCTGGAGGCACTGGGCGACACGCTGGGAGACACCCTGCGTCCGACGCTACAGGGGCGGCGCTTCCTGAATCAGTTGCTGGGGCGCTTTCTGGCGGATTAAAGCCAGCCCATGCGGCGGAAGCGGTAGTACAAAATCCCGCAGGTGGTCGCAATCACCGTCAGTGCCACGGGGTAACCGTACATCCAATCCAGCTCCGGCATCACCTTGAAATTCATGCCCCAGATGCCGGCAAACGCCGTGGCCACGGCAAAAATACCGGCCCAGGCGGCAAGCCGCTTGGCCACTTCGCTTTGATCAAGCGTCACCGATGACAAGCTGACCTGGATCGCCGTGCCTATCGTGTCGCGTATGCCATCGAGGCTGGCGTTAATGCGCGTCAGATGGTCATACACATCACGAAAATAATCGCGGCTATTGGCGCACACCGGCGGTACGCGGCCGCTGGTCAGCTTGCCCACCGCCTCCATCAGCGGCAGCACGGCATGCTTGAGCGTCACCGTGCGGCGCTTGACTTCATACAGGCGTTCAATGTTCAAGCGTGCCATGCCCTTGTCGAACAGATGTTCTTCGATGACTTCCAATTCCGTTTCGACGCTGTCGATGATCGGGAAATAACCGTCCACCACCGCGTCCATCAAGGCATACAGCACAAAGCCCGCACCCTGCCTGAGCATCTCCGGCTCGCGTTCGCAGCGTTCGCGCACACCAAGCAGCGGGTGGCTGCTGCGATTGCGCACCGAGAGAATAAAGTTGCGGCCGACAAAAATATCCACCTCGCCGACGTTGATCCCCTCTTCTGCCGGCTCCAGCGTATGCAGCACGGCAAACAGGGTGTCCCCGTATTCTTCGATCTTCGGCCGCTGGTGACCGTGGTGGGCGTCTTCGATGGCCAGCGGATGCAGATCGAATTCATCGCGCATCTTGTCCAGCTCCGCCGGGGTGGCATCGCGCAAGGCCACCCAGACAAAACAATCGGGCTGCTGCAAATAATCGCTGATTGCCTCAATCCCTATATCAGCGAGCTTTTTCCCTTCGCGGTAGGCGACACAGTTGATCAGCATGCGCTAGGCTCCATAAGTCTGTCTATTTTCTGATCTTTTGCGCCGCGCGGATAAAGGAGTATCAGCGGCTTTCCTGCCTTGTTTTGCGGCGTCCCCGATCACGCCATCCCAAGGCGGATATGATGTAACGATCGCAAACCAGTTTCGTATACCCCCCGCATGGCCGACTTCACGCATTTCTCGGTTCAGCCCCTCGCCGGTGCCATTGGCGCGCTCGTCGACGGGATTGATTTGCAAAAACCGCTAAGCGCTGCGGCCGTCGCGGAGATGCGCGCGGCCTGGCTGACGTATGGCGTCATCTTCTTGCGCAATCAACCCTTGCCACCGGCGGCATTCCAGGCCTTCGCCGAGCACTTCGGGAAGGTGATCGAATATCCGTTCGTGCAAGGCATCGCAGGGTTTCCGCTGATCATCCCGGTGCTCAAGCTGCCACACGAGCGCAATAATTTCGGCGGTATCTGGCATACCGATACCAGCTACCTTGCCGAGCCACCGATGGCGACGATGGTCATCGCCCGCGAAGTGCCGCCGGTCGGCGGCGACACCCTGTTCGCCAGCGGCTACGCGGCGTTCGACGCCTTGTCGCCGGCCATGCAGCAAATGCTGGCCGGGCTGCGCGGCGTGAACACTTCCGCCAAGGCGGATACCACCAAGACGCGTGAAGACCGCATCAAGGATTCCGCAACCGACAAGGCCACGCAGGAACATGTGGCGGAACATCCGGTCGTGCGTACGCATCCGGAAACCGGCCGCAAGTCGCTGTATGTGAACTTCGGCCATACCTCGCGTTTTGCGGGGATGACTGAAGAGGAAAGCCGGCCGCTGCTGGATTTCCTGTTTGCCCACCAGATCCGCCCGGAATTCACCTGCCGCTTTTCCTGGACCGTGGGATCAATCGCCTTCTGGGACAACCGCTGCGTACTGCACAACCCGATCAACGACTATCATGGCTACACGCGGCTATTGCATCGCGTGACGTTGCAAGGCGACAAGCCTTGTTAAGCAACCCCAAGGAGACTCGCATGCTGAAACATAGAACCTTCGTTGCCATCACCATGCTGGCAAGTGTCACATTGGCTGTTGTACCGGCAGAAGTACGGGCAGCCACATCGACCACCGTCACACCGCCTGCCCCGGTCGTTTCAACGCCGACGCCACCCCCCACGCCACCCCGTCCACGTGCCCCGCTGGCGCCACCTGCCGTGAATGATGTCAGCCGCGCCTATGAGTTTCGCACCCAGCTTTCCGGCAACCCGGAGTGCCAGCGCTTTGCCACGGAATCCGATGGCATTTTCCTGGATGGCGCACTCGACGATGCGCAGAAAGTAGCCAAGCTGAAGGCCTTGGGCGCAGAAGCCAAAGCCAATAATTGTCTCGCCCCGGCCACAGCCTACTGAACGACTTTGGTTCAGTCCTTGCGGCGAAAGATCAGGTCCCACACGCCGTGGCCCAGGCGCAGGCCGCGTGTCTCGAACTTGGTTTGCGGCCGGTAGGCAGGACGCGGCGCAAAATCGCTGGCGGTATTTTCCAGCAGCGGTTCGGCCGATAGCACGGCGAGCATCTGTTCGGCATACTCCTGCCAATCGGTGGCGCAATGAATATAACCGCCAGGCAGCAGTCGCTGGGCAAGCAGATGCACGAAGGGTGGCTGGATCAGCCGCCGCTTCTGCTGGCGTTTTTTTGGCCAGGGATCAGGAAAGAAAATATGCACGCCGGAAAGGCTTTGCGGAACCAGCATGTCGCGCACGACTTCAACGGCATCATGCTGGATCACGCGCAGGTTGGTCAGTTCGCGCGTGGCGATTTCCTTGAGCAGATTGCCCACGCCGGGTGTATGCACTTCGATGCCGAGATAATCGTTTTGCGGCTGCGCGGCGGCGATGGCGGCGGTGGTCTCGCCCATGCCACAGCCGATTTCGAGAATTCTCGGCGCTGACGATACGCCGCAAAGCCTTGAGTCTGTTTTTGGAAAGTCCCCTTGCAAGTCCTCTTTTGGGACGGCGCGGCCAAACACGGTGTCCAGATCCAGCGGCTGCGCCTGGTACGGAATGCCCCAGCGCGGCATGCCCTCTTCATGAAAACGCCGTTGCGCGGCGGAAACCCGCCCCTGACGCAGCACAAAGCTACGGATGAGTCGGCCAGGGAATTGGCCAGACATTTCTGCACCGTTATCGGTGGGGGAAGGGTGCATAAGGGGCTGGACTTTCCTGGGTAACCGGGGCGGGGGTTAAGGGTGCAGGTGCAGGTACGGCCGGTGCGGCTGGTGCGGCCGGTGTGGCATTGGCCGCGTTGGCGGCCGGTATCCCGGACAGCACGGCTATGGCCGTGACCGGATCATCCTGCAACAACGCCGTCAAGTCGTAACGCGGCCCTTCCATGGCTTGCGGCAGCGTGGCGCAGGCCGCACTTAATTCGAAATCACCCAGCGCCGCATTGATATTTTCCTTGAGCTTGAGTGCGCGGATCAGATCCGGCCACTGCGCGGCTGCCGCCTGTTCGCCAAAATAATAATTCGCCAGATCATGCACGATGGTCGCGATCGCCTGCGCATGAAGCGCGTGCCAGGCGGCATAGGCATGCTGGATAGGCACGGAATGCTCAGGCAGATCAAGGCAAGTCGCGGCCAGCAGCGACACGCCATGCGCCAGGCCGAACAGGCGCTGGCGTACAAGAATTTCCGGTTTGTCGAAGGCGTAACCTTCGCGGCTAGGCAATATCGCTGGTGGCTTAGGCGGCGGTACGCTGTCCGCCATGGATGTTTCAGGCGCAATGGCCGGCGTGGCTTCAGGTATGGTCGCACGTGTGACTTCGGGTGCAACCTCGGGTATAACTTCGGGTGCGGCGATGGGCACAGATGCAGCCATTTCCTCCCCGGCTTGCGCCGGAATCAGCAGCAGATTGCAGGCAAACAGCAGAACAATCCGCAGGTACTTCACTTGTCGCCGATTTTGTCGCCGATCAGGCCGCCGCTGGGCGAACTGGGCGCTGCCGAATAAAATTTCTTGGGCATACGGCCGGCCAGCCAGGCGTCGCGTCCCGCTTCGACGGCTTTTTTCATCGCGCCTGCCATGCGTATCGGGTCTTGCGCGGCGGCAATCGCGGTATTCATCAGCACACCATCGCAGCCCAGCTCCATCGCAATCGCAGCATCCGACGCCGTGCCGACGCCGGCATCGACCAGCACCGGCACCTTGGCCTGTTCGATAATCAGCTTGAGATTCCACGGGTTGAGGATGCCCATGCCGGAACCGATCAGCGAGGCCAGCGGCATGATCGCCACACAGCCGATGTCTTCAAGCATGCGCGCCTGCACCGGATCATCGGCGCAATACACCATGACCTGAAAGCCATCCTTGACCAGGGTTTCCGCAGCGCGCAAGGTTTCCGGCATGTTGGGGAACAGGTTCTGCGCATCGCCCAGCACTTCGAGTTTGACCAGCGCATGACCGTCGAGCAATTCACGCGCCAGGCGCAGCGTGCGCACCGCATCATCGGCCGTGTAACAACCGGCGGTATTGGGCAGTATCGTGAATTGCCCGGGCGGCAATACTTCCAGCAGGGAAGGCTGCCCCGGTTCCTGGCCGATGTTGGTGCGCCGGATGGCCACGGTAATGATCTCCGCGCCCGAGGCGTCGATGGCGGCGCGCGTCTGCACGAAATCCTTGTATTTTCCGGTACCGACCAGCAGCCGCGAGGCATAGGCCTTGCCGGCAATGATGAGCGGGTCGGCGAGCGGCTGCGGATGCGTTGGCTGATTCATGATGTTTGTATGTTCCTGCATTGTTTTCCTGCATTGTTTGCTGCTTGTCAGCCACCGCCCACAGCAATGACGATTTCAATTTTGTCACCCGCTGCCAGCAGGGTTTCGGCATGACGGCTTTTGGGCACGATCTCGCCGTTTTTCTCCACCGCCACGCGCTTGCCGGCCAGGTCGCGCAAGGCCAGCAATGCCGCAACAGTGAGCGGCGCTGGCAGCTGTTGCTTCTCGCCGTTGAGCGTAATTTCCATCGGATGATTTTACTTCAGCAAGCGCCGCCGGGCCAGTTGCAAGGCAATCCAGAAGGCGACGCAGGCGATTACCAGCAAGGCGCCGGCATGCAGCGCGATGTCATGTGGCACATCGCCAAACACCAGCGGGCGGATCAGCGCCACGGCATGGGTCAGCGGCAGCCAGGCGGCCACCGCCTGCACTGCCAGCGGCAATTGCGTCTGCGGGAAAAACACGCCGGACAACAACACCATCGGCGTCAGGAACAAGGTGAAGTAGTACATGAAAAAATCATAGGATGGCGCCAGCGCCGTCATAATCAGCCCCATGCCGGAAAACGCCAGGCCGGTGATGAAAATCACCGGCAATACCCACAAGGCCAGCGGCGAGTGGACGAAACCCAGCAGCGCCACAACCAGCAAAATGGCGCTGCCGGACAACAGCGCTTTGGCCGCCGCCCACAGCCATTCGCCGGCCAGCACATCGTCCAGCGCAACGGGCGCATACAGGATCGCCTCCCAGGTGCGCTGCATGTGCATGCGCGAGAATGACGAATACAGCGCCTCAAAAGAGGCCGCATTCATCGTCGAGGCGCACACCACGCCGCTGGCCAGAAAGGCGATGTAAGGCACGCCGGCAACCTGCGGCAGCAGGCTGCCGAGGCCATAGCCGAGGCCGAATAGGTAGATCAACGGATCGGCCAGATTCCCCAGCAGCGAAGGGATCGCCAGCTTGCGCCACACCAGGAAGTTGCGCCGCCAGACGGCGAATGCGCGGACAGAGATCTGCGGCAATGCGATGCGGTTGAGGACAAGGGGGAAACTCAAGGTCATTTTCCTATCGGTTAATCATTGGTCACATCATGCAACCGGCGTGCAACCGGCGTGCAACCGGCGGCCAAAAAGTCGGCGCTGGTTTGAATCCGTATCTGGACGAGACGACGGCACAGCGCTATCGTAACCGGCTTCCGGCCATTATTTCCAAGGCATGCGAGGGCGTCGGTGTCGCGTTGTTATCGCGTTGGTATCGTATTGGTATCGTTGTGACGGATGCCGCATGACCAAGCGGATTCTAGCTTGATATACTCCAAGGCTGGCCATCCGCCTACCCTCTGATCACTGCAATGCGCACCCTCCTCATTTCCTGCATTTTTTTGCTGGCCGCCTGTTCGGGTGGCCAAAAGACGACAGAAGCGCCTGCGCCAACCCTGGTGCTCGCTGCCCAGATCGAAACCGCCAACGCCAACGTTTATGAATTAAGCGGCGTGGTGCGCGCGCGCCAGGAGGCGCCGCTGGCATTCCGCCTGCCGGGTGAAATCCGCCAGCGCCTGGTTAAGGCCGGGGATCACGTCCAAGCAGGACAAGTGTTGATGACGCTTGACCCACGTGATGTCGAGCAGCAACTATCCGCCGCACGCACCGAGGCCGAGAATGCACAGGCCAACCGCAAACGCCTGGCTGACCTGCGCGGCAAAAACTTCATCAGCCAGC
>Ga0209066_10007694_pt1 | contig 10630 bp, 9 predicted proteins | sample All_14_2_FD_187198 | JGI IMG/M metagenome (GOLD analysis project Ga0209066, IMG submission 187198) | Freshwater microbial communities in response to fracking from Pennsylvania, USA - Allegheny Zone_MetaG_DW_15 (SPAdes) (version 2) ... | reverse complement strand
ACCCGCAGCCGATGACCGCGCGAATGGGGCGGGCGGTCATCGGCTGCGGGTCTCAGCGGGCGGACGACGCGTCCTATTCGATCGTGCGCGCCAGTTCCCGGTTCAGCCACAGGGCCAGCAACGTGCAGGCCGCGCCGGACAGCAGATAGACGCCCGAGGCCGGCAGGCCGAAGCGGGAGGACAGCACCAGGGCCGCGATGGGTGCGAAGCCGGCACCGAACAGCCAGGCGAGGTCCGAGGTCAGCGCCGAACCCGTGTAGCGATGGCGCGGGGAGAAGCGCGAGGACAGCGCGCCCGAAGATTGCCCGAAAGACAATCCGAGCAGCACGAAGCCGATCAACATGAACGTCGCCTCGCCCACCGCGCCGCCGTCGAGGAGCTGGGGCGCGAAGCCGCTGAAGACCGCGATGGCGGCTGCCGAGGCGCCGAGCAGCCGGCGCCGCCCGACGCGATCGGCGATCTGGCCGGAGACGACGATGGCCGCGGTGCCGAGCGCTGCCGCGATCGCTTCGATGACCAGGAAGCCCGCCGGCTCGTCGGGGGTGAAGAGGAAGACCCAGGAGAGCGGGAAGACCGTGACCATGTGGAACATGGCGAAGCTCGCCAGCGGAGCGAAGGCGCCCATGGCGATGGTGCGCCATTCGGACCCGATGGTCTCGCGCACTGAGGCGGGCTCCAGCGCCAGATTCTCGAAGCGCCGCGCATATTCCGGCGTCACAACGATTCGCAGCCGGGCGAAGAGGGCCACGACGTTGATGGCGAAGGACACGAAGAAGGGGTAGCGCCAGCCCCAGTCGAGAAAGTCCTCGGCCGGCAGCGTGGTCGTGAAGAAGGCGAAGAGCAGGCTCGCGACGATGAGGCCAAGTGGTGCGCCAAGCTGCGGGATCATCGCATACCAGCCGCGGTGCCGCTCCGGCGCATTCAGCGCGAGCAGCGAGGCGAGCCCGTCCCATGACCCGCCCAGCGCGAGGCCCTGCCCGATGCGGAACAACGCGAGCAGCATCACCGTCGCATGGCCGATCACCTCATAGCCCGGCAGGAAGGCGATGGCGGCCGTGGAACCGCCAAGCAGGAAGAGCGCGATGGTGAGCTTGGTGCCGCGGCCATAGGCGCGGTCCACTGCCATGAAGAGTATCGTTCCGAAGGGCCGAGCGATGAACGCGAGCGCGAAGACGGCGAAGGAATAGATTGTGCCCGTGAGCGGGTCCACATAGGGAAAGACCAGCTTCGGGAAGACCAGCACCGAGGCGATGGCATAGACGAAGAAGTCGAAGAACTCCGACGTCCGGCCGATGACGACGCCGATTGCGATCTCGCCCGGAGAGATCGCGTGGTGGTCACGGGAATGAAGCGCGAGGGCGTCGCGCTCGGCCTCGGTGGCGGAAAGGGTGTCGGTTGTCATCATCGCTTCGGGGCTCGTGAGATCATCGTTTAAGCGTGGCCGCGGCGGCTTCCGCAAGTCTGGACGAAGGCGATGTCGTGGGTCTCGGACAAAAAGCGTCGTGTGCGGGAATTAACAAATTCACCTATATCCTACTGGGCAACTCATGGCTAACTCCCGCCATGAGCTTCGACAACCGAGCCGGCCGGATGATGCGACGCCTGATCCTTTTCGCGCTGCCCCTGATGCTCGGCGGCTGCAACCTCGTGGTGCTCAACCCCGCGGGTGATGTTGCGCGCCGCCAGGGCGACCTGGTGATGTTGGCCACCGGCCTGATGCTGCTGATCATCGTGCCGGTCATGCTGCTCACCGTGCTCTTCGCCTGGCGCTACCGCTCCGCCAACCGTGCGGCGGACTACGATCCGGAATGGAGCCATTCCACAGGTCTCGAACTCGTGATCTGGGCGGCGCCGCTGGTCATTATCATCTGCCTCGGCGCACTGACCTGGGCGGGGACGCATCTGCTCGACCCCTACCGGGCGCTGGCGCGGATCGGTCCCGACCGCCCGGTCGCGGCGTCGACACGTCCGCTCGAGGTGCAGGTCGTCGCGCTCGACTGGAAATGGCTGTTCATCCTGCCGGAATACGGCATCGCCAGCGTGAACGAACTCGCCGCGCCGGTGGATCGGCCGATCCGTTTCCGGATCACCTCCACGGCCGTGATGAACTCCTTCTTCATCCCGTCTCTCGCCGGGCAGATCTACGCGATGCCGGGCATGGAGACGACGTTGCACGGCGTGATCAATGCCCCCGGCGAGTATGAGGGCTTCTCCGCGAACTACAGTGGCGCCGGCTTCTCCGGCATGCGCTTCCGGTTCCACGGCCTGGACCAGCAGGGCTTCGACGGCTGGGTGGCGCAGGTTCGGCGGGCGGGCGAGGGGCTCGACCGTGCCGGCTTCCTCGCGCTGCAACGGCCGAGCCAGAATGTTCCGGTCCGCCACTTTTCCGCAGTCGACGCGGACCTCTTCTCCGCCGTCGTGAACATGTGCGTGGAGCCGGGGCGGATGTGCCGGCATGACATGATGAGCATCGACGCGCGCGGCGGCCTCGGCGTAGCGGGCATCGACAGCGTGCAGCGCATCGCCCGCAACCGAGGGGCGGGCCCCGCCATGGTCGCCTCCATCTGCGCCATTCCCAGCTTCCCCGAGGCGCGTGCGGTGCCCCCGCCCGTCGCCCAGACCCGGCTGACCGGGGCCGGCCTGCGGCCACCCGGCCTGGAGCGGTCGCAACCCTTGGCCGTCACGCAGTTGCCGGCCGGCCCGGAATCCTGATTGCCATGACCACCGCCTCGGAAGTCAGCCCCATCCTCGGCAAGCTGAGCCTCGCCGCGCTGCCGCTCGATCAGCCGATCCTGGTCGTGACCTTCACCGTGGTCGCGATCCTCGGTGCCACCCTGCTCGGCCTCATCACCTGGTTCCGCCAGTGGGGCTATCTCTGGAAGGAGTGGTTCACCAGCGTCGACCACAAGAAGATCGGCGTCATGTACATGGTGCTCGGCACCATCATGCTGCTGCGCGGCTTCGCCGACGCGATCATGATGCGCCTGCAGCAGGCCATCGCCTTCAACGGTTCCGAAGGCTATCTGCCGCCGCATCACTACGATCAGATCTTCACCGCCCATGGCGTGATCATGATCTTCTTCGTGGCGATGCCCTTCGTCACCGGCTTCATGAACTTCGTCGTGCCGCTGCAGATCGGCGCGCGCGACGTCGCCTTTCCCTTCCTGAACAATTTCAGCTTCTGGATGACGGTCGGCGGCGCGCTGCTGACCATGACCTCTCTCTTCGTCGGCGAGTTCGCCAAGACCGGCTGGCTCGCCTATCCGCCGCTCTCAGGGATCGCCTACAGCCCGGATGTCGGCGTCGACTACTGGATATGGGGATTGCAGGTCGCCGGCGTCGGAACGACGCTGTCGGGCATCAACCTGATCGCGACCATCCTCAAGCTGCGCGCTCCAGGCATGAGCCTGATGAAGATGCCGGTCTTCACCTGGACCGCGCTGTGCACGAACGTGCTGATCGTCGCGACCTTCCCGGTGCTGACTGCGGTGCTCGCGCTGCTCGGGCTCGACCGCTATCTCGGCATGAACTTCTTCACGAGCGACCTCGGCGGCAACGCCATGATGTATGTGAACCTCATCTGGATCTGGGGCCACCCGGAGGTCTACATCCTGATCCTGCCGCTGTTCGGCGTCTTCTCCGAGGTGGCGTCGACCTTCTCGGGCAAGCGGCTGTTTGGCTACACCTCGATGGTGTACGCCACGGTGTGCATCACGATCCTGTCCTACCTGGTATGGCTGCACCACTTCTTCACCATGGGCTCGGGCGCGAGCGTCAACAGCTTCTTCGGCATCACCACCATGGTGATCTCCATCCCGACGGGGGCGAAGCTGTTCAATTGGCTCTTCACCATGTATCGCGGCCGCATTCGCTTCGAGTTGCCGATGATGTGGACGGTCGCCTTCATGCTGACCTTCACGGTGGGTGGCATGACGGGCGTGCTGCTGGCGGTGCCGCCGGCCGACTTCGTGCTGCACAACTCGCTGTTCCTGGTCGCGCACTTCCACAACGTCATCATCGGCGGCGTGCTGTTCGGCAGTTTCGCGGCCATCAATTTCTGGTTCCCCAAGGCCTTTGGCTTCAAGCTGGATCCCTTCTGGGGGAAGATCTCCTTCTGGTGCTGGGTGGTGGGCTTCTGGATGGCCTTCATGCCGCTCTACATCCTGGGGCTGATGGGCGTGACGCGGCGCATGCGCGTCTTCGACGATCCCTCGCTGCAGATCTTTTTCATCATCGCCGGCCTCGGCGTCGCGGTGATCGCCTGCGGCATCGCCGCGCTGCTGATCCAGATCGCCGTCAGCATCCTGCACCGGGAGAGGTTGCGCGACGTGACAGGCGATCCCTGGGACGGGCGTACCCTGGAATGGGCCACCTCCTCCCCACCGCCCGAATACAACTTCGCCTTTACTCCTGTCGTGCATGACCTCGATGCCTGGTACGACATGAAGCAGCGCGGCGCCGAGCGGCCGCTCACCGGCTTCCGGCCGATCCAGATGCCGAGGAACACCGGGGCGGGCGTCATCCTCGCGGCGCTCAGCACGATCTGCGGCTTCGGCCTGATCTGGCACATCTGGTGGCTCGTGGGCGTGAGCTTTCTCGCCGTACTCGCCACGGCCATCATCCACACCTTCGACTACAACCGCACCTTCCGCATACCGGCCGAGGAGATCGCGGAGACGGAGGCCCTACGTACCCAAGCCCTGGCGGCCGCAGAATGACACCCGACACCGTGACGACGACGGACGCCCCGCCGCGCTTCTACGACCTGGATGAGCACGAGCATCCGGAAGGCGGCAACACGATGCTGGGCTTCTGGATCTACCTGATGAGCGATTGCCTCATCTTCGCGATCCTCTTCGCCTGCTTCGCCGTGCTCGGCGGCAACTACGCGGCCGGGCCCTCGCCGCGTGACCTGTTCGACCTGCCGCTGGTCGCCGTGAACACGGCGATGCTGCTCTTCTCCTCCATCACCTACGGTTTCGCCATGCTGGCGATGCAGGCGGGGCGGTCGGGGCTGACGCGCCTTTGGCTGGCCGTGACAGTCGTCTTCGGCCTGGCCTTCCTGAGCATCGAGCTTCATGAATTCGCGGGCATGATCGAGATCGGCGCGACGCCGCAGCGCAGCGCTTTCCTTTCGGCCTTCTTCACCCTGGTCGGCACGCACGGGCTGCATGTCACCTTCGGCGTGATCTGGATCGTGACGATGATCGTGCAGGTCGGACGGCGCGGGCTGATCGCGGCCAATCAGCGCCGCCTGATGTGTCTCAGCCTCTTCTGGCACTTCCTCGACATCATCTGGATTGGCGTCTTCACCTTCGTCTACCTGATGGGAATGCTGCGATGAGCGAGGACGTGCACCACGCGCCGGGTGGCGCCGCCCACGGCTCCTTGCGGGACTATCTGATCGGCTTCTTCCTGTCGGTCGTGCTGACCGCGATTCCGTTCTGGCTGGTGATGGCGCGCCCTCTGGACGCCGGCCCCACCGCGGCGCTGATCGTGGGCTTCGCGGTAGTGCAGATCGTCGTCCACATGATCTACTTCCTGCACATGAATGCGCGGTCCGAAGGCGGCTGGACCATGATCGCGCTGATCTTCACGCTGATCGTCGTCGCCATCGCCCTGTCGGGTTCCATGTGGGTGATGCACCACCTCGACACGAACATGATGCCGAGAGGGCACGACGCCAGCAGCTTGCCGTGATCGCGCGCCGGTGCCTGCTGCCGGCGCTGGCCGGAGGGGTGCTGGTGGCGCTCTTCGTCGCCCTCGGCCTGTGGCAGTTGCAGCGCCGCAGCTGGAAGCATGACCTGATCGCGCGGGTCGAGGCCAGGATCCACGCCTCGCCGGTCCCCGCTCCGCCGCGCGCGGCATGGTCGCAGCTTTCGGCGCGGGATGCCTATCGGCGCGTCATCGTCGAAGGGAGGCCGCTGCGGGATCGCGAGACATTCGTGCGCGCCACGACGGAACTCGGCAGCGGATACTGGGTCCTGACCCCTGTGCTCACCGCCGATGGCACCATCCTGGTCAATCGCGGCTTCGTTCCCCCCGAACGGCGCGAGGCGGTGACGCGCGGCGAGACGACGGACGATGGCCCTGTCCGCGTGATCGGCCTGTTGCGCCTGAGCGAGCCGGGCGGCGGCTTTCTCCGTTCCAACGATCCCGCGAACGATCGGTGGTATTCGCGTGACGTTGCAGCCATTGCGGAGCGGCGCGGCCTGCAAGATGTCGCGCCCTTCTTCGTCGATGCGGAGGCAGCGCCGGGTCCGCGACGCTACCCGGTCGGCGGTCTGACGGTCATCCGCTTCGCCGACAATCACCTCATCTATGCGCTGACCTGGTTCGGTCTGGCGCTGCTGTCCGCCTGGGCGACCGGGATGGTGCTGTTCCGGGGCCGGATGCAGGACTGAGCCGCGTCTTCGGGCCCGCCAGACCCTATTCCGCCGCCGAACGCGCCGCGCGTGCCGCCGCGTACCGATTCACATGTGGCTTCAGCCCGAGATTCTCCCGCAAGGTCGACCCCTCATACGCCGTGCGGAAGCGCCCGCGTCGTTGCAACTCCGGCGTGACGAGTTCGACGAAATCCTCGCACCCTGCGGGCAGATGTGTCGGCGTGATATTGAAGCCATCCGCGGCGCCGCCGTCGATCCATTCTTCCATGACATCCACGATGTCGGACGGTGTTCCGATCAGGCAGAAGCCGCCCGCACCGACCAGCGAGAGGCACAACTCGCGAATGGTCCAGTTGTTTGCACGGACGCGAGCCATGATGCGCGCGACCCCGCTGCGGATCTGGGCCTCGCTCTGCGGCTCCGGCACCGGCCCGTCTATCGGGAAGCCGCTGAGGTCGCCGAGCTCGTTGTACACGCGCGCGAGGCCCACCAGCGGATCGACCAGCGCCTGGAGCTCGTCGAACTTCGCCTGGGCCTCGGCGCGGGTGCGGCCGACGACCGGGCGCAGCGCGGGCATGATCTTGAGGTCGTCCCAGTCGCGCCCATGCCGCGCGAGGCGCCCTTTCACATCGTCATAGTAGCTGCGCGCCGCAGCGATGTTGTCCTGGGCCGCATAGATCACGTCGGCATTCCTGGCGGCGATGTCGCGCCCCTGCTCCGACGCGCCGGCCTGGACCAGCACCGGCCGGCCCTGTGGCATACTGGCGACGTTGAGCGGCCCACGCACCTGGAAGTGCTTTCCCTGGTGATTGAGCAGATGCATCTTCGACTCGTCATAGAAGATACTGTTCGCGCGGTCATAGACCAGCGCATCGGGCTCCCAGGAATCCCACAGCCCGGTGACGACATCGACGAATTCGGCGGCGCGTTCGTAGCGCGTGTCGTAGTCGAGATGCTTGGAGCGGTTGAAGTTCCGCGCCTCCGCATCCGACCAGGAGGTGACGATGTTCCACCCCGCGCGCCCGCCGCTGATCAGGTCAAGCGTCGCGAACTTCCGGGCGATATGGAAGGGCTCATTGTAGGTGGTTGAGGCGGTGGTCACCAGGCCGATATGCTTCGTCACGGCGGCGAGCGCGGGCAGGAGCGTCATCGGCTCCATTTCCACCAGCTCATAGCCCGACCGCGCGAGCGAGCCACGTGGCTCATCCTTCTCCCGGATGCCGATGCCGTCGGCGAAGAAGATCATGTCGAACAGGCCGCGTTCGGCCGTCTGCGCATTGCGCACATAATGGTCGAAGCGCAAGGTGCCGTCGGGGGGTACGGCCGGATGCCGCCAGGCAGCGGCATGATAGCCGAGCCCACGCATCGACATGCCGAGCTTGATGTGGCGCTTCGCCGTCATGCGGTCGTCCTCGTCGTCTCGCGGCGCGGCTTGCGTTCCAGTGTCGGGATCGCCGCGATCAGGGCCTGGGTATAGGGGTGCTGGGGTGCATCGAAGACCTCCTCCGGCGTCCCCGCCTCCACAATGCGGCCATGGCGCATGATGGCGACGTGATGCGCGATATGGCGCACCACGCCGAGGTCGTGGGAGATGAAGAGGTAGGAGGTGCCGAGCCGTTCCTGGAGGTCGCGCAACTGGTTCAGGATCGCGGCCTGGACGGAGATGTCGAGGGCGGAGGTCGGCTCGTCGCAGATGACGAGGCGCGGTTCCGCGGCGAAGGCACGGGCGATCGACACGCGCTGCTTCTCGCCGCCCGACAATTGATGCGGATAGCGATCCAGGTAGCGTTCCCCGAGCTTCACGGCATCGAGCAGTCCCCGCACGCGCGCGCGTAGATCGGCCGACCAATGCGCAATGCCATGCAGCTTGAGCGGCCGCGCGACGATGTCCTCCACGGTCCAGTGCGGGTTCAGCGCGGCATCGGGATTCTGAAAGATGAACTGGATGGCGCGCTGTACGGGCCGCGCCCGGTCCTGCACCATCGGCCGGATGACGGCGTTGTCGAGCAGGATGTCCCCGGCATCCGGTTGCAGCAGCCCCGCGACGCAGCGCGCCAGCGTGGACTTGCCCGACCCGCTCTCGCCTACCACCGCGAGGGTGCGTCCCTGCGGGATATCGAGCGATACGTCATTGACGGCGCGCACCATCCGGCGCTGGCGCAGGAAAGGCAGTTTCGGGCGCGATGGGCGGCCGAAGCTCCGCTCGACTCCGATGATCTGCAGCAATGGCCGACTGTCCGGTTCCGCGGCCGTGGCCAGGGTGTCCGGCGTCGGCGCGACGGTACGGGCGATGCGGTCATGCTCGAAGCAGCGCGTGCGGTGGCCCGGCCCGACCGTCTCCAGGGTCGGGATCGCGCGGCCGCAGGAATCCCGAGCCGAGGTGCAGCGAGGCATGAAGATGCAGGCGGCCGGCACCTCCCGCAGATCCGGGAGACGGCCGGGAATGTCCGCCAAGCGAGCCTGCGCGCGATCGATCGTCGGCAGCGCGTTCATCAGCCCGATCGTGTAGGGATGACGCGGTGCGCGCAGCACCTGCGCCGTGCTGCCTTCCTCGACGAGCTGCCCGGCATAGAGCACGCCGACGCGATCGCAGACCTGCGCGACGACGCCCATGTTGTGGCTGATGAATAGCACCGCGATGCCGAGATCGCGCCGCAGGTCGTTCACCAGGTCGAGGATGACCGCTTCGGTCGTCACGTCGAGGCCCGTGGTCGGCTCGTCCATCACCAGCAGGTCGGGGTCGCAGGCCAGGCCCATGGCGATCACGACGCGCTGCTGCTGCCCGCCCGAGAGCTGATGCGGGTAACGCTGCGCCATCTCATCCGGATAGGGGAGCTGCACCTGGCCCAGCAGGGTGACCGCGCGTGCCCAGGCCGTGGCGCGGTCCGCCTTGCGATGACGGCGGATGACCTCCGCGATCTGCTCGCCGACCTTGATGGCCGGGTTCAGCGCGCTCATCGGATCCTGATAGACCATGGAGACGACGCGACCGCGCGTGGCGGCAAGCATCTGCGGCGTCATCTCCATCACGTCCTGGCCGCGCAGCATGATACGACCGGTCACGCGGCCGGCGGGCACGTGACGCAGCACGGCGTAGGCCAGGCTGCTCTTGCCCGAGCCGGATTCGCCAATGAGGCCATAGGCTTCCCCCGGTGCGATGCGGAAGGACACGTCGCGGACCGCTTTCAGACCGCGCGCCACGGTGCCATAGGTGATGGACACTCCGATGACCTCCAGCGTCGGCTCGCTGGAGAAGGGCGGCGCCATGTCGCCGTCGATCGCTTGCGGCTCGGCGTTCATCGGGCGCGATCGCCGCCCGGCATGGCGATGCTGCGCCTCAGCCTCTCGCCCACCAGCACCGTGCCGACCGAGACGACCGCGATGGCGAGCGACGGGAATACCGGTAGCCACCAGGCGAGCTCGATGAATTGCTGTCCGTCCCGCACCATCAGCCCCCAGGCCGGTGTGGGGGGCGTCACCCCGATGCCGAGATAGGCAAGCGAGGCGGAGAGCAGGATCGCCGAGGTCACGCGCAGCGAGAAATCCACCACGATGATCATCAGCACATTCGGCAGCAGCTCGCGCGTCAGGATGAACAGGCGCGATTCACCGCGCGAGCGTGCGGAATCGATGAACTCCCGTGTCGCGAGATCCAGTACCACTGATCGCACGAGCCGCGCGGAACGCGGCCAGAACACCAGCCCGATCGCGGCAACCACATTGACCGGCTCCGGTCCCAGCATGACCACCACCAGCATGGCGAGGATCAGCCCCGGGAAGGACATCAGCGTGTCCATCACGCGCATGACCGTCTCGTCCACGGCGCCGCCGAGATAGCCGGCGACGAGGCCTGTCGAGGTGCCCAGGAAGACGCCGACCGCCGCGGCGGCCAGCGCCACCAGCAGCGTCGGTTGCGTCCCGGCGATGATGCGGCTGAACAGGTCGCGGCCGAATTCGTCCGTGCCGAAGGGGAAGGCCGCGCTCGGCGCCTCCAGCGAATGCAGCGGGTCGAAGGCGAGGGGATCGCGCGGTGCGATCTGTGTCCCGAAGGCGATGAGCGCGACCATCACCACGAGGAAGCCGATGCAGGCCACGTCGCCGACACCGAAGCGGCGACGCAGGGCCGGCAGGGAAAGCGCCATGGACATGCGTCGTCAGCCTCTCAGTCGCGGGTTGAGCAGCAGCGCGGTGACATCGGCGCAGAGATTGCCGATGCCATAGGCCGCGGCGACGACCATCCAGGC
>Ga0209066_10007691_pt1 | contig 10632 bp, 12 predicted proteins | sample All_14_2_FD_187198 | JGI IMG/M metagenome (GOLD analysis project Ga0209066, IMG submission 187198) | Freshwater microbial communities in response to fracking from Pennsylvania, USA - Allegheny Zone_MetaG_DW_15 (SPAdes) (version 2) ... | reverse complement strand
CCAGGGCAACCCAGCCTCGATCCGTCCGATGATTCGCACGCTTTTGGAGGAGCCAGCGTAGTTCATGGCAGCTTCATGGCGCGGGACTATAATGTCGGCGGCGCTGACGAAACCCGGCCTCAAGACATCCAAACCCGACTCTGCCATGAGATGTCCATGGACATACGCCGCCCCCTGCAAATCGCCCAAGTTCCACAATTTGGAGGGTTTCGCGGTCCCCTGGTCACCTCCGCTCTCCCGCATGGCACAGTTCCGACAGCACCTCCGCGATCGCTCCACCGAGAATCGGGCTCCCCTCCTCCAGTGCTCCAGCGATGCGACCGGCCCACGGCTCGATGCGCCGGCGCGCCTCCGCCAGGATCTCTTGGCGCTCGCCGTAGGACATGCGCTCCCAGTTCTCGCGCAGGGCTTTCTCCCGATCCTTGTCCTCCTGCCGCCGTCGCGCCTCCTCACAGTTCTCCCGTTCTCTCGGCGTGGGGGGTAGTAGCGTCGGCTGTGGACCAGTTTTCACGGCTTCCTTAGGCTCGTCCCAGCCACCTTCCAGCAGTTCTGCCACTAACAAGGCTGCGGGTCGACGTGCCTTCCGATGGGGTAGATTCTTGAGCGCCTGGAGGATGAGTTCCGCCGGCCGGGAGGTCACCAACCGACGAGCCATGTTGCCTCCGACCTTCCACGCGCGAAGGCGTTCGAACAGGTTCTTCTGCTCTTCCGTAAGATCTCGATCAAAGGGAACAGCAACAGGGAGCTGCGCTGGAGGGGGGACGGCCTTGTCGTGGCTTACGGTGTGCGCACCGGTGGAGCCATGCTGTTGTCTCTCTTCTTTCTCGATAGAGAAGTTTTTCTTTGCATGGCATGCACGGTGCATGGGGTCACCATGCACCGTGCATGGGGTCACAGGGGGAGCGGGACGATCGGCTTCGGTGGTGGGAGGAACAGGTTCGACTCCCACGATCCGGAATACGTTCAGCGTCCGACCACGGATCGTCCTCGTGGAGACCGAGAGGACGCCCTTCTCCTCCAGTTCCACCCGGGCGCGCCGGACGCTCGACTCGTGCATCCCCATTTGTTCCGCGATCAAGGGGATCGACAGGGCGACCTCCTCGCGATGCCAACCGAAGGTGTGGCGCACGATGCAGAGGAGGAGGCGCAGTTGAGCCTCCGTCAAGTCTCGCATCATCTGGAAGAGCCAGTGTGGCAGCGGAGTCCACCCTTTGAACGGGATGCTGGCGGTCTTCGACATGGGACTTCCCTCGCTTTCGAGGCAAAGGCAAACCAGAAGGTGTCACCTGGTCATCTGCCGAAAGCGCGAGACGAAGTCTGTTCTGTTTTCTGTGTCTCGCGCCTCGGCGCGGTCCCGGGAAGAGACACCCGCGGAAGCGCCCTCTGTCGCACCGACGAGGGCTTCTTTTCTTTCTGGCCACGCCTTACGCCATGATCGTCTCTCCGATCCACCTGGAGTGCGCCGGCTCCCTGAGGCACGACGCCGTTCAAATCAGAGGGCTTCTTGCCATGACTTGAGTGATTTTCCTGGTGTCCTTGAAAGACTATCATGCGGCTTCGGAGACTATTACTAATATTAGTAAGGCCTTTAACGACCCTCCTGGATCACATGCATCCCATATTTACGGGCTTTTTTGGTACTGTTCAACGTCGAAAGGTGTCAGGGTAAGGACGATTTTCTGCCATGATAAGGACGATTTGCTACCAGGATAAGGACGGCATGTCGCGCCACCTGGAGCCGCCTGAGGGTGTCGTCCTAAGATGGAGAGAGCCACGACTCCAGGCGCCTCATGAGCTTGGGTCCCACGGACGTGATGCGGCCGGACTCGACCTGGCTCAGGTAGCCCTGCGAGATCCCGAGCTCTCGGGCTGCGTCCCCTTGGCTGAGTCCCAGGAGCCTTCTCTGCCGGCGGACTTGCTCTCCCAGCTCATCCGAGAGGTTGGCGTCGAGTTGCTGTTCGAGCGACCTGTAGGTTGCGCGAAGTTGCCTGGGAGGCTCCAGGCGGAACTGCTGCTGAAGCCACCGTTGAGGCCACCCCTTCCCCCGGTCCACCTCGTCCACGCTGTAGGCCCAGCCTGAGATCACCTCGTCCTGCTGCAGCGTCTCCAGCGACTTCTCGAGGTGGTCTCGGATGCGACCAGGTCGTTTCTCTTCCTCGCAGCGCTCTCCCACGACCTCGAGGAGCGCCGGGACGGAGAAGGTGACCTCTCGGGCTTCTCCTCCCCCGTCGCACCGCCACTGCCAACTTAGGAAGCGGGTGAGTCGCTTCTCCCAGCTCTGACGGTGGGGATCGTAGTTCAGGGCCTTGGCAGCCAGAAGCGCGATCTGGCGGCCGGGCCCGAAGAGGAAGGTAGCGAAGACCTTTCCCGGGCGGAAGACGAACTTCTGCACGTCGAGGAGTCCGTCCAGTCGGATCTGTCCCATGCGATCCGTGATTACGAAGGCGCGGCTCTGGATGGCATGGCGCGTAGGCTTCGAGCGCCTCTTCCCCCGAGCATCTACCTCGTACATCTCCAGTTCCATCATCTGGATCCACAAATTTTGGACGTGGCAGAGGGCCCGGAGTGCCTCCGCCCGCTGGTGTGGCCTGTAGCCCCCGCGGCAGCCGTTCCCACCTCGCTTCGGTTGAAGACGGCGCATGGCAAGAAGATCGTCCACCGCCGCGACCGCGTCGTCCATCGGGGAGCGAGCGCTGGACAGCCAAAGGGCGCTGAGGGCGTCGAGGACGTCGGCATCCAGGTCGGAGAGCTCCTCCCTCTGCTTCCAGACCATTTCTTTGAGGGATTCCAGTTCCTCGGGAGCAACGAGGGCATGTTCCTCGGTTCCGGCCGGCCGGAGTTGGGCCACCCCACGGATGCCCCCTTTCCCGAGGACTGCGGTTGGCCATGGAGACTCTTCCACCCTGCGGAACGTGTTGAGCGCCATGGCCTCGCGGACTGCGTGGTAGTGCGAGGGCCCGGGAACGAGGATCTGCTGCCCTTCGACGAGATTCGACATCCGACGCCCCGCGCCAAGATCCTGGAGGAGCTCCTCCAAACCCCCCGCAGTTTCGCTGGGCAACTCCAGCGTCTCGGCAAGCGCGGAAGCCAGCTCTTGGGCGAGGCCTCGCGCCTCTTCTGGATCCAAGGTCCGGGCAAGTACACGGGCCAGGTCGCGGGGGCCTCCGGACCCGAGGGCTTCGCGAACGACGTGGGCGATGTGAGCGGCCCGGGTGCGGCGCTGCTCCAAGGTCGAGTCCATCCTTCCCCCTTCCCCTGTCAGCCTGGAGGACCTAGCTGGCGACGGCCTCCACGAGCTTGGCTTTCACGTCGGCTTCGGAGGTGGCGCTGGTCAGGTCGATTTCGCTCTCGGAGAGCATCTGGATCAAGGCTCGGATGAGTTCCGCACGCTTGATCGCGCGCCCCGTCTTCTCCCGGATATCGGACGAGAGTCGGTCCAGGAACACGATGTGCCGGTTCAGGAGGATCACCGTGACCTTCGCCCAGCGCTCGTCGTGGACCGGCGGACGGCCAGGTCCACGACGGTTTTCGAGGTGGACTGGTTCCAGGTCTTCGGAGCTCGGGGGCTCCGAGCCCCTGATCGGAGTCGTTTCTGGTTCGGAGTGAGGAACCATGGTCTGCCCGCGTCGGGAGGGGGAGAAGATGTCTCGCGCGGTCTTTCCTGTCCTGGTGCTCATGCCGCCCGTGCTCCCTTCAACTTCTGCTGGATCTCGCGAGCGAGCTTCCGGTATGCCTCCGCGCCTGGGGAGCGCCCATCGTAGTCGAGGATGGTCTTACCGAAGCTTGGCGCCTCCGAGAGGCGCACGTTCACTCGCACCTCGGTCTTCAGGACCTGCTCTCCATAGTGGCCCCGTAGCATTTTCACGATTTCGGAGGTCACGCGGACGCGATAGTCCACCATCGTGAGCAGGAACCCTAGAAGCGAGGCTCCCCCGCCAAAACCCTGGTGCACCCTCTCGACAGCCTCCATTAGATTCGCGAGGCCCTCCAGGGCAAGGTACTGCGGCGTGACAGGGACCAGGAAACGGTCTGCGGCCAGCAGGGCGTTGACTGGCACGAGGGAGAGCGAGGGGGGGCAGTCCAGTAGGATTACGGAGTAACGTGAACGCAGCGGTTCGAGCGTCTCCCGCAAGCGAGTTTCCCTCCCCTCTTCCTCCGCCAGCGCGAGGTCGACGTTGGCCAGAGCCATCGAACCGGTGAGGAGGTCCAGGGCTTTCACCTTGGTCGCCCGTATGAGCGATGTCGCGCTGACCCCCTCCAGGAGTGCCTCCGCGACGGACGGTTCGAGTTCCGTTCGTGGGACTCCGAGCGACAGCGAGGCGGATCCCTGGCTGTCGAGGTCGACCAGCAACACGCGGCGCGAGCCCCCGACGAGAGCGGCCGCGAGGTTGACGGCCGTGGTCGTCTTCCCCACTCCACCTTTGTTGTTCAATACGGCCAGAATCATGGAGGTATTTTCTTCAAACCGGACGGCCTTTCCTGCCTCGGTCCGGCGCTCCGCAAGAACCGGGTTCAGGAACTAAGGCTAGATTTACATGGATCTTCCCGGATAGCCTTTTGTCGGGATGAGTCTTTGTGCGGAGGGACTGGCAACTGTTAAGAAGGCCGTCGGGATGTCGGGTGGGCATGTTTTAACGAAGGACGGCTATGGGGCCACACGGATGTGTTTATGTGTTTATGGATGGAACTAAACCCTACCCACGAAAGCCACTGGCCCTGTCGACGATTCATCGCAGGAAGGGTTAGGATCTGTAGTGCACACCCCCTTCCCTGCTAGGACGCGACTGCACCGTCCCACGGGGCCCCGGGGGAGAGCGCTCACTGCTCCTCGAGGTCGAACAGCATCGATTGCCGGCTCACCCGCAGCTCCCGCTCCTTGTCGAGGTAGACCAGAACCTCCAGGTCGACGAGCCGGTTCTTCATCAGCGTTCCCGACACCCGGAAGGCTCTGGCCAGGTCGTAGGTGAGCCTCCACAGGTATCTCGAGGAGAAGTCCTCGTGCCTCGCCACCGCCTTCCGGAGCCGGAGCATGGCGGGTTGTTCCTCGAGCAACCGGTCCGGCACCAGGAAGATGGAGGCGTACAGGTCGGCCTCGCGCTCCCGACGCCGCTCGGCCGCGGAGAGGCGCGTCTTTCGCAGCTCGTCCCGGTAGGTGACCAGCACTCGCACCGGGGCCTCCCCGAACAGGTCCGGGGTGGCCCGGTCGGTGTGCAGGATCTCCTCGGTGTGCAGCCGGATGTGGCCCAGCTCGTGGGCCTTGGTGCTGTTCGCCAGCGCCACCAGGTCCGTCTTGGGGTGCACGTTGTCGGCCAGGCGCGTCGTGACGGTCACCCGGCGCCGCTCGAAGTCGCACACGGCGAGCTGGCCCTTCGGAAGCTCCTCGTCCACCAGCTCGTACCCCATGACTTCCGTCAGGACGTCGTCGATCACCTCGGCTGGAAACAGTGGCCCCTGGCTCACGGGCCCGAACCTCCTGACGAGGGCGTCCAGCAAGAGGTCCCGGTCGCTCCGGCAGCGCTCCCGCAGGTTGCGGCGGGTCATGTCCGTTCTTCCTCCTCGAGCTGGATCCCGGCGCACACCGCCTGGATCCAGCCTTCTCGCTCCACCTCGTCCAGGCCCCGAGCCCTCTCCAGCGCGTCCGCCAGCACGGTCTCCTCGGCGGTTCCCCGGGTCTCCCGGCACCACGTCTCCAAGGCCTGGCGCAGGTGCGGATCCAGGTTGCGGACTTCCAGCACGGCCGCCTCCTGCGCCTCCGAACCGTCTCCCACGGACCGGGCGACCCGGAAGGGGGAGGGCGTCGCCAGGGCCCGGGCCAGGCATGCCGCCGGCGCGCGCCGGCGGAGCCGCGAGAGCTCCCGCCAGGTCCCCGGGCCCAGCAGCCCGGCCACCCGGCGGAGCTCCCGAACGCTGGGCACGCGGTGGCTCGCCTCCCAGCTCCGCCAGGCCGAAGCCTCCAAGCCTGCCTGTCGCGAGGCGCGCGAGGGTGTCATGCCCTGTTCGAGGCGCAGCGCCTTGAGCCGCTCCCCCAAGGTGGGCTCGCCCTTCCGGCTCCCGCACTCGCCACGCGCCACGGCTTCCCTCATCATGGCGCCGAAGAGGCGGGCCCTCTCCTCCCGAGTGGTCCCCTCGCCCCAGAGCGCCTCGTCCGCCGCTTCCCAGAGGGCCTCGACCCCGCGGCGCAGTCTCTTCCTGTTCATGCTCGGCCTCCCTTGCGCGGACGTCCGGGCCGGCGCACGGGCAGGTCCTCCAAGGCCTTCCGCGCGTTGGCCCGGGCCCGCTGTAGCAGCGAGCGGACCGCCTCCGGTCCGCGGTCCAGCACCTTCCCCACCTCGTCCGCCGACAGCTCGTACAGATAGAAGAGGGCGAGGGCCTCGGCCTGGTCCTTCGGTATCAGCGTCAGGGCACGCCCCAGCCGATCCCGGTCCTCCACGGTCCGGAACCCCGGCAGCACCGCCGGATCCGGGAGTCGGCCCGGGTCTTCCAGGTCGCGCCTGTGCTGATGCTCCCGGAGCCAGCGCCGGAGCTCGGTGGTCAGGACCTTCCGTCCCAGCATGGCGATCCACCAGCCGAGCGGGCTGCGCTCCGGGTCATACTCGCCGGCCCGTTGCCATGCGACGCACAGGGTCTCGTCGGTCACCTGGTCCAGCAACTCCGCGTACTCCGCTCCGGTCATCCGGAAGTTCCGGGCCCGCTTGGAGCCCCGCCGGAAGAGGAAGCGCCGGAGCCCCGCCTTCAGGGCCGGGTAGGTGCGTTCGAAGCTCCTGCCGTCCACGATTCGCACCGAGTCCTGGACCGTCCCCATGCCGACCTCCGTCCCCGACCGTCTCCGTCGCGTCCCAGCATCCGCGTCCACGCCTCCCTCCATGGAGTAGCCTTCGAGAACCGGTCGTCCATCGGCTTTTTCCATGAGTTCTTCCAGGCGATGGGGGAGGGTGTCCGCGGGGGCCCCGACCGGATCATGAAAAACCCGATGGACGCCCCCGCCTCCGGGGCTACTCATGGGACGAGAACGAAAAGACGGGGAGGGAACCCGAAGTGAGCAAGCCATCCTTCTTCATGACTTCCGCCGCCCTGGAGGCCTTCGACGTCCTGGGGCGCACCGTCGACGAGGTCGGCGCCACCACGGTGCTCTTCGGGGAGTCCGGGTCGGGCCGGAGCACCGTCCTCCGGGAGTACGGCCTCGGACGCGGTCGGGGGAGGGCCGTCCTGGTGCCCTGCCCGCCGGCGCTCGGCCCGGTGGGCTTCCTCCAGCAGATCCTGGACCGCACCGGGGGCGGCCTGGCCCGGAGCTGCCGAGAGGGCCTCGACCGGGTGGTCTCCCGCCTGCGAAGCGAGGGCCTTGAGGCCCTCCTCCTCGACGACGCCCACAGGCTCTACAAGCCGTGCCTGGAGGTCCTCGAAGAGGTCCAGGCGCGCAGCGGCGTCTCCCTGGTCCTCTGCGGCTCCGAGCGGGAGCTGGTCGGGCGCCTGCGCCGGGCCCCGTCGCTCCGGGCGCGGGTCGGGCGCGTCCGGTGGCTTCGGGGACTCGACCGCGAGGAGGTCGAGGATCTCCTCGCGGCATCCGGAGCGCTCCGCCTCCCGAGACGCGACGCGGCCGACCTGCTGGAGGCCCTGTGGGAGGTCTCGAAGGGGAACTGGAGCCGCCTGCTCCGGGTGGTCTCCCGCTGTGGCGAGCAGGCGGCGGCCCGCTTCCAGACCCGCCTGGACCGTTCCACCCTCGACCGGGCCGTGGGCGACCTCGGCCTGGAAGCCGCCTGAGGGGAGCCGAGATGGCGCTGTGGCGAGACGCGGACGAGGAGCCCCGGCTCCTCCTGACCTTCGACCTGCGCGAGGGCGAGCCTTGGCGGGTCCTGTTGGACGGTCGGGACGGCCGCTTCAGTCCCCTCCAGCGGCTGTTCCTGGGCCGTCTTGCGCGAGCCTTCCCGGAGGCGGTCCGACGGGAGGACCTCATGCGCGAGCTCAGCCTGGAGCCCACGGGACTCTACAAGCTCGTCCATGCCGTGCGCCGGAGGCTCGCCGATCCGGCCGCCGTGGAGCACGTGGGGAGCTGCGTCAGTCGGGACGGGCAGAGCTTCGGCTTCGCCGGCTACCGGCTCGTCGGAGTCCGGGTCGATTCGCGCGAAGGCCGGTAGGCTGGGCGCCTCCCCTATTGCGTGCAGGAAGCGACCGCCTCCATCTCGGTCCGGTTGACGATCAGGAAGAGCACGTCCTTGGGGGGCAACTGGATCAGTTCTCCGGCCATGAGCTCCCTTTCCTGAAGGGGCTTGCGATATCGCCGCTCGAACCGTCTGGGGTTCTCCGGGTGGTTGTTGAACTCCAGCACGGCATGCCAGAGTCGCCCGCGGTCCTGGCCGTAGGCCCTGCCGACCAGGTGGGCCAGGGTGTCCCCCTCGCGGATCTCGTAGAACCTGGCGTTCTCGAAGGCAGCTCGGATCTTGCCGGCTTCTCCCCCGAGGAAGCGATGCCCGTTCATGGCGAGCCCCTCGAACTCGGGCTCCGGCGTCGCAGTCGCCGTCGGTCGCAGCAGGGACGACGGGCAGACCAGGCCGGGGCCGCTTTGGAGGTCCGAGAGACCGAGCATGGAGAGCACCGCGAGGAGGCCGAGGAACCTCCCGCCTCGGATCAGCATCACCCGCCGGCGCAGGGGCGCAAGCCGACGCGCACATTCCGGGCAACGGCGCGCGTGCCGGTCCATGTAGCCGCGGACGCGCGGCATCCGTGCGTAGGCCTCGAACTCCTCGTGGCTCGGGCAGTTGTAGTTCACGCGATGCCCCTCCTTTCATCCACTCGGGAACGCCGGGCCGGCGAGCTCGAGCTGGCGCCGGGGAGCAGCCCCGACTCCCTCAGGGCCTTGGCCACCCGGCTCGTGTTGGTGTGGATCGCCCCCTCCGTGGTGTTGAACATCCGGGCCACGGCGGCAGCCGTCATGCCCTGGACCCGATGGCACTGGAACTTCCTCCAGGCGCTCTTGCTGACCGGGCAGTTCGGCTGCTCCACCCATCGCTCCAGGTCCGTCAGCGTCTCGACGACCTGGAAACGGTCTCCGGCCTGGGGGTCCGGGGGGTCGCCGGGCCTCTCGGGATCCCTGGCGAGCACGGTCTCCGGCCTCTTCCCAAGCCTCTGGTAGTGCCGGTTCGTCTCCCGGACCGCCGCGCTCCGGCAGTACCGGTTGAACTTGTTGTAGGCGTGCGTGGAGTCGAGCCCCTCGCGGCGGTAGTCGTTCAGCAGGGCGGGCACCTGGTGGATGACCCGCGGCAGGACCTGGTAGGCGACGTCCTCGGCGAACTCCTCCGGCTCGACCCCCCGAAGCCGGAGGGCCAGGGAGCGGGGTATGCCCAGCGTGCCCCAGGCGTGCTTCTTGAGTTGGGCGACCGCCAACAGCTCGATCACCTGCGTGCACGCAGGGCACGGCGCCGTGCCGCCCGCCTCCCCCAGGAGGGGCAGGAAGCCCTCCTTCATCGTCCCGTCCACCATCTTCCTGAGCGCTTTCGCGAGATCGCTCGCCTCCCGGATCCTCTTCAGGACCTTCTCGGCGTGCCGCCTCGGTTCGAACGCCTGGCGCTCCGTTCCGTCCATCCCCTCGACCGACCACGGACCCATCCGTAGACTCAAAGCTCCCTCCCAACTTCTCCCCTCCCTGAAGAACCAGTCCGTATGTCGCCATGTTGAGGCCCGACCATGGAATATTCTTACATGGAACCTTCCATTTTTCTCAAGGCGAGCTCTGGTGCCGGTTCGTGAAAGGTCGTGGGTGATCCGGAGATCACGGTAGCACCTCGGTAGGTATCGCGGGTTACGTCACACCCCGCCCACGTGTTGTGGGCGACGTGCCGGAAGCCCCGATACCTATCGGGCGTTATCGGGGCCGGGCTCCTGAAAAATCCGCCCTCCTCTGTCAAGCAAGAGACTCCACATGCTCTCCGTGCAGTAGCGGAGAAGCTTCAGCTGGCTGCTGAGGCTGTGCTCGAAGCCCTTGTCGGTGGGCAGGAGCGTGTAGCCCTGGACATATCGATCTCCGTTGGCGGTGAAGTGGGAACGCGGGATCACGACGCCTGCGGCCAGCCGAAGCTCGACCAGGTCCCGCAGATCTTCCGGCCCGGAGACGACCCGCAACGAACCATCCGGCTCGACTTGGATCGAGCCGACCCGGACCCCGTCTTCTCGTCTCACGATCTGCACGACCACGGTGCTCTCAGTTCCTCGGACGAGTGCGCGGTCGGCTGTCATACGCCGTCCTACGGATCATACGAGCTTTCATACGCCAAGAGTGCCCGCTACCGGTCCAGGACCCAGTCCTCGATCAGCGCCTCGAGCTTCTTCAGGTCGGCCAGGTCGATGTGCACGCCGAACGGCTGACCGCCGACGCCGCCCGTGATGCCCATCCACTCGTCGATCTGCTTCTGCTTGAAGCGATGGTAGCGCTTGAGATCCCGCTTCGCCCGCTCGAGCTCGGGTGGAGTGAACAGGCGGCGCATCAGGGCTTCGCTACCGGTCAGCCGCACGTGCTTGACCCGACCCTGGCCGAAGAGGCCGGGCGCCGTCAGCTTCTCGGGAAAGCTGCGGGCGATCGAGTAGCCGAACGGGTCGTAGTCCGTGACGGTGCCGATGTCGAGGCTGGAGACGCGCTTCTTC
>Ga0209066_10007690_pt1 | contig 10632 bp, 10 predicted proteins | sample All_14_2_FD_187198 | JGI IMG/M metagenome (GOLD analysis project Ga0209066, IMG submission 187198) | Freshwater microbial communities in response to fracking from Pennsylvania, USA - Allegheny Zone_MetaG_DW_15 (SPAdes) (version 2) ... | reverse complement strand
GGAATTCGCGTCCGGGCAGCAGCCGCACCTCGGGCACCGGGTACAGGCTGCGCTGGCTGTCGGGGTCAAAGGTGCGGATGCTGTCGATCTCGTCGTCAAACAGGTCCACCCGGTAGGGCACCAGCGAGCCCATCGGGAACAGATCGATCAGCCCGCCGCGCACGGCGTATTCGCCCGGGCTCACCACCTGCGTCACATGCTGGTAGCCCGCCAGCGTGAGCTGGCCTTTGAGTTTGGCCTCGTCCAGCTTTTGCTTGACCTTGAAGTGAAACGTGTAGCCCGCCAGAAATGACGGTGGCGCCAGCCGGTACAGCGCGGTGGTGGCGGGCACCAGCACCACGTCGGCACCGGTGTCCTTGTCGTGCTGCTGGATGCGCCACAGCGTGGCCAGGCGCTCGGAAATCAGGTCCTGGTGTGGCGAGAAGCTGTCGTAGGGCAGGGTTTCCCAGTCGGGGAACAGGGCGCAGCGCAAACCGGGCGCAAAAAAAGCCATTTCTTCCATCAGGCGCTGCGCATCGGTGGCGTCGGCGGTGACGATGGCGGTGAGTCGCCCGGCCGCTTTGTCGCGCATGGCGATGCGTGCCAGCAACAAGGCGTCGGCCGAGCCGCTGGGGCGTGGCAGGGTGAAGCGCTTGCCGGGGTTGAGTTTGGGCAGGTCCATAAGGGGCTCGGTGGCGGGGCCAGACATGACAAACACCCCCAGCCAGCCAAGGCAGGGGGTGAAGAGACCTTGATTTTAGAATGCACGCACTGCCATGACCGATACCAGCACCCAATCCCCTCCAACACCCGTGCCCCGCTGCTTTGCCTTGCTGCCCTGTGCAGGCACCGGTTCGCGTGCTGGCACCGCCTCGCCCAAGCAATACCAACCGCTGGCGGGCCTGCCGCTGGTGCGCCACACGCTGGCTGCCTTGCAGGCGGTGGACCGCATTGAGCGCTGTCTGGTCGTGGTGGCGGCAGGGGACCTGTTTTTGAGCTTGGACCATGACCGCATTGAGCTGGCCGATTGCGGTGGAGCCACCCGGGCAGAGAGCGTGTTCAATGGCTTGCAGGCCCTGCTGGCGCAGGGCGCGGCGCCCCACGACTGGGTGTTGGTGCACGACGCTGCGCGCTGCCTGGTGACGCCGCAACAGGTCAACGCCTTGCTTGACGCCTGCTGGCACGACCCGGTGGGTGGCCTGCTGGCGCTCAAGCTGCCCGACACGCTGAAGGTGGAGGCGGATGGCCGCGTGGCTGCCACGGTGGACCGGTCCGACAAGTGGCTGGCCCAGACGCCGCAAATGTTCCGCTTGGGCGCCCTGCATGCAGCGCTGGCCGCCACGCAAGCCCAAGGCTTTGCAGGGGTGACCGACGAGGCCAGCGCCATGGAAATGGCCGGTCAACACCCCCGGCTGGTGCCCGGCAGCGCCCAAAATTTCAAAGTTACCTACCCGGAAGACTTTGCCCTGGCCGAGGCCATTTTGAAAAGCCGCCCATGAACGCTTCTGTATTTCCTTTTCGCATCGGTGAGGGCTGGGACGTGCACGCCCTGGTGCCTGGGCGCCCGCTCATCATCGGTGGCGTGCGCGTGCCGCACAGCATGGGTTTGCTAGGGCATTCGGATGCCGACGTGCTGCTGCACGCCGTCACCGATGCGCTGCTGGGTGCCGCTGCGCTGGGCGACATTGGCCGCCACTTCCCCGATACCGACGAACGCTTCAAGGGGGCAGATTCGTCGGTGCTGCTCGCTGAGGCTGGCCGCCGCGTGCGCGAAGCAGGGTTTGACATTGGCAACGTGGACAGCACCGTGATCGCGCAAGCCCCCAAGCTGGCGCCACACATCGGTGCCATGTGCGACAACATGGCGCGCACGCTGGGCGTGGCGCGGGGACAGGTGAATGTGAAGGCGAAAACCGCTGAAAAATTGGGGCCAGTGGGGCAGGGTCTGTCGATCGAAGCCCGCGCAGTGGTGCTGTTGGTGGCCAGGCAACGCTGATCGACTCGCTGATTTAGCCGGGCGCTTTGACCAGTTTGATGTGGGCGGCCAGTCCACCCGTGCTGCTGTTGGCCAGTGCGAACCGCCCGCCCATGCGGGCGATGGCACGGTCCACAATAGCCAGTCCTAGGCCAGTGCCAGTGGCCGAACTGCGTGACACGTCGCCCCGGAAAAAGGGCTGCGTCAATTTTTCCAGTACCTCGGGCGCAACGCCCTGACCATGGTCGCGCAGCTTGACGAGCACGCAATCGTCTTTTGCCTTGGCGGCAATTTCTATTTTGGTTATGCCAGTTTCTGGATTTTTGCCGTAGCGCTGCGCGTTTTCCAATAGGTTGGAAAACACGCGCTGCAACTCAACGGCATCGCCCAGAACGATGGTGTTGGACGGTATGTTGACGTTGATCCGTGTATTGGGATCCGACCCCATGGCAAACACCGCTGCGTTCACCACTTGGCTAAGGCTGACCTCTTGAGGTTGCTGGTGACCGGGCCGCGCATAGTCCAGAAATTTGTCAATGATGGCGTTGACCTGTTCGATGTCGGCCGCCATGTGTTCGCGTGCTTGCGGATCGGCAACACTCAACTCTGTTTCCAACCGCAGGCGTGCCAGCGGTGTGCGCAGATCGTGTGAAATGCCCGCCAGCATCATGGCGCGGTCCTGCTCGATTTTGTTCAGGCGCTGGGCCATGCGGTTGAAGCCGATGTTCACCTCACGTATTTCGCTGGTGGCCACCGCCTCGTTGAGCTGGCTGGCGCTGAAGTCGCCTTCGCGAACGCGGCTGGCTGCAAATGACAGCTTTTTCAGCGGGTGGTTGAGCAGCCGAGCGATCAGGGCTGCCCCTGCGAGCGACAGAAGCGCAGCCGTTCCAAGCCAGATCAGCCAAGTGGTGCCTGCCACCGGGCCAATGCGCGAGGGATCGGTCAGCAGCCAATACGGGTCGCCGTCGATTGTGAAGCCGATCCACAGGCCCGTGACACCATTCACTTGACGCGCCACCACCGTGTCGCTGCCCAGCCGCATTTGCAGCCGCGCGCTCACGTTGCGGCTGAGTGAGTCTAGGTTGTACAGGTGGTAGGTGTCGTTGGGTTCACGCGGTGCGATCCGCAAGTCTTCCACGTCGGCCAGGGTTTTGATAAGCGAGACGCGGGCAATCGCGTCGGAGTGGACCAGTGCGGCGCGGCTTAGGTTGACCAATGAAGCCAATTGCTGGGCGCTTTGCAGCGCACGCGGCTCGTATTCCAGTGCACGAAACGTCTGAAGCCAGGCAACGGTACAGCCCACCAGCAACAAAGCCAGAAAGAAAAAAGTGCGCCAAAAAAGGCTCAGTCCCCGCTGCGGTCGAATCTCCAGAGGCGCGGGAGCCGTTTCCAGCGCCATCGGCTGGGTTTCAAATGGAACGCGTGACTCTTCGGACATTGGCAGCTTTTCACGTGTTTCCGTCCGGCACGAACACGTAGCCCACGCCCCACACCGTCTGCAGGTAGCGCGGTGTGGCTGCATCTTCTTCGATGAGCTTTCGCAGGCGCGACACCTGTACATCCAGACTTCGGTCAAACGGTTCGAATTCCCGCCCGCGCGCCAATTGAGCCAACTTTTCGCGAGAAAGCGGTTGGCGCGGGTGGCGCACCAAGGCTTTGAGCATGGCGAATTCCCCTGTGGTCAGCGAAAGATCTGTGCTGTCCTTGCGCAAGGTGCGCAGGCTCATGTCAAATTCGAATGGGCCAAACTTCACCACTTCCTGGTCTTTCGATGGTGCTCCAGGCACTTCGGTTGGCGGGCGGCGGCGCAGCACCGCGTGGATGCGGGCCAGCAACTCACGCGGGTTGAAGGGTTTGCCCAAGTAATCGTCTGCGCCCACTTCCAAGCCCACGATGCGGTCCACATCCTCGCTTTTAGCGGTCAACATGATGATGGGTGTGCGGTCGCCGTTGGCGCGCAAACGCCGACAAATAGACAGACCGTCTTCACCGGGCATCATCAAGTCCAGTACGATCAGGTCCACAGTATCGCGCTGCAGCACTCGGTTCAGAGCTTTGCCGTCTTCTGCCAGCATCACCTCGAAATCTTCTTGCATCAGGTAGCGGCGCAGCAGGTCGCGGATACGCACATCGTCATCGACGACCAAAATCTTGTTGGGGCGGACATGGTTTTGTGACATGGCAACAACTCCAAAAATGTAACAAACACGATTGTGGCAGCGCCAAGTGCTTGTCAACAAACGTTTTTTATTTTTCTGACATGTTGTTACAGAAGTTGCTGCCAGGGGCTTGCAACTTCACCGTGCGCACACAACACAATGGTTCAATACATTTACTTGAGCAGACCATGAAGTTGAACCCGTTGGTCGCCATTTTTGCTCTGATACTGAGTCCGGCTGCTGCTGGGGCCGCAGACGTCCAAAAATTGTCCGATCCCATAGACCCGTTGGCTTTTGGGAAGAGCCTTTCCATTGACGACGGTGGACATCCTAGCCTTCTGCCGTTGCGCGAGGTGCTGAGCCAGCCTGTTGAGCGCTTGAACGGGTTTTTGAAGCCATACCGACTCTCCGCCGAGGAGCGCGAACACATGCGTGAGCAGGTTCGAAGCCAGTCTTCTCAAGCACTAAACCACAAATAAACCCCACCTATGAGACGTTACCCCAAGCCTTTGTTTTTTTCCCGACGCCCGCTGCTTGCCTTGGCGTTGTTGTGCGCATCTGCTGCGGCCCATGCGCAAATCACGCCACCGCCCGCCAACGTGGTGCAGCTGTCGGCCAGTGGGTTCAAGGAGGTTCAGCAGGACTGGCTGTCGATGAGTTTGAATACCACCAAAGAAGGTCCCGATGCAGGTACCGTTCAAAATCAGCTGAAAGTGGCTCTGGATGCGGCGCTGGCGGTGGCCAAGGCTGCAGCGCAGCCACAGCAACTTGAAGTCCGTACCGGTCAGTTCACACTGTATCCCCGCTACAGCAGCAGCGGCAAGATCAATGGTTGGCAAGGCAGCACCGAAATGGTGCTGGAGGGGCGCGACTTTGCCCGTATCAGCGCAACCGCAGGCAAGATACAGACGTTGACTATGGGCCACGTCGGTTTCAGCCTGTCCCGTGAAGCGCAGCAGGCACTGGAGTCCGATGTGCAGGCCATGGCCCTGGAGCGCTTTAAGTTGCGAGCCAATGAAATTGCAAAGGGGTTTGGATTCGGTTCTTATTCTCTGCGCGAAATTGCTGTCAGCTCAGCGGATCAAGGTGGTGGCTACGTGCGCCCTCGGGTTATGGCTATGGAAGCCAAGGCGGCCATGTCGGACGCACCGATCGCGGTGGAAGCCGGGAAAAGCATGGTGAATGTGACCGTTTCTGGAACTGTTCAGTTGCGCTGAACCTTTCTGGGTGGAACTGTCGCAATGGAAAGTCAAGGGCCTTTTTATTGATGCGCCCAGCATGGGCGCACACCTGTGGGTGCAAGCCCCGCTGCGAGCGGGTCACCGTGAGCAAAGTGGAACGCAACTGGGTGAGGGTGACTGGAGCGTGGGAAGGACGTGTGAAGCGTAAACACGTGAGCCGATGAACAAGAGCCGCATGGAAGGCGTTGCCATGCAGGGCGAGTGGGCCAGAATCCGCGAAGCTCTTGTGACCAAGGCTAAGTGGCGGCGGTTGTGCGGTGACGGTGCGTTCAAGGCCCAATAAAGTTTGAACTCTGCCTGATGTTCATCATTAAAGAGTCATGGAAGAAGAAAGCGCAAAAAGTCAAACGCAGGAGCAACTTCACAAACGCAGCAAGCAAGTCGTGAGGCTGTACAGGCAAGGCACGAAGATCATGCAATCGTCACGATGACCGGGCTGAGTTACCCACGGTAGTGTCAAACTATTTGTCCCCGGGCAAGCCAAGTCGCTGTGGTGTGGGACCGCTTCGAGATCGTCTACACACCCAAGCATGGTCGCCGGCTCAACATGGCTGCGATTGAGGTCAACTTCACGGCGAGCCCTTGCCTGGGGTGGCGCATGGACAACATCGAGACCATACGAAACGAGGTCGCAGCTTGGCAGGCACGCCGCGACAACCTTCATGCCAGAGTCAACTGGTAGTTCACGACCAAGGACGCCTGCGGAAAGCCCAATCGCCTCTACCCGACAACTTTCCCGTGACGGGACAGTAGAGCCGCTGGTAGAGAAATTCAGGTCCAGCCTGTTGTGCTGGGATGCTTATTTTGGGTTGGCGCAAACGACCAAGGTCTGGCGCGAGCTGGAAGAGTGGTTGTGTCACCGGCTCAGAGCGATCCCGAACTGCTCAACAGCGAGCAGACCATTGCGGATTTTGGTGGATTGGGGTTGCCAAGGCTGCCGTAACCTCAAGCTCACGGACCACCCGGTGCGGATGGACACGCGTGCCGGGCTGCTGCGATAGTCGGCGCTCTCCTATGCCGATCCAGCGCGCTTACTGAGAAACCCAGCCGCCGTCCATGTTCCAGGCCACGCCGCGCACATTGGAGGCCGCTGGTGAGCAAAAAAATACGGCCAGTTCTCCCAGCTCCTCTGGGGTGGTGAACTGCATGGACGGCTCTTTTTCGCCCAGCAACACCTTTTGGGCTTCGTCGTTCGACACGCCCAGCGCCACCGCTTTGGCGTCTACCTGCTTTTGCACCAACGGTGTCAGCACCCAGCCAGGACAAATGGCATTGCAAGTGACGCCAGAGGTGGCGTTTTCCAGCGCAGTGACCTTGGTCAGACCCACCACGCCGTGCTTGGCGGCCACGTAAGCCGATTTCTCAGCCGAACCCACCAGCCCGTGTACTGAGGCCACGTTGATGATTCGCCCCCAGTTGGCCTTCTGCATGGCGGGTAGTGCCAGGCGCGTGGCATGAAAGGCACTGGTGAGGTTGATGGCGATGATGGCGTCCCACCGGGCCACGGGGAAGTCTTCAATCCGGGCCACGTGTTGAATACCGGCGTTGTTCACCAGAATGTCCACTTGGCCAAACTCGGCAGCGGCGTAGGCCATCATGGCCTCAATCTCATCAGGCTTGCTCATGTCAGCACCGTGGTAGGCCACCTTGGCCCCGAGGGCCGCGATCTCGGCCTTGGGGCCTTCCACATCACCAAAACCGTTCAGAACAATGTTGGCGCCCTGGCGCGCAAGCGCCTTGGCAATGCCCAGTCCAATTCCGCTGGTTGATCCGGTGACAAGGGCCGTTTTGTTCGCAAGCATGGCGTGAACTCCAGTTCAATTACGATAGGTTGAAAAACACTTCAAGCATTATCACGGAGCCTAGGGAAGGAACGATCCATGCAGCAGCCTACACGCCACTTTCTGCCCGTCAGCGGCCCCGTCGCGCGTGACGGTGGTTCCCGTCGCATGGCCTATTGGGATTGGCCGGCGCAGCCTGCAGCGGACAGCCGCCGCGTGGTCATCTGTGTGCATGGGCTCTCGCGCCAGGGACGTGACTTCGACGCACTGGCGCAGGCCCTGCAGCCCTATACACGGGTGCTGGCCGTGGATGTGGCTGGTCGGGGCGAAAGCGACTGGCTGGCCGATCCCATGGCCTACCAAGTGGGCACCTACGCAGCTGATCTGGCTGCGCTGGTGCTCAAACTCCGTGCCGAGCATCCCGAGGTGTTGATGGACTTTGTGGGCACCAGCATGGGTGGGCTGATTGGCATGGCGCTCGCAGCACAGCCTGGGCTGGGCCTGCGCCGGCTGGTGCTGAACGACGTGGGCCCGGTGATCCAGTGGGAGGCCTTGCAGCGCATTGGTTCCTACTTGGGTCTAGGCCCCTCGTTTGCCAGCGAACAGGAAGCGGTTGACTACCTCGCATCCATTTCCCCCGGTTTTGGGCCTCACACGCCAGCGCAGTGGCTTGCGCTCTCGCGCCCCATGCTGCGCGAGCGCAACAGCCGCTGGTGGCTGCATTACGACCCGGCCATTGCCGAGCCATTCAAGGCGCTGGTGGGCATGGCCGATGAAGCGGCTGCTCGGCAAACCGTGCGCGACGGTGAAACTGCGCTTTGGGAACTTTACGACGCTATTGCGGCACGCACACTGTTGCTGCGAGGTGCCGATTCGGATCTGCTTACCCACGACACCGCAGCCAAGATGGCCAGCCGGGGGCCGTGCGCGCGCTGCATCGAATTTGCCCACGTGGGCCATGCCCCCACACTCATGGTCCTTGACCAGATTGCCGCCGTTCAAGAATTTTTGGGGGCGCCCTGACCGGCTGCCTTGTGACTGTCCATGAAGCGTTCTTCTGCCTCTGCACTGCCTGACGCGGTGCCTCAGCCCTCAGCGCCCCCGAGCCGCGCTGCGATGCCATCGGCCATCGTGACGGCCACGTCGGACAGCCTGCCGTACCACGCGCAAGCTTTGTTCCGTGCGCGAGCCTTTGCCGAGCCCCTGCTGGCTTCCGAGCAACTCGATACCGGTGAAAATATTTTGGCGCACGCCGATGCCGTGGCCGCCATCCTGAACGACATTGGTGGCTCCGAAGCCATGCAGGCGGCTTCCTATTTGGTCTACGCCTGCCAGCACCTGAACCGTCCACAAGAGGTGATTGCCAAGGCTTTTGGCGACAACTTCGCTGCACTGGCGGTTGAAACCACCAAGCTTGTGCAGTTGCAGCGCCAGGCCAGGGTGAAAACGGCCCAGGTGCAAGCCAAGAAAGAAGAAGAGCGCCAGGCGGCACAAGACCAAGCCTTGCCGCTGATTTCACCGGGCAAGACCCCGGTGTCCGAATTGGCTGCCAGCCAGACGGAAAACGTGCGCAAAATGCTGCTCGCCTTCTCGCGCGACCTGCGCGTGGTCATGCTGCGTCTGGCCTCCCGCTTGCAGACGTTGCGCTACTTTGCCGCCAGCAAGGGCAACCCGGGCGAGGCCATGGCCAGTGAGTCATTGCATGTGTTTGCGCCGCTGGCGAATCGGCTCGGTATCTGGCAGATCAAGTGGGAAATGGAGGACTTGGCCTTCCGTTTTCTGGAGCCCTACACCTACAAGCAGGTGGCCCGCCTGCTGGACGAAAAGCGTGCCGAGCGTGAGACGCATGTCGAACAGGTGCGATTGCAGCTGGAGCAAGACCTGCTGCGCCAAGGCGTGACAGCGTCCGTACAAGGGCGTCCCAAGCACATCTACAGCATCGTCAAAAAGATGCGCGGTAAATCGCTGGATTTTGACCAAGTGTTTGACATCCGCGCCCTGCGTGTGGTGGTGCCGCAGGTGGACGATTGCTACGCGGTGCTGGCGCTGGTCCATGCCCAGTTCACGCCGGTCACAGAAGAGTTTGACGACTACATTGCCAAACCCAAGCCAAACGGCTATCAGTCGCTGCACACCGTGGTGCGCGACAGCCAGGGCAGAGCGTTTGAGATCCAGATCCGTACCCAGGCCATGCACGACCATGCCGAACACGGCGTGGCCGCCCACTGGGCCTACAAAGAGGCCGGCGCCAAGGGCTATGCCGGTGTGTCGGCCAGCTCCGAATACGACGCGAAAATTGCCGTGCTGCGCCAGTTGCTGGCTTGGGAGCGCGACCTGAGTGGCACTGGGCAGGGGCTGTTTGACGACCGCATCTACGTGCTCACCCCCGATGCCGCCATCGTGGAGTTGCCTCAGGGCGCCACTGCGGTGGACTTTGCCTATACCGTGCACACCAGCCTGGGCCACCGGTGCCGTGGCGCGCGGGTCGATGGCGCCATGGTCACCCTGAACACACCGTTGCAAAACGGACAAACTGTGGAGATCACCGCAGCGAAAGAAGGCGGTCCTTCGCGCGACTGGCTCAATGCCGATCTGGGTTATCTGGTCAGTCACCGGGCCAAAAGCAAGGTGCGGGCGTGGTTCAACGCGCAGGCCATGGAAGAAACCGTGGCCCGTGGGCGCGAAGCGGTAGAAAAGCTGCTGCAGCGAGAAGGCAAGACAGCGCTGAAGCTGGACGATCTCGCCGTTTCCATGGGCCTTTCATCGGCCCAGGAGTTGTTTGAGCAAGTGGGCAAAGACGAGCTGTCCGTGCGGGCCATCGAGACCCATCTGCGTCCGGCCGAACCAGTCGCGGCAGCGGAAGACATTCCGCCCTGGTTGAAGAAACCCCGCAAACAGCCCGGCCGCTCACCGGGTGGTGTGCTGGTGGTGGGTGTGGACTCGCTCATGACGCAACTGGCCAAATGCTGCAAGCCTGCACCACCGGACGACATTGGCGGTTTCGTGACGCGCGGTAAAGGTGTCAGCATCCACCGTGCCGATTGCACCGATTTCGCGCACCTGCAACGCAAATCGCCTGACCGCGTCATCGATGTGCAATGGGGTGGGTCAAACAACTCCAGCCGAGGCGAGGGGGCTTACTATCCCGTCGATGTCGCGGTGGAGGCGCTGGACCGCCAAGGCTTGCTGCGCGATATTTCAGATGTATTCGCTCGCGAAAAAATGAATGTGATCGGTGTGCAAACCCAATCGGTCAAGGGGATCGCCTGGATGACCTTTACCATTGAAGTGGCAGACGCGCGCCAGGTGGCGCGGGCCATGTCGGTGGTCGGCGATGTGGCTGGCGTACGGGTGGTCAGGCGCAAATGAGTTCGTCATCTTGAAAAGACGATCAAAATACTGCTATAATTTGAGACTTCGAACGGTTTGTAGGCGCGTAGCTCAGCTGGTTAGAGCACCACCTTGACATGGTGGGGGTCGTTGGTTCGAGTCCAATC
>Ga0209066_10007689_pt1 | contig 10633 bp, 9 predicted proteins | sample All_14_2_FD_187198 | JGI IMG/M metagenome (GOLD analysis project Ga0209066, IMG submission 187198) | Freshwater microbial communities in response to fracking from Pennsylvania, USA - Allegheny Zone_MetaG_DW_15 (SPAdes) (version 2) ... | reverse complement strand
GGGGGCCGTTGGAGGTGAGCAGCATGCGCATCGCAGCATCCTCGCACCGGCGACCCCGTTCCGGGCCGCTGACGTCATCCGATAAGCAGCATTATGTCAGCTCGAAGTGATTTCCCCGCGCGTCGCACGATGTGTCGATTACGGGTTCCCCCGTTCGTCGGAACTGCATAGCGTGACAACTCACGAGAGGAAGAACCCATGCGATACCTGATGTTCGTCGTCGCCGACCCCGCCGCCGAGCCCTACGACCCCGAGCAGGACACCATCGGCGCGTGGGTCGACGAGATGACCGCGCGCGGTGTCGCGATCACCGGTGAGCGGCTCCGACCCGTCGAAGACGCCACGACGGTGCGGATGCGCGGCGGGAACCTGCTCGTGACCGACGGCCCCTACCTCGAGGCGAAGGAGTGGGTCGCCGGCTTCGACATCCTCGAGTGCCGCGATCTCGACGAGGCGATCGAGGTCGCGGCGAAGCATCCGATGGCCCGCTTCGGCACGCTCGAGCTGCGCCCGTTCTGGCCGCTCGAGCTGGACGATGCGGGGCGACCCGTCGACGACGCGCTCCCCCGGGACGCGGACTGAACCTCGACGAAGCTCTCGCCCGCGCGCACCGCGACGAGTGGTCGCGCGTCGTCGCGACCCTCATCCGCGTCACGGGCGACTGGAGTCTCGCCGAGGACGCGACCCAGGACGCCTTCGAGAAAGCCGCGCGGCGCTGGCCCACCGAAGGCGTCCCCCACTCCCCCGGTGCGTGGATCACGACGGTCGCGCGCAACGCGGCGCTCGACCGCATCCGGCGGCGAGATCTCGAGACCCGCAAACTGCGCGAACGGGGTGTGATGGATGACCTCACGGGTGCCTCGAGCACTCCCGATGCCGCGACGCTCGCCGCACGATCGTGGGACGAGCACGCCGACGACCGGCTGCGGCTCGTCTTCACGTGCGCGCATCCGGCCCTCGCGATGGACGCACGCGTCGCCCTGACGCTGCACACCGTCGGCGGGCTCACGACCGGGCAGATCGCGCGAGCATTCCTCGTCTCCGAGCCGACGATGGCACAGCGGCTCGTGCGCGCCAAACGACGCATCCGGGGGGCCGGCATCCCCTACCGCGTCCCGGAGCGCGAGGAGTTGCCCGCTCGGCTCGACGGGGTGCTCGCCGTGCTGTACCTCATCTTCACGGAGGGCCATTCGGCGACGTCGGGAGCCGACGGCATGCGGATCGACCTCGCCGCCGAGGCGATCGCCCTCCTGCGTCTCGTGCTCGAGGTCGTGCCCGCCGACGCCGCCGACGAGGCCCGGGCGCTGCTCGGTCTCCTGCTGCTGCACGACGCCCGGCGCGCGGCGCGCGTCGACGGGGCGGGCGACCTCGTGCCGTTCGAGGAGCAGGATCGCAGCGCCTGGGATCGCGCCGCGCTCGCGGAGGCCGAGGCGCTCCTGGCCGCGCCCCACGGCATCCGCGGCGGCTACCGCGTGCAGGCAGAACTGGCCGCGGCGCACGTGTGGTCCGCCGACCCGTCCGCCCCCGACTGGGCGCGGATCGTCGGGCTCTACGACGAACTCGCGACCTTCACGAGTTCGCCCATGGTCGCGCTCAACCGCGCCATCGCGCGGGGCTTCGCGGAGGGGTACCCGACCGGTCTCGCCGACCTCGCCCACCTCGCCGAGAGCGGCGATCTCGCGAGCCACCACCTGCTCCCCGCGGCGCAAGCCGATCTGCTGCGGCGATCCGGCGACCGCGACGCCGCGACCGCCGCGTACCGGCGAGCCCTCGACCCGCCCCGACCGAGGCCGAGCGGCGGTACCTGCGGCGACGCCTGCTCGAGTTCGGCCCCGACCACGCGCCGAGCTGACGCGACCCGGTTCGTGCAGGCCGCGCCGATGAGGGACAATCTTCCGTGCCCTCCGATGCGTCTCCTCCCCCGGCGAGCGGGATCGACCCCGCCGACCTCGAGGCGACCCTGCGTGTGCTCGGCACGCTCCACGAGATCGATCCCGAGCATCCCGACTTTCGCGCCGTGCGGCACGCGACGGCGGCGATGTTCAAGCAGGTCAAGCGCGAGCGGCGGCTCGAGGCCCGCGCCCGAGTCCAAGAGAACGATCGTTCCGTGATCGCGGCGACGGCGACCGGCGCTCCCGACCGCATCGACGACGAGACCCGCGGCATCCCGATCTCGGGCACCGCGACCCAGCAGACCGCGGGCGTGCTGCTCAAGGCGCGCGCCTGCTACATCTGCAAGCAGGACTACACGGTCGTCGACGCGTTCTACCACCAGCTCTGCCCGACGTGCGCCGCGATGAGCCACGCCAAGCGCGACGCCCGCACCGACCTCACCGGCAAGCGCGCGCTGCTCACCGGTGGCCGCGCGAAGATCGGGATGTACATCGCGCTGCGGCTGCTGCGCGACGGCGCCCACACGACGATCACCACCCGCTTCCCCCGGGATGCCGTGCGCCGGTTCACGAGCCTGCCCGACTCCGCCGACTGGATCGACCGGCTGCACGTCGTCGGAATCGACCTGCGCGATCCCGCCCAGGTCATCGCGCTCGCCGAGTCGGTCGCCTCCCGGGGGCCGCTCGACATCCTCATCAACAACGCCGCCCAGACCGTGCGCCGCTCCCCCGGCGCGTACTCACGCCTCGTGGATGCCGAGCTCGCCCCGCTGCCCGACGGACCCCTCCCCGAGCTGGAGACCTTCGGCCACACGAACGACCCGCACCCGCAGGCCCTCGCCCGCTCGGTGTCGGCGCACCCGATCCTCGCGGCCGCCGCGGCGAAGGCCGAGGAGCTCACCGAGCAGGCGATGGCCGCCGGATCGACATCGCTCGAACGCCTCGCGGCCGGCACGGCGATCGATGCGGGGGGCCTCATCCCCGATCACGCGGCCGTCAACTCGTGGGTGCAGAGCGTCGACCAGGTCGATCCGCTCGAGATGATCGAGGTGCAGCTGGCGAACGAGACGGCACCGTTCATCCTCATCTCGAAACTGCGCGCCGCGCTCGCCGCCTCCCCCGCGCGGCGCACCTACATCGTCAACGTGAGCGCGATGGAGGGGGTCTTCGGGCGCGGCTACAAGGGCCCCGGCCACCCGCACACCAACATGGCCAAAGCCGCCGTCAACATGCTCACCCGCACGAGTTCGCGCGAGATGTTCGAGACCGACGGCATCCTCATGACGAGCGTCGACACGGGGTGGATCACCGACGAGCGGCCGCATCCGACGAAGGTGCGACTCGCCGAGGAGGGTTTCCACGCCCCCCTCGACCTCGTCGACGGCGCGGCCCGCGTCTACGACCCGATCGTGCGCGGCGAGGCGGGAGAAGACCTCTTCGGCGTGTTCCTCAAGGACTACGCCCCCGCCGCCTGGTGAGTCGCGTCAGCCGCGGTCGGCGGCGTCGGGATTGCCGGGCTCGGGGATGACCGGCCCCTCCCCCGCGGGAGTCTCCTCGCGACCCTCCCGGATCGCCTGGCGTCCAGCCGGGACGAGCACCGAGATCGTCACGACGACGAAGGTGATGATCCCCGCGGCCACGAGGAGCGTCTCGACCGGGACGACGTCGGCGAGCGGCCCGAACACGACCATCCCGATCGGCATCGACACCGCCATGACGATGCCGACGAATCCGAAGACGCGCCCCTGCCGCTCGGGCTCGACCCGCAACTGCAGGAGCGTCATCGCGGGCGTCGAGAAGAACGGCACCGCGAGTCCGACGACGAACATGAACCCGAAGAACAGCCAGAGGTTGGTCGACAGGCCGAGCGCGATCGAGAGCACCCCGAAGAGCACCGACGACACGATGATCATCACGACCTTGTTCTTCGTGCCGCCCCAGATCGAGATGACGACCCCGCCGAGCAGCATGCCGACGCTGAACGCGACCTCGAGGATCGTCAGCTTCGCGACCTCCTCGAGACCGAAGAAGTCGCCGCCGAACGACCGCACGACCATGAGCGGCGTGAGGTACGAGGGCGCGACCGTGAGCAGGAAGATGACCCCGAACAGCAGCAGCAGCCAGCGGATGAGGCGGTGCGTCGCGACGTACTTCACGCCCTCGACGAGGTCGGCGAAGTATCCGGGACGCTCGCCGGCACGCACGATCGTCGGCACCGCGACGGTCGCGAGCAGCACGATGCCGATGACCGCGGTGACGACGTCGACGAAGAAGATCGTGACGATCGACGCGGTCGCGTAGAGCACCCCGGCGACGGCCGGCGCGATGAGCGCCATCGCCGACTGGATGCTGCCGAGGATGCCGTTGACCCGCATGAGGTGCGCGGTCGGCGTGATCTGCGGCACGAGCGCCGACACCGCGGGCGTCTGGATGCCGGCACCGGTCGAACGGATGGCGAGCGCCGCGTAGATGAGCCAGAGGTCGTCGACGCCCGAGAGCATGAACAGCGCGAGCGCGAGCGTCGACAGGGCGATCGACGCGTCGGCGACGATGATGAGCATCTTGCGGTTGAGCCGATCGGCCCACACGCCGCCGAAGATCGACACGATCGCCTGGGGCAGGAAGCCGAAGAGCGCCGCGAGCGCCATGACGGTGCCCGACTTGGTGAGCAGCGTGAGGTGCCACATGACGGCGTACTGCACGAGCATCGAGCCGAACAGCGACACCGTCTGCCCGGTCAGGAAGACCGTGACGTCGCGTTTCCAGTGCGGGCGGGCGGGGGCGTCGGACACGACGTCCAGTCTCGCAGGTGCGACCGCCGCGAGCTCACCCCGGGACGACGACGCGCGCCTGCTCCGCCATGTGCTCGAGCACCCGCACGACCTGGGACGAGTAGCCGTATTCGTTGTCGTACCAGACGTAGACGACGACGTGGTTGCCCGTCGCGATCGTCGCGAGACCGTCGACGATGCCCGCGCGGTTGTTGCCGACGAAGTCGCTCGAGACGACCTCCGAGGATTCGATGTAGCCGATCTGCGTGCGCAACGGACCGGCCGTCGACGCCGCGAGCAGCAACGCGTTGAGGGACGCGGCATCCGTCTCGGCGCCGAGGTCGAGGTTGAGGATCGCGAGCGACACGTCGGGCGTGGGCACCCGGATCGAGTTGCCGGTGAGCTTCCCCGCGAGTTGCGGCAGGGCCTTCGCGACCGCGGTCGCCGCTCCGGTCTCGGTGATGACCATGTTGAGCGCCGCGGAGCGCCCGCGCCGGTCGCCCTTGTGGAAGTTGTCGATGAGGTTCTGGTCGTTCGTGTACGAGTGCACCGTCTCGACATGACCGTGTCGGATGCCGTGGGCGTCGTCGATGACCTTGAGCACCGAGGTGATCGCGTTCGTCGTGCACGACGCCGCGGTGACGATGCGATCGTCGGGCGCGATCGTGTCGTGGTTGATGCCGTAGACGACGTTCTTGAGCGGAGACTTGCCCGGCGCCGTCAGGAGCACGCGCGCGACACCCGGCGACTCGAGGTGGCGGGCGAGGCCCGCCTCGTCGCGCCAGCGGCCCGTGTTGTCGACGACGAGAGCGTCGTGGATGCCGTAGGCCGTGTAGTCGACGTTCGCCGGGTCGTCGGCGTAGATCACCTGGATGAGGGTGCCGTTGGCGAGGATCGTGTTCGCCTCGGGATCGATGACGATCGTGCCGTCGAAGGCGCCGTGCACGGAGTCGCTCCGCAGGAGGTTGGCGCGCTTCTCGAGGTCGTTCGGCACCGACGAGGACCGCACGACGATCGCGCGCAACCGCAATCCGCTGCCGTTCGCGTGGCCGATGATGATGCGGGCGAGCAGCCGGCCGATGCGACCGAACCCGTAGAGCACGACATCCGTCGACTCCTGCGACGGCCAGGATTCGAGCGCGTCGAGTCGTTCGCGCACGTGCGCCTCGCGGGCACGCGGGTCGGCGGGCGAGTCGACGAGGATCGCCCCGAGGTCGAGCGCGATCCCCTGCACGCCGAGTTCGTGAGCCACCCGGAGCACGAGCATCGCGTCGGCCATGTCGACGTCGAACGCCTGCGCCTGACGCGGACGCAGCGACCTCAGCAGTTGCGGCGCCGAGCGGTTGACGAGCTTGCGCCCGTGCACGTGCGGGATGACATTGCGTTCGCGGTGGAGCTTGCCGATGATCGGCATCGCGGCTTCGGCGAGAGCGAGACGGTCGAGCCAGTCGCGCTGGGCGTCGTCGATCGACATGGGGATGCGTGGGTTCCTTCCGGAATCGGCGTCGGTGGCGAGACGCGGAATGGACTCCTCCATCTTGCCGTGTGCTTGGCTGGAGTCATGACCGACTACGTCGTCGCGATCGATCAGGGCACCACGAGCACGCGCGCCATCGTCTTCGATCGCACCGGCAGCCCGGTCGCGTCCGGGCAGCGCGAGCACCGACAGCTCTTCCCGCGGGCCGGTTGGGTCGAGCACGACCCCGCTGAGATCCTCGAGAACGCGCGCGCCGTGCTCGCGGAGGCGAGGGATGCCGCGGGCGCGACCGTCGATGACGTCGCGGCGATCGGCATCACCAATCAGCGCGAGACCGCGGTGGTCTGGGATCGCGCGACGGGCGAGCCGATCGCGAACGCGATCGTCTGGCAGGACACCCGCACGCAGGACCTCGTCGACCGGCTCGCTGCCGACGGCGGGGGCGACCGCTTCCGGGAACGCACCGGCCTGCCGCTCGCGACCTACTTCTCGGCGACCAAGATCGTCTGGCTGCTCGAGCACGTCGACGGTGCGCGCGACCGCGCCGAGCGCGGCGAACTCGCCTTCGGCACGACCGACAGCTGGCTGCTCTGGAACCTCACCGGCGGGCCGAAGGGCGGCGTGCACGCGACCGACGTGACGAACGCGAGCCGCACCCAGCTCATGGACCTCGCGACCCTCGACTGGCACGACGACCTGCTCGCCGCGTTCGGCATCCCGCGCTCCCTGCTGCCCGAGATCCGCTCGTCGTCCGAGGTCTACGGCGACGCGGTCGACGTGCTCCCCGGCGTGCCGATCGCGGGCATCCTCGGCGATCAGCAGGCGGCGACCTTCGGGCAGACGGCGTTCGACGCGGGCGAGTCGAAGAACACCTACGGCACGGGCAACTTCCTCCTGGCCAACACGGGGACCGACATCGTGCACTCGACGAACGGGTTGCTCACGACGGTCGCCTATCGACTCGGCGACGAGGCGCCCCGCTACGCGCTCGAGGGATCGATCGCGGTGACCGGGTCGCTCATCCAGTGGCTGCGTGACAACCTCGGCATCATCGAGACGGCGGCGGAGGTCGAAGAGCTCGCCCTCTCCGTGCCCGACACCGGTGGCGTCGCCCTCGTGCCGGCCTTCTCCGGACTCTTCGCCCCGTACTGGCGGCCCGATGCCCGGGGCGCGATCCTCGGGCTCACCCGGTTCGCGACGAAGGCGCACCTCGCGCGCGCCGCCCTCGAATCGGTCGCCCTGCAGACGGTCGACGTGCTCGAGGCCGCCACCCCGGATCTCCCGGCTCCGATCGCCGAGTTGCGAGTCGACGGCGGCATGGTGGCCAACGACACCCTCATGCAGTTCCAGGCGGATGTGCTCGGCATCCCCGTGGTGCGCCCCGCGGTGGCCGAGACGACGGCGCTCGGGGCCGCCTACGCCGCGGGGCTCGCCGTCGGATTCTGGGCGCATCTCGACGAGTTGCGCGCCAATTGGCGCGAGGGTCGTCGGTGGGAGCCGCGCATGGACGACGCCGAACGCGCCGAACGCCTTCGCGTGTGGCGCAAGGCCGTGACCCGCACGTTCGACTGGGTCGACGCGGCGCCCTAAGCGGTCGTCGCCGCGATCCAGGCGTCGAGTTTCGCGGTCGCCGCGCCCGAGTCGACCGTGCGGGCGGCGACCGCGAACTTCTCGCTGAAGCGCTCCCGGATGTCGCGCTCCTGCTGCGCGGCGTCGTGCGCGAGCTCCCACGCGATCAGTCCGGCCGCGGCGTTGAGCAGGACGATGTCGCGCACGGGGCCCTCCTCCCCCGCGAAGCCGCCGCGCGCGATCGCGGCGTTGTGCACCGCGTCCCCGCCGCGCAGATCGTCGATGCTCGCGCGCGCGATGCCGAGGTCGGCGGGGTCGAGGTCGTGCTCGTGCACGTCGCCGCGCGACACCTCCCAGATCCGGCTGTGGCCGGTCGTCGTCAGCTCGTCGAGGCCGTCGTCCCCGCGATAGACGAGCGCCGTCGCGCCGCGCGTGCGGAACACCCCCGTGATCAGGGGCACCTTGTCGAGCGCCGCGACGCCGACGCTCGAGGCCTCGGGCCGCGCCGGGTTGCACAACGGCCCCAGGAAGTTGAAGACCGTCGGGATGCCGAGCTCGCCCCGCACGGGACCGGCGTGCTTGAATCCGGGGTGGAACAGCGCCGCGAAGACGAAAGTGATGCCGACCTCCTCGAGCACCTCGGCGACGCGCTCGGGCGACAGCTGCAGGTCGACCCCGAGAGCGGCGAGCACGTCGGAGGAGCCGGAGGCCGAGGACGCCGCCCGATTGCCGTGCTTCACGACCTTCGCACCGGCCGCGGCCGCGACGATCGAGGCCATCGTCGAGACGTTGACGGTGCCCATCCGGTCGCCCCCGGTGCCGGCCATGTCGAGCGCCATCGGATCCACGGCGAGCGGTTGGGCGTGAGCGAGGATCGCATCCCGGAATCCGACGATCTCGTCGACCGTCTCCCCCTTCGCCCGCAGGGCGACCAGGAACCCCGCGAGTTGCGCCGGGGTCGCGGCGCCCTCCATGACCTGTTCCATCGCCCAGGAGGATTCCGCGATCGACAGATCAGCCCCGGCCAGGAGCTGGGTGAGCAGAGCAGGCCAGGTGAGTTCCGTCGGCATGGCGTCGATCGTAGCGACCCTCGTTATCGGCCATAATGGACTCGTGACCTCGACACCGATTTCGCACGCCCCCCTCGCGGCCGGCCCTCATGGCGGAGTCGGCATCAACCGTCCGAACGTCGTGCAGGTCGGCACGATCGTCTGGCTCGGCAGCGAGGTGATGTTCTTCGCCGGGCTCTTCGCGGTGTACTTCACGCTGCGGTCGATGTCGCCCGAGCTGTGGGCGGAGCAGTCGTCGAAGCTCAACATCACGTTCTCGGCGATCATCACGATCATCCTCGTGTCGTCGTCGTTCACCGCGCAGTTCGGCGTGTTCGCGGCCGAGCGGCTGCAGAAGTGGCGCACCGGCCCGATCTGGAACCTGCGCCGGTGGGGCGTCGTCGAGTGGTTCTATCTCACGTTCGTGCTCGGCGCGCTGTTCATCATCGGCCAGGTGTACGAGTACGCGCTCCTGGTCTCGGAAGGCGTGGGATTCAGCTCCGACGCCTACGGGTCGGCCTTCTACCTCGCGACGGGATTCCACGGCCTCCACGTGACGGGCGGTCTGATCGCCTTCCTCATCGTCATCGGCCGGTTCTTCGCGGTGAAGAACTTCACCCACAAGGAGGCGACGAGCGCCGTCGTCGTCTCGTACTACTGGCACTTCGTCGACGTGGTCTGGATCGGCCTCTACCTCGTCGTGTACATCCTCAAGTAATCAGCGACCGGACACTCACATGACTCGAACTCCTTCCCGACGCACCGGTCGCCGCTCCCCGCTCGCCTCCGTGGCCCTGCTGCTCATCGGCCTGCTGGCCACCGGTGGGGCCTACGCACTCGTCACGTCGAGCGCGACGGCGAGCACGTCGTCCGCGACCGCGACGCAGGTCGAGGAGGGCGAGAAGCTCTTCCTCGCCAACTGTTCGTCGTGCCACGGCATCGGCGCCGTGGGCACGACCGATGCACCGCACCTCATCGGCGTGGGCGCTGCCGCCGTCGACTTCCAGGTCGGCACCGGCCGCATGCCGATGGCCGCGTCCGGCCCGCAAGCCGAAGCCAAGCCGGTGCAGTTCACCGACGAGCAGATCTCGCAGCTGGCGGCCTATGTCGCGACGCTCGGCGAAGGCCCCGGCATCCCGGACAGCCGCTACCTCACGGGTGAGGGCGACGTCGCGCTCGGCGCCGAGCTCTTCCGCATCAACTGCGCGATGTGCCACAACGTCGCCGGCGCCGGTGGCGCGCTCACCGAGGGCAAGTTCGCCCCCGCTCTCAACGACATCGACCCGGCGCACGTCTACGAGGCGATGGTCACCGGACCGCAGAACATGCCGGTCTTCAACGACCTCAACATCAGCCCCGAGGAGAAGGGCGACATCATCGCCTACCTCGAGTACCTCAACGACAACCCCTCCCCCGGCGGGCTCAGCCTCGGCAGCCTCGGCCCGGTCTCCGAGGGACTCTTCGTCTGGATCTTCGCCCTCGGATCGATCGTCGCCGTGACCGTCTGGCTCACCGCGAAGGCGAACTGAGACCGACGACGCATCCGACGCCGCACCTGAGAGATAAGAGAGCACACGAGCATGGCTGACCACGGCACCGCACCCGGCAGCGCCGTCGAGCGCCGGGACCTCCCGGTCGACGCCCCGGGCACCGCCGTCGTCGCCGCCGACGCGATCGAGAACCCCGGCTTTCCGCCGCATCGCCCCCGGGTGAGCGACGTCGACCCCCGCAAGGCGCGCCAGAACGAGCGCCGGGTCGCGTGGTTCTTCTGGGCGTCGATCGTCGGCAGCATCTTCGCCGTCGTCGCCTACTTCGTCTTCCCGATCGATCCCGCCGATCCCGGCTCGGTTCGCGTCAACAACGCCCTCCTCGGGC
>Ga0209066_10007688_pt1 | contig 10634 bp, 6 predicted proteins | sample All_14_2_FD_187198 | JGI IMG/M metagenome (GOLD analysis project Ga0209066, IMG submission 187198) | Freshwater microbial communities in response to fracking from Pennsylvania, USA - Allegheny Zone_MetaG_DW_15 (SPAdes) (version 2) ... | reverse complement strand
TCCTTTTAAAGTGCTTTGAAATTGATGATGTGCGTCGGCCTCTTGTCGCTGAAAACATCTGCCACGGCCTGAGCCGCTCGGGTCTGGGCTTCGTCCAGCGCCTCGCGCGAATTGGCGGCGACATGCGGCGTCAGTTGGGCGTTTTCCAGCCCGAACAGCGGATGGTCGCAGGAGAACCCGTCTGGACTGAAGACGTTGATCTCTCCGAACACGTCGAGCCCGGCATAGGCGATGACGCCGGTCTTCAACGCTTCGGCCAGATCCCTTTCGTTGACCAGCTCGCCTCGGCCCGTATTGATCAGAACGGCCGTGCGCTTCATTTTCCGAAATTCAGGCATCGCCAACATGCCGCGGGTGGCGGGCGTCAGCGGACAGAGCAGACAGAGGGTGTCGGACTCGGCCAGCACCGTTTCCATCTTGGCAGGTGTGACGCCCTGCGTTGCCGCTGCCGCCTCTGTCAGGCAGGGGTCGCAGACAATGATCCGCAGGCCGAACGCTTGGGCCCTGGCTGCCACCGCACGGCCGATATTGCCGAACCCGATGATTCCGAGTGTCTGTGTCGAAAGCCGATGAAGGATACCGGTGTCGAACGGTCGATGGCCCGCACGCATGCTGGATTCGTAATACTTGAGTTTCCGGGAGGCGGACAGCAACAGCGCGAGGGTGTGGTCGGCCACCTCTTGCGTGGCGAAATCCGGGACGTTTGTGACGATGATGCCCTGCGCCGAGGCCTGCCCTACATCGATCTTATCCGTGCCCGTGCCGATCCGAGAGATGATCCTGCATTGGGGCAGTCGCTTGATTGTTGAAGCATGCAGATAGGCGGAAACAATCATTACGGCATCGACCTCATCTAGGCGCTCGCACTCGTCCGGGTGCTCGGCTTCAATGACTTCAGCACCCACCGCCGCCAAAATGCTCTGTTCCTCGGGTTTAATGGGAAAGGTTCGGGCGTTGAGCCGTAAAACAACGGAAGGCCTTTTCATGGGGAGTAAATCATTCTCTCTCCCGGCACCATGATGGCCGAGCTAACCGTTTCCGGCAGCGTTTTCTTTGCGAAATCCAGAAAGGCCACCGGGTCACCGCCGTGTTCGATGAACATGCCGAAGTGGCTGCCGATGACCACACGCGGCCGGATGCGTGCTGCCAGCCGGACGGTATTCTCATGTCCGAGGTTGCCGAAAGCCGGATTGATCGGGGCGATCAGAATGTCGATCGCGACGTCGCCTAGCGAAGCCAGGATCTGATCCGGACAATAGCCGGTGTCGCCTGTGTCGTAGACCGTGATGCCGTCCAGAGTCATCAAAAAGCCGACCGCGTCCGGAGCCAATTCGCCGTGGTCTGCGTAAACCGCACGGTATTCGACGCCGTTCAGGGCCGCGCTTTCGCCCGCAGATAGGATGGTGACGCGTTCACTGGCGATTCCGGCCGCTTGGAAGACCGGACGGCAATCCGGAGAGCCGATAAAGCGGGTCTCCGGTCGTTGTTTAACACAATCGAGCAGGTCGGGATCGAGATGGTCGCTGTGGGAATGGGTGGCAACCAGAACGTCGGTTTTCAATTCGTCCAATGTCAGAGGAGCAGGTATTCTCCGCTTAAAATGAAACAGGCGTTCGCAACAGTCGCCCAAATACGGGTCAATGCAGACGGTCTTCCCGACGGCGGTCTTGAAGTAGAACCCCGCCTGGGCCAGATAAAAAACCGCCAGTTCACCGGGGTTCGGATGGGTTGTCGCGATACGTGCTGCCAGTCTCATTTTATCTCCAGCGCTTTTCGCACCGTTTTGCAGCACTGCGCCGCACCGCTCCACAGGAAACAGATGTCTGCGCCTGACCAGAACATCCTCATCCCCTGACCGGCCCAATAGTTCACCACCTTCGGGTCGGCTGCGGCGATCCCCGGCAAAACGTTGTGCCGGTTACAGCTATTGATGACCTCTTTAACCGCATTCCGATAGGTGTCGGAAGTGAGCTGGCCGGGAATGCCCATGCCGGTCGAAAGATCGTCATTGCCGACCACCGCCACATCGAGCCCCGGGACTGAAAGGATGTCATCCAAATGGTCCAGTGCCTCTTTTGTCTCGATCTGAATGCCGACCACCGTCGTCTTGTTGAGCGTTTCCACCATTTCCGCCACGGAACCCCAGCCCATATACTTGCCCGCCGGGCACGTCGAAGCCCCGACGCCGCGCTTCCCAAGCGGCGGATATTTGACGGTCTCAATGATACGCTCCACCTCGGACCGGGAGCGGATTCGCGGCACAAAGATCCCGTCCGGCATTTGATCAAGCGTCCGGTTGAGCTCGGCGTAGGTGTTGTCTGCGACGCGCACGACGCAGGGAAGCCCAAGAGCCCGCGATAGCCGGATATGCTCTAAAATGGTTTCGCTGTTGAGTGCGGTATGCTCCCTGTCGATCATCACGAAATCGAAGCCGGCCTCTTGGTAGGCTTCGATCACTGCGCCGCTATGGCTGTCCATTACGCAGCTGCAGATCAGAAAATCCTTGTTAGCGATTCTCTGTTTCAGTTTTCCGTTGCCCCAACGCATCGTGACCTTTCTGAAGCGGGCTGCGCCCGCAAACGGTTCGTCCTACGGCAGCTCGATGGGCGCGTCTTCGGACAGTTCGATCGTCTTGCTGTTGCCGCCCAGGTCCTGCACTCTGAGTCTGAGCATTTTCTCCTGATCGGGGGCGGGGTCGCCGAAAAGGTCTGCGTACTTGCCAAGGTCCGTCCTGAACTTGCCTTGGAAAGCGGCCCGTACCTTTTGGGTCACATCTTTACCGACCGTTTCGACACGCTTGTCGGTCGCGTAAACGCGGAGGCGCAGCGCCGTGGCGTCGCAGACATAACTCCCGTTGTTGCCGATCACGATATCGACGTTTCTTCCCAGCTCGCCGGGGTTCACACGAACGACGAACTCCGAGTCGCGGGTGTGGCTAGCCTTTCCCTCCGATTCCAGATCGATGACGTTGAGAACCGCCGGGGTCTGATCGTCTTTCCAGTTCACGGCTTTCAATGAAACGCCATTGCCGCCGCGATTGGTCAGCTTCTTTCCAGAAATCACAATGCCTTTGCCGGAAAGCTGCGTGCCCGGCGACCAGCGGATCACGTTATAGCTGGCGGCATCGGCGATCGGATGCGTCAGCAGATACTGTTTCCGCTCGCTTGCCGGAATAACCCGGTCGAACATGTCTTTCGAATAATGCCGCGCCCAGTTCTCTTCCATGTTTGCGGCAGGCGAGTAATCGGCGAAAAAGCCCAGATTTCCGCCTCCCTGCAGACCGTAGGCGTATCCCAACGGACAGCCGTCAACTTTGCAGCTGGAATTCAGCTGCGTCTTGTCAGCCCCTTTGGCGGTGGATAACAGGCCGTCGTTCCGGCAGTTGAAGAGCGACCACGAGCCGGTTTTCGATGTGTCCGGGAACGCGGCAGGCACATCCGGTTTGCCTTGGGGATTCCGGTAGTCGGCAGCCAGGTCGGCAACCGGGTCACCCTCAACCGTAAACATGTCCTTCCAGGTGCTGTCGCTCTTGGGGCCGTACCACGCGAAGGTGATCTCGCCGTTGGCCGACTGTCGGGGCTCCGTGAGCAACTCGTCGTCCATGATACGAAGCGGCCGCGTGTCAGCGAGATTCGGAACCTTGAAATACACGTCGATGCCGTCGGGGTCGACAAACTCCGTCAAAACGACGTCGACCGGGTCGCCTGTGCGCTCGGCGTTCGTCCAGGCCTTGACGATGACTTTCTGTCCGTCGGGACGAATTCTATTGTCAGGGACCGGGTCCCCCAGGCTGGTCGGGTCGAGAACCAGATCGCGGGGTTTGCACGTCTTGAGCACATCCGCATTCAGTGTGTCGCTGAACGTGAATAGAACGGGGCCTCGCAAAAGGGCGACCCGGCCGTCCTGAATCATCCGGCCGCGAACGAAACGCCAGTTCATCGGCATGGAAAGGTTGAGCGTATCGCCGGATTTCCAAACCCGTTTGACGGTGGCGTAGCCGAGTTCGGATTTGTTCAGCGTGTACGGCACATTGCACACGGCACACTCAATTTTTTCCGCCCAGCGCGGTGTGCGGAACAGGAATGCGAACTCGACCGGCTCCGAGCACGTGAAAGACAGTTTGACCTCGCCGGAATTCGGGTAGGAGGTTTCCTGTTTGATTCCAACGGTCTGGCCGTTGACATCGAAGGTCTTGTCGGAACGGGTGAACAGGTTCAGCGCGATGCCGCCGTCCGGGGTACGGTAGTACACCTTTTGCGGCAGCTCAGCGACCGCACGGCGAAAGTTCCCGTTGCAGCAGAAGGTATCGATCGTCTGGAACTTCCGCTTCCCCGTGAACGGCGTGAAGTAGCAGATGCGGCGGCCGTCCGGCGACTGCGCCGCGAACAGGGCATTGTAGATCGTCCGTTCCGCGATGTCCCCATATCGCATATCGCCTTCCAGACGCATGAGGCTGTCGACCCATCGGAGCAGATAGGCCGTGACGCAGGATTCTTCGACTGCGCCCGAGCCGTCCTGATTGTACGTGAAGTGTTCTCCCTGCGATGTCGAGCCGGTCACCAGCAACCCGCCGTGTCCCCGTTCGAACAACTCCTGCTTCATCCACCGGCTTTTATTGAGGTAGTCCTCGCCGCCGAGCAGCCGATACAATTCCGTGTCCGGGTACATGTGCGACAGCATCACATAGACATGGTAACGAGCGTGGGCGATGTTCTTCTCCCAGGCGGCATACGGTTTCAGGTAGTACCAGTGCGGCTCATATTGCAGGGTCTTCGCGAAGTCGAGATACTGGGTCTCGCCCGTCACGCGATACAGTTCTACGAACCCTTCCGTGATTCCCGCGATGGATGTGCCGGGGGGAATGATATGCTCTCCATCCTTATTGGCGGGGAACATCCGCATGATATAGTCCGCCATGATTTTCGCGTCCGCCAGGGCTTGGTGACTCCCCGTAACCCGGTAGTTCCGCACTAAAGCCAGGTTGAGGTACTCCTGTTCGTGGAGGATCCAGTTCACAACGTTTTGATGATTGTTCGATTCGACGTTCCAGAAGCCCTGGTAGCCGTCCGGATCGCGTGCGCTCCGCAATTGATCCATGATGTACTGGGCGCGTTCTGAAACTTTCGGTTCGCCGGTGTATTGGGCAAACAGGCTGCCGGCGTCCAGAACCTTGCCGATGCCGTAGTAGACGTTGCATTTGTCCCCGCGATCAGTCCGGTGCTTGAACTTGTCCAACCAATCCCGGTCCAGGTCGAGAATCATGTAGTTTTTGTCGATCAAGTCCATGATGCGCCGGTCGAGTTCGCCGCCCGCCATTTCCAGGTGGGTGAGCCGTGCCGGAATCAGCTTGTCGCCGATGACCGGTTTGACGATGTCCCGTTCGCCCAGTGCCCGTGCACCAGATGTGATGGCGACCAGCGTGATGGCTGCCAACCATTGGATGTGCTTCACGTTTTTCATTTTCATGTTTCTCCTAGAAACGAGTTGAATTTTGGGAGGGGCAAGCGTCTGCTTGCCCGCGGACGAGCAGGCGCTCGTCCCTCCCTAATACCCTAACGCGTCAAGCCGCCGGTCGAAGTCGGCGGGCAATAGTGCAGGTGGTTTGTTCACGTCGTCCGATGCGTATCGCAACAGGTTGACCAGCAGGCGTGCGGCTGCAGGATGGTGGGCAAGCTGACTGCGAATGTTGAGCGTATTCAGGACGAAGCGCCCTGCGCCGAGAGTGTAGACCGACATCATCAGTCCCGAATCGTAATCCTGCGAGGCCTTGATTGCACCGGCGATGGCTTCGGTCGGCGGTTCTTGGCCAGAAAAAACCAGATCCGGGATCAGCTCGCGGTAATAGGTGTAGTCCATCAGACCGCCCGCCGGAAGCCCCTCGAAAATCGGATGCGCTTTCGACCACTCGTCCTTCAGATAGAGCCAGCCGCGTATCGTCTTCGCAGTGCCCTTCTTCGCCAGCGGCAGCAAGGCGACCGCTTGGTCGCCTTGCGCAAAAACCTCGGGCGAAAGGAAGACGACCGCGGAGCCTGCGGCGATGCGTGCGGCGAGTTCTCGGAACGCCGCCGCACCGCCGGGGGCAGGCGGTTTCGGCGCGGCGAGGATCACTTCGCGCGTAGCCGGGGCACCGGACGCGAAGGGGCGCGTGCGGACGCCGCGATCTCTGAGCCATTTTGCCGTTGTGGCGTCATCGCCCCACAGGACCACTTCGGCCGACACGGCAGGCAGCTCGGTTGGGTCGCTCACGTAGAACGTCGCCGATCCTCCCGCAGCGGCTGCGCCGCGTTCGAAAGTGGCGAGAAAGCGGTATTCGCCTGCCGGCCCGTCGATGGCGATGTCGTCGGAGAACCAGAGTTTTGCGAAGGGCGATTCGTTCGTGTTGGCGTTGCGCTCGGGTATCGTCACCGTAAGGATGCGATCCATCACGCGTGTCATGCGGGGACCGATAATTTGCAGCCGTGCGGGGTAGTCGCCGGGGGCGAGGGCGTCCTCGTCGGCAAGCACCGCCTCCAAATGGACCTTGCCGCCTTTGGCGAGGTGCGCGGGTTCGGCAAACAGGCACCAGCGCAGCGGATACCAGCCGTCAAAGATGGCATCGATGGTACCGGGCTTCAGCTCCCGGAACAGCGTGGTGAGCCCCTCGCCGCACAGCACATGATCGGTCGCGCCGGTCAGGTTGTGGGCGACGATGTTCGGGTTCGAACGGATTGCGTTGAGGCACAGGGTCCGCTGTCCGGCCATCTTTTTGAGGCTTTCCATAAAGAAATCCTCGGGGCGGGCAAAGGCCTCGTCCAGCCGCCACGCCTTCCATTCGGCCAGGAAGCGGTCGAGCTTGTCGCGGAGGTACAGTGCGTCTTCGGAGCCTTCGGCCTTCTCCTGCTCGAAGTGACGCGCCGCGCGCCACAGGTCGACCGCGCTGCCGATACCGTATTCGGAGAAGAACAGCGGCTGGCCGTTGGTTCCGGTGCGTGTGCGCACGTTATTGATTCCGCCGGCCGTGCAGGGCACGCGGGGATAGTCGTGCTGATCGCTCAGCGTGTCTTCCCAAACGGGCGAGCCGGGATTCGACAGCGTGCCGACCGGAATGTCGAGGGGAGTCCGCCTCCCGTAGGCGATAAAGGGTGCGGCGGCGGGCGGCGCCATTTTTCCATATGTCCAGACACCGCTCGGATTTACGGCGTCCGAAAAGTCCGCGGCAGCGTTGTAGGTTTTGTCCGCCGTCCTGATGAGGAGCTCCAATCCGGTGGTGTCGCCGCCGAAGTCCCTGTTGCCCAGTCCCACGGCAAAGTCGAGCGTGTCGCCCTTCGCCACGCTGATTTTTCGGTCGAATACCGCCGTGTTCGGGTGTCCGTCGAGGTTCAGAGACGAAGCGAACAGCGAACGTCCGTTGTGCAGGATGTGAAGGTCAGTGGTGGCGCGTCCGGCGAGGCCGGTGAAAGCGCCGCCGATCTCGACCGTGCCGGATTGAGGGGCGATCCACCGCACCGCGCTGAGTTCGCCCATAGGGCCGGGGTGGAGTGCCAGATGACCTGCCGGCCAGGTGATGCCCACTGTATGTAGTGTTGAAGTCGTGGCGTTGACGGCGACCCACGGTTCTCCGGAGCCGTCCTGAGGCCAAATGCGGAAACCCGTGGCCTGGCCGATCTTGTTTTGGACCGGATGTAGATCCCAGCGCCCGCTGCTCAGCATGACCATACGATCAGGATCGAGACGTCGCACCAACGGCAGCATGGCAGCGGCGTGACGGAAGGTCGGCCCGTCTTTTGTTTCATTCAGAAGGCCCCAGGTGACCACGCTCGGATGGTTGCGGTCGCGCACAATCAGCTCGCCAACGGCCGCGTCGAAGCGCTCGGGCATTTTTGGTGACGGCGCGATGGCCCAAGCCGCGTAGGACTCCTCGTAGACCATCAGGCCGATCTCGTCGCAAAGGTCCAACTGCATGGGTGTGGCCGCGCCCCAGATGAAGCGCACCATGTTGAAGCCCATGACCTTCATATTCAGCAGGTCGCGCCGCAGCATGTCGGGGTCGCGGGGAAACTGGAGCCCGACGGGGAAGTGGTTGCAGGTGTGAGAAGACTTCGGGTAAATGCGGCGGCCGTTGAGCCGGAAATAGCCGTCGGTGAAGCGGAAATCACGGAAACCGCAGCGCACGGAACGTTCTGCGAAATCGGATGAACCGAGGACGGTGATGCGGGCTGTGGCGCGATACAGGACGGGGTCGTTCAGATTCCACAGCCGCGGCGAGCGGATCGGCAGTTCGGCCTCCACCTGCGATGAACCGGGCGGAAGAACGCGGTCGATGGTGAGGGCGGCCAGCGTTTCGCCGCTGCGGGCCGACGCGGCCGACAGATCGACGTGCGCTTTTTGAGCGGAGCCTGTCGCGTTGCGGACGGCGAGATGCAGACGGATTTTTCCGTTTTCCGCATGGATCACCGGATTGGCGAACAGATCCTCGAGATAGACGGGGGGGGCGCAGAGCAGCTCGACGCTTTCGGTGATGCCGCCGTGGTTGAAGCTTCCGCCCGCAACGAACTGGGTTCCGCCCTCTTTGCAGCGTCTGGCCGTTTCACTGAGACGGATGCCGTCGATGGGCGCCTCGGTGGGGTTGAGCACGCGGACGGACAGGTGGTTCTCTTGACCGGGGCGTACGGCTTCGGTGACGTCGATCGTGAAAGGCGTCTCGCCGCCCTCGTGCCCGCCCACGGGCACTCCGTTAAGCCACACTTCGGCAAGGTAGTCCACTTGTCCGAAGCGCAGCAGGACACGCCCATTGGCATAGGGATTGGCGGGGGCTGTGAACGTACGTGAATACCATGCCAAGCCGTGATATCCGGGAAAAGCCTCCTGAATGATCCAAGGCACCTTGACGGGCTTTGCGCCTTCGAGCCGCGGCTGAAGGAACCATTTCTGTTCACGGCCGATGTTCGCCGGGTCGGTGGTCAGCGACCAGGTGCCGTCGAGGGACATCACGTCGCTCCCGCCGGCGGAGCAAGAACCCGCCGGAACGGCAAGCGCGAAAAGTGCGACAAGTATCCCGTGTTGCGGTTGAGGAAGAAGAAACGCCATTGTCAATTCCCTTTCGTTCAGCGGTGCGCCCCTTATGTCGAGATAACAATACGATATGGTTTCTTTGCGGAGAAGTCAGATTTGCGCAAAAATAGTATCATAAAAACGCAAGTTTCGGTTTCCGGCCATGCCTTTCTTTGGTATAAGCGATCACATGAATCACATTCGGACACGGATGCCACAGGTGGCTTTGTTGCTGCCGACATCGATTAAGACCTGCCGGGAGCTGTTGCGCGGCATCCTGCAGTTTGTCCATTTGCACGGGCCGTGGGCGGTTCACATCATCGAGGGACGCGAAGGCGAACAGAAGCTGTTCTGCCCTGCGGAGTGGGGGTGTACGGGAATCATAATGGACCTGAGTGACCGGCACGATGCCGCGCGGCTGTTGACGGCTAACGTGCCGACGATCATCACGAACCCGTCGGATGAGGCGCTCGACCCCGTGAATCCGCTCTCCCGGTTCAGCCGCGTCGTATGCGACAATCGGCCGATCGGGAAATGTGCCGCAGAATATTTCCTTGAGCGGAAGTTCCTCAATTTCGCGTTTGTGGGGCAAGTCAACGACGCGTCATGGTCGGAGGAGCGCCGGATCACGTTCCGTGAGCGCTTGGCTCAGGACAGATTCTCCTGCATCGCGTATCCCAAGCTGTCCCCATCAGCCCGCAAAGACTTCGGCAGGGAACAGGGGGCTCTTTGTGACTGGCTGAAGGCTTTGCCGAAGCCGGTCGCGATTCTGGTCGCCAACGACGTGCGGGCACGGCAGGTGCTTGACTCCTGCCTGAAGGCGGGCTTGGCTGTTCCGCAGGAAGTTGCGGTTCTGGGTGTAGACAACGACGAGATGCTCTGCGAAACCACCAACCCGCAGATGTCGAGCATTCAGATGAACACGGAGCAGGCGGGCTTCGAGGCCGCCCGCGTGCTCGACGGGATGATGCGCGCCAGCCGCCGCGGCACGCCGCGGCAGACCGTCATCACCTATGGGTTCTCGCACTTGGTGACGCGGCGCTCCACCGAGACGGTGCAGATCGCCGACGCGCTGGTCGCCCGTTCGCTGGAGTTCATCCGCATCAACGCGGGCATCACGGTGACGGTCGACGACCTGGTGCAGGACTTGCATGTCTCGCGACGTTCGCTCGAGACGCGTTTCAAAGCCGTGATGGGGCGCACCGTGTACGCCGAGATCATGCGTGTGCGGTTGGAGCGCGTTCAAACCCTGTTGCGCGAGACCGCCATGACGGTCGAGGCGATCGCGGACACCTGCGGATTCGCCAGCGCCAGCCACCTCGGCACCGTTTTCCGGCAGCACTTCGGCGGGACGCTTTCCGCTTTCCGTCGGCAGGTTCACGAGCGACGGAAGTGACGGAAGTCAGGCGGGCCGCCATGCAGGCTTGCGAAGCGGGGGGGGAGTTGTCATAATAGCCCCCACTTTTTACGAACGAAACGGGTTATACGTGATGGACTTAGACGAAGTTAAGGGCAGGCTGGAAGCGCTGCGTGCGGGACTTGACGAGATGCGCGGGTATCTCGACATCGAGAATCGTCGCGAGCTTTTGGCCGGCCTCGAGGCC
>Ga0209066_10007686_pt1 | contig 10635 bp, 12 predicted proteins | sample All_14_2_FD_187198 | JGI IMG/M metagenome (GOLD analysis project Ga0209066, IMG submission 187198) | Freshwater microbial communities in response to fracking from Pennsylvania, USA - Allegheny Zone_MetaG_DW_15 (SPAdes) (version 2) ... | reverse complement strand
GTTTAGTGACCGCAGGCTGTGCCCCGGAAAAAAACGTCCAGATCGGCTTTATCGGCGGTTTGTCAGACCGCAATTCTGACAACGGGCAGTCCGGCCTGAACGGCGTCACGCTGGCGGTGGAGCAGTTCAACCGCGCCGGTGGGCTTGACGGGCGCATGGTGGAACTGGTGGCCAAGGACGATGCGCAAAACAAGCAGACCGCCGCCAAGTCTGCGCAGGAGCTGGTGGATGCCAAGGTGGAGGCGGTGATCGGGCCGTTTACCAGCGGCATGGCCGAGGTGATTGTGCCCATCACCGGTGCGGCCAATATTTTCCAGATCAGCCCGACCATCACCTCGATGGCTTTTTATGGCAAGGACGACAACCTCTACCGCATCAACCGCACCACCCGTGACAACGCCCGCGAATATGCGCAGGTGATGTGGAAGCTGGGGCAAAAACACACCGCCGTGGCGTTTGACACGCGTAACCTGAACTTCACCCAGTCCTGGCTGAACGAGTTCCGCGAAGGCGTGAAAGCCCTGGGCGGTGTACTGGCCGCCGAGGTGGCTTACGAATCCAGGCCCGATGCCGACTTTGCCGGTGTCATGAAGAGCATGCTGGTCAGTCAACCTGACAGCCTGTTTTTCATCTCTGGCGCACTGGATGTGGCGCGACTGGCCCAGCAGGCGCGCCAACAGGCACCCAAGCTGCCCATCGGCGCTTCGGAGTGGGCCGCTACCGAGCAATTGATCGAACTCGGTGGCGAGGTGGTTAATGGCCTGCTGATTGTGCAAAACTACAACAACGACGACCAGACGCCGCGTTTCAGGGAGTTCAGCGACGCCTATTTCAAGCGTTTCCAGCGTAACCCGGGTTACAGCTCGGTCTCTGCTTATGACGCTGCCACGGTACTGCTGACCGGCATGCGCAACCGCCGGAAGGATGAGCCCTTAAAAAGCGCCGTAGCACGCAGCGGCCCGTTCCAGGGCTTGCAGCAGAGCATCACCTTTGATGCCAATGGTGACACCCTGCGCCAAGTGTATTTCACCGAGATTCGCGGCGGTCGCTACGTTCACCTGCCGTAATCACCGGGCAGACGAGTCGTCTATTCCTTGCTGAAAACCACTGGGAGCTTCTGGGGAACCCGCACTAATTGCATCTTGGCCATGCTCTCAGGGCGACCCAGCGTTGACTGAGAGCAGAAAATTCAACCCCACAATGGTGGCGTTGGGCATGATGGGTGAGGTGACCTGGCCGATCAGATGCAGTTAAAAACGTCGCAGGTCTTCGTCGGTGGCGGTGTCAGGCTATCTGCCCAGAAACTTTGCAAACTTGCGAACTGCCCGGATGTAAGCCGCGCGTGTCGCGCATATTGGTGTTGAATTGATGGCCACGCAGCAGCCGTCCGAACACCAACAATCCCTCACGAGAGTTATGTTGCGTTTGATTTTAAGTTACTAAATGAAGCCCCAATGCCAAACCGCAAACTACCTATTGGTGTGCCCATCTTGGAACAGAGCAGCCAGCCGTCGCTGCGAAAGACCCCCGAATACTCCAGTCTCACTAATTAGGCCTCGGTAATTGACAAGTGCCGGAAGATCGGCTTGACCTATATAGACTTTCAAGTGCGATTCCTTGATATTTGATCGAGCTTCCGCTTTTCAGCTTCTTTCTCCGTAGCAAGTGCCAGAAGTGCAGTCAAATCAATAGGTTTCAACATGAGAACGACATTATCTAGAATATTACTGATATTATCTGTATTGATCATTGTCATGCCGCTGACCACCACAATGCTGGTTGATTGATTCTGAATTTTTTCTTGCGAAAAGCGAATCACTTCACGTCCATCCATGTCATTCAGGTTGAGGTCCAAGATCAGGATGTCTGGAGAATTTACCTCCAGATAACGCATGGCATCACAACCATTGTCGACCAAAGAAAATTCAATGTTCAAGCGCCAACTGCTCAACACAAATTCATAAAGCTTCAGCATGCAATGGTCATCGTCGACGACCAGAATTTTCAATAATGGTCCAGAATCAAAATCCGTTCGAATTGGCTTCAATAAGTTCATATTCCTCACCAGAGAAAAAATTTCATACTTACTCTCAGGTGCCTTACTTTCAGGTAAGGTAATAGATGCTTGGCCAAAGAATCAGTTTAACATTTCCAAACAATTGCAATCCGAAAATATCGTTTAAGCTGATGTATGTAAATACCTTGTGTCTTTGGCGTAATAAAAACCATGGTGTAATTCAGTTTTTTTATTTTCGTTCGAAAATATACCACCTAAAAAAGTATTCTTCTGAAAGTTATTTCACTCGCGAACAATTGTTGAATTCATTAAATCAATATTCTCTTTTGTTGCGCATAATACACAGTCAGAGACTTGAGTGTACCGAAATGAACAGGTTTATTCATTAAAACGACATCATCTGATAGCCCGGTAGCGCTGTCAAAATCATTGCTGGAAATGGCGCTGACCGCCACAATTTTGACCGCTTGATGCCTCACATCACCTTGAATATAACGAATCACTTCGCGATTATCGACATCATTCAAATTCCAATCTCTGATCAACACATCTTGAGAGTAACTTTTAAGATAATAAACTGCATCCGAACATTTGTTGATGTAGGTAAGGTCAAGGCTCATTATCCAGCGACCCATCATATGTCAGTAAAGTATCAACATGCAATGGTCATCATCAACGAGCAGTATCGTCAGGTTTGATTTATTTTCAGAATCCGATGCCCACATATTCAACTTACTTGTTGTATCTTGTGAAACCATGAGTACTTCGTTCGTGAAAACGTATACGCCAGCTATTGATTCTTATTAACGCTGCATGGCCCAAGCGAACTTCAGTGCTGTGTCGTGATCCCCACGCGGTACGCCAAAACATGGCTCAAAATGGCCGCCATTGCCCCAAAGACCAGATCAAATTGGTGAAACTGCGGCAATTTTAGCAAATGCTACGTCATTGTTGCGAAAAAAACGTATTGGTTGTTTTTCGTCAACGTTTCTAACTTTTCTCAATGGCTTTGCGTGTTGGCGAAGCTGTGGCATTGCCGATGTGTGCTTCATTTGCCTGATTGATCTATACAATAAAACGAATGCGGTGTTTAAAATGACTTGTGCTGGGCAAGTCTCGGGCGCATTCAATGTCGGGCATTCAATGAAGGCTGAAAAAATCCCAAACGCTTCTGGCAACGCTGGTGTGTCTCAGTTCCTGCTCCTCAATTCCCTGATGCTTGAGAAGATGAATGAAGGCGTCATCCTGTTGGACACCCACGGCAACGTGCTCCACCACAACCGCGCTGCGCTTCCCTGGATAGCGCATTGCCAAAGCAAGGTGAAGGAGCTGGGTAAGGCTATTGGCCGTATCAGTCAAGGTACGTTGTTTCCCGTCAGCATTGCGTCAATATTTACCTCAGCTTTGCCCAGAGCCGACCACTACTTATGTCAAAACGGAACGCAGGGTTATGCCATCTTCATCGCCCCCCGTCTGCCGGTTGGGCCCCGTTCTGCCCAAGGACTCTTGGAGTGTGCGACTTGCCTTTTTCCAAGGCAAGCCGAAATGTATGCGCACGACCTAGCCCTTCTTTTACCACATCGACCTGCCGCCTGCACGGTTTCAGAGGAAGAACTTGACTTCCTGACACAACTTACCTCTGAGGGTGTTTCTCAGGAAATCCAGCAAGCACCCTGCGATGAAAAGAATCCGCAGAGTTGACAACGGCGCACAGATCCGAAGCGTGGCTTAACGACAAATTGGTATGAACACCGTGACACAGGCTACAACTATGAATCTGTTCCACCCGAAAAAGCAGACGCTCGTGATATCAGGGCTGTCTTACGAAAATCTGCGTTGGGTGCCCGTGCTGATGGACAGCTACAACGTCAAGCTCATCCAAGATATTGAGCAACTCTGGGACACCTTCGTCAATCCGGCAAGCCTGCCAAGTCTGATCCTGCTGGGCCCTCAAGCGACACTTGTCGAACGGGAATTGATTCGCCAATTCAAGCTCAATCCGCAAACCGGCAGCATCCCGATCGTGCTTCTCGGCTGGTCCCGTTGCGAGGCCAATGAACTGCTGGGTTCAGACCAAGTCAACCTCGACGTCATCGAACTGCCGATGCCCTCAGCCCTCATCGTGGAAAAAATCCTGCGGCGCCTTGCACCAAACCCGCAACGCATTGCAGTCACAGACGCCTGCCGGGCGCAACACCTATGACGCCCATCCACCAATCCATTCCACCGGTCGACCGTCCTGACCTGCGCTTTGGTGAAAAAGCTCACCCGATCTTGCGCGAACTGCAGGCCCGGGTTGACGCCATGCCCAAAGAAAGCCTCAACTTCGTTGCCGCTCTCATGTCGGAAGGCTCCATCATTTCCCCGCCGCTGTCCGATCTGGTCTTTGGCATGGTCTACATCCGCAACGGCATCGCCATCGAACCCATCCATCAAGCCCTGGCCACCGTCGTCAAACTGCGCCATGCCGACGAAGCCAACAAAATTCAGTTCCGCAAGGAACAAATGGCCCTCATCCTCGCCTGCGGCGCTGACAAAGCCGCAGACCGCGCGCTCAAATTTGTCGTCGAGCTCCAGACCCTGCTCACCATCGCCCGAAACCCCGTAGAAACCTAAGTCACCGCCGCCACCGCGCCACGGCAACAAAAACCAGTTGTTCCGCAAGAAATGCCTACCTGCCGGACAGCGCCACAAACAGGTCCTGCCATAACGATGTCAGTTGCGCATGCGTCCCCGTCTCGGACCTGATGGTGACCAGCAGACACTCCCAGCGCACATTGGCCTCCAGCCCGATCAATGGATATACCCTGCGGCGCCAATCTCGCTCGCGCCGTGCCTCCACCGCCTGAACAAGTGGCTCTGAGGCAACGTCTGCCACCGCGCCGCCTCCTTGGACCAGTACCAGGCAAGTTTGCAAAGACGCAGCGCCATTCAACCTGCCCAGCATCACCACGGTGCCCTTGGCCGGCCCTGCATCCATCTCCTGCGCATGTGCGCCTGCCAGCGCAAGTTCGGGCACGCCAGCGGTCATCGCCGCCAATGTGAAGTTTGAGTGGTGGCGGGCATGTACCACCATCATGGTCAGTTCGACACTGTCACCTGGCGGCTGCGCTGCGGCGTCCCAGAGCCATCGCTTGCTGTGAGCCATGTCCGGCCCCGTCTGTGCAGGCACACCAGGCAAAGCGACCAAGTGCAATCCCGGCACCGACAGGGTCGTCAAGTCAGGCTCCTTGGCCGCTGGCATAGGAATGCCCCCAGCGCGCGTGAGCAACGCGACCAGTGCCAACAGCGTCGCCAACGCCAGTCCCCAGCGCAGCAGGCGTTGGTCGGGCTTGGGGCCATTGCCGCCTGCTGTTTCAGTCACGGTGTGCCTCCATGGCCATCAGCTGTTTGTCCAGCAATTGCAGGTAGGCCCAGGCGAAGGCTGACACCGTCAGTGCCGAGAACACCAGCGAGCCATTCTCCTCATGAAAAAAGTCGAACCAATACTGCCTGGCTGTCCAGTCGCTCGCATTGATCAGGGCCAGCAGCGCGATTCTGACCGCGTTGCCGACCATGGCAAACAGCACCGACGCAAGCATCACCAGCGCGCGCAGCCAGCGCTGGCGCAACGGAAAGGCCAGCACAAAGATGGCGGCTATCACCACCATTTGTTCAATCGTTTCGCCGCCACTGCAAGACCCGGCAATACCCACGCCACCACCGGGCAGCCACACCTCGTTGCCTGCGGCCACCCGCGCGTCCTGAGCACCCATCACCAAAATGGCATGCGTCAGCTGCGCGGTGATCCGGCTCAGGGCGTCCTCGGGCAGCAGGCGTTGCTGGCCCAGCAGCAACAGCGTTAGCGCCAGAACGGCCAACGGCGCCAACAGCCGGCCAATTTGGCGAACGGGCACACACAGCAGCGCAAGGCCCAAACCCTGCACCAAGGGCAGCGCATAAATCACCGCCTCCAGATGGAACACACGCCCGCTGCGCCACAGGCTGGCCCCAATCAGCAGCAGGCCCAGCGCAAGTCCCAGCCGACTGGGGGAGGGCGCCAGCGTCGGCAACAGGTCTTCCATGCAGATCAGGGCGCCGCCCCAGATCAACACCAACATCAGGGCAAACGTCGTGCTCTGTGTCTGCCACGCCATCAAGAGGTTGTTGGCAGCTACCAGCATCGCAGCCATCAGCCAAAGCCAACGCGGCGCAAGCCACACCGCGGATCTACCCATCCGAAACAGGTGACGGTCAATCATGCAAACACCAGCAGCGTGGCACGTGTCACCAGCACCAGCGCCGCCGATGCCAGCAGCACCGGCAGCCAAAGCCTCTGGCGCGTCGCTGTGCGCCAGCGGGACTGGGCAAAGGCATAGGCAGCAGGCAGGCCAAGCAGCAAGCCCGTGCCAACGCAGCCGGCAACGATCCAGGCGTCCAGCCACGCCAGACTGGTCTGCACCTGTTGCCAGAACGTTGCTGCACCCAGCAGGGCGGGTGCCAGCCGCAACCAGCTGCCTAGCCAAGCCTTCAGATCAAAACGTTGTGCCGACTGCTTCAGCACATGCCGTGCCAGCAAAACGGCCAGTGAAGGGCGCTGCCTGGCGCGTCGCCATGGCCAGATAACGGGCAGCCAGAGCGAACCCACCCAATGGCGCACCACCATCACCCACAGCAGCAGGGCCACCGCGCTGGCCACGGTCAACAAGCCCGCAAGGCCAGGCACACGCCAGCGCTTCCAGCCAACAGGCTGCGCCAACCCCTGAGGCAGACCCGCTTTTAAGCCCTCTGCATCGCCAAAGTCCGGCGCCAGTGCCAAAGCGGTTGCTGATTTGGGCTGACTGGCTGGCGCGGCGGGCGCCTCGGGTGCCACAAACTCGCCAAAGTAGGTGATAGGGCTCGCACTGACCACTTGCGCCACACGCTGTTGCACCGCGCGCTGGCGCAGTTGGGCATTGAGCACCGAGGTGGCCGCCAAGGTAGCCACCTCGTCAACCAGGGGGGCCGCCGTCGCAACGCGCAGCACCATGATCTGCATCTGTTGGGCCCCATGCCTGCCCACCACGGCCTCACCGGGCTTGGCAGCCAGCAGGGCGGTGATCAAGTCCGGCTGCAGCTGGTCGGTTCCTGCGCTGTACACGCGCCGGTGCGGCACCACATTGGCCTCACGTAAGAGCCGCTGCAGGCTGTCAAAACTGTCGCCTCGCTGGCCCGCCTCAACCAACCCGGAAAGAAGCGGTTCTGCTGGGGCGGGGAACAACAGCTCTTCAATGGTCAGGAACTGCCGCTCCCTGAAAGCCAGCGGATAGCCTTCAATGACCCTGCGCACCTGCCCGGGCGTCACAGACGGTGCCTTGGCCTGTGCCTCGCGTTCCACCTGCAAGGCCAGCGCCCGCCGCTGCGCGGCCGCCGCTTCCGCCTGAAAGTGCGCACCTTCACCCAGCCCGTCTTTCTGCGCGCGTTGCGCCAAGGCCTCCATGCGCACCCAATCGGCCAAGATCGCCTTGCGTTGTTCTGCTGCAAGTTCGGGTGCTGTGTCTGGTGCTGCTACCCGCTGCCAAGCCAGGTCGAGCTCGTGCCGGGTGATCGCCACATCGCCCACCATGGCCACCAAGTCTTGCTGGGTAGGTTCGTCGGGTGCTTTGTCACCACAGGCCGTCAGGGCCAACAAACCCAGCAGTGCAACACCTATCCACACAGTGTTGCGAAGGCACCCCTTTGTCTGGCGTACCCTGCAACGCAGGGCGTGGCTGCCTGCAATGCCCGCGCAGCCGTTCACAACGCCTGTGTTGCGCGCCTGATCCGCCCTCTGAGCTTGCGGCTCCAGGCAAAGGCACCGACAACACCCAGCAGCGGCAAGGGGGCCGGCACGCCGGTGGCGCCACCCGCTGTGCCTCCCACCTGGATGCCATACGTCACACCGCCATCCGTGTTCCAGGTGCTCGCATCATTGGAGAAATAGATTGCCGTCAGCGCATCGGGCACGCTTGGCGCGCCGGCCACCAGCCCACCGTCAAACCCGTACGACGCCACAAAGTTCAAGGTGTAAGCGCCAGCGCCCACGTCCAGGTTCAGCCCGCTCAAGGTGTAATAGCTCGCCGAACTCACGGCAGACACCGTTCCGCTGTAGACCAGCGACCCCGTTGGCCCACCCTGGTGCAGCTCGTACGTTACATCGCCACTGCCGTTGTTGAACATATAGGCACCCAACGAGGTGATGGTCGAGGCGTTGTCGATATCGAAGCTGGCCGCAAGGTACTGCTCCATCGGGTACGACTCGCCCATCATGTCCATTGTGAAGTTGGCAAGGCCAACGTACCCCGCGCTGATTATGGGTGTCCCCGTGTCCACCAGATAAGCGGCCTGTGCCGCGCTCATGGCGCTGGCGAGCAGGGTGACGGCTATCAGACTTGGGGCCATGCGCTGAGTCAGTGGCGTCAAAGAGGTTAAAAGGTTCATGGGGGGGCCTTTCGGGTAAGTTGCTGGGCAAGACTTGCCAGGCCAGTGTAATTGACTTAAATCAATAAAATGATTTGAAAATCAATATTAATTGATGTAAACAAAAAAATGATTTAAGAACCCCGCAGACACCCCAATCACCGCCACTACCGCTGCGCCTGCGCCACCATCACGGCCTGCAGATCAGCTTCTATCTCCTCGGTGAGTGCCAGTAGCCTGTGGCAGTTGGGGCGCCAGCTTTCGGCGTTCATCTGTTTCAAGCCGTTTTCGGCCTGTTCAAACGCAGTCGCCGCCGCCATCGCCGCCACCACATGGCAAGAGCCTTTCATCCGGTGCACCAGGTTGGTCAGCTCCAAAACATCAAAACGCGCAGAATGTTCCTGCAGGGCAAGGCGCCATGGCACCAGCTGCACCAAAAAAACTTTGCCTACCGCCGCCAGAATATCCAGGTCGCCCGTGGTCTGCGTAAACAACGCGATATCAATCTGGCGTGTCATGATTAGATGGCAGCATCTGTTGGCGATGCAAATGCACGTAAGCGTCAAAAAACCCTTTCAGACGCTCCATGCTCAGCGGCTTTGGATAAAACAGCACATTGGGGGGCAAGCCCCCGCGCGCCTGAATCTCCTGGTCTGACAAACCCGAAATCACCACAATCGACATCGCTTGGTACTCAGGGCGTGACGACACCATCTTGATCAGGCTAAACCCGTCAAATGGCGTCATGTTCAGGTCAGTGATCAAGACACTCGGGCGCTGGCGCTCCAAATGCAGTACGGCGTCCAGGCCGTCTGTAGCCACCAAACAGGCAATCTCCGGGTAGAGCTTGGCCAGATTCGCTGTGATAGCCGTTGCCACCACCGCATCATCTTCAACGATTAGCACCCCCAGATCTGTCAGCCTGGACCCATACGTTGGTGCGATCTGATCTGTCTTTTTCTCTGACGCAGCCGCCAGCCGCTTCATCGCTTTGGGCCCCAGCTTTTCATCCAACTGGTCCAGTGAACTCCGCAATATCCGCCGGTGTCCACCAGCGGTCTTAACTGCCATCAATTGCCCTGAATCAACCAGCTTCTGAATCGATGTTCTAGATAGCCCCAGCGTCTTGGACGCTTCCCCAATGCCAACTTGTTGAGTTTCCACAGGCTAATTCCATTTAAAACAACGTGAATGAAAGTAAGTCACAGTCGGAAGTGATTTTACCCAGTCAAAAGCATGCTATTGGTGCAAATGTGCACAACTCTCGGCAATGTCTCGCTTCTTGTGCCAACAAACAGTCCGGCTTGGTTTAGAATGATTGAAACGATTTAATCGAATTCATATCAATTTGATTGATTTGACGATCATTTTATGAACCGGAGCCCTGAAAATGTCACCCCACCCAGCGCCCGCAAGCTCACCGGCTGAAGCCCTGTCTGCCGTTCAAGCTGCCTCCCCGGGTGCCACCTGGTACCTGGCCTACACCAAGCCGCGTCAAGAGCTGGTAGCGCAGCAGAACCTGCAGCAGCAAGGCTTCAACGTCTACCTGCCGCTCTACAAAACCTTCAAGAAAACAGCGCCGGTGGGCGCCCCGCCAGACCAGGCCGCCTTTGAGCCCATGTTTGCCCGCTACATCTTCTTTCAGCCGGCCAGCCCATCGCATTCCATCTCCACCGTGCGCTCCACCCGTGGCATTTGCTCCATCGTCACCTTTGGCCATGAGCCCGCGCAAGTCCAGCCCGCCACCCTGCACGCCATCCAGCTCTTTGAGCAGCAGCGCAACCAGGCCGGCATGGCCACCATCAGCCCGTTTCAGCCCGGCGTGCTGGTGCGCCTGCGCGACGAAGGCCTGCACTGCCTGCAGGGCCTGGTGCAATCGGTCAGCGCCAAACGCGTCACCCTGCTGCTCGACATCCTGGGTCGCCAAAAACTCCTGAAAGTTGACCACGCCCAACTCGAACTGGTCTGAGCCACCATGAACCCCGCCCGCATCCGCCTCTCGCACCCCATCATGCGCCCGCTGGCCATGGCGGTAGACGCCGTCATCATCCTTGCCTGCGCCCTGGCCACCTACCTCTGGCAAGCTGACGCCACCTTGCCCGCCAGCGCCTCGGCCATCTACCTGGTGGTGGCCCTGTGTGCCGCGTTCATGCTGCCCCTGCTGTCCAAAAAAGTCTACCAATCCTGGCGCTTCAATGAAT
>Ga0209066_10007685_pt1 | contig 10640 bp, 9 predicted proteins | sample All_14_2_FD_187198 | JGI IMG/M metagenome (GOLD analysis project Ga0209066, IMG submission 187198) | Freshwater microbial communities in response to fracking from Pennsylvania, USA - Allegheny Zone_MetaG_DW_15 (SPAdes) (version 2) ... | reverse complement strand
ACAACACCCATTTCCGGAAATCGCTCAAGCACCCCCACCACCTTATCCGGCAAGGTCACAACCCCTACCGCATCAACAACCCCCGAACCAGCCAAAGCTCGAAAACTTCGTTCCCAAACCGGCATTCCACCACAATCCAACACTAACTTATCTTCACCAAAACGAACCGACCTCCCCGAGGCCACTAAAATCGCAAACACTTTACCGCTGCCCACGTGGCGACCGTCTCCGATTCGGCGAATCTTCCAAAGGCGCATCCGGATCAGCATTTGCAAAAATCATCTTGCCCCGCTCCGTTTGAATAACCTGCGAAACCACAACATCCGTCGGCCCTTGACCAATCAATACTGCCCCACCTTCCACAACAACCATCGTGCCATCGTCAAGGTAACCCACCCCTTGCGCCGACTGATTCCCTTCTTTCATCACCTGAACTTCCAAAAACTCGCCCGGCAAAACGTTCGGTCTCAACGCCAATGCCAAATCATTAATATTCAAAACCCGAATATCCTGAACGGAAGCGGTGCGGTTCAAATTGTAATCATTAGAAACCAAATCCGCCCCCAAAGCCTTGCACAGCTTCATCAACCGCGTATCGACTTCCCCCTTTTCACTCCCTGCATACCGGTCGCGATTCCCCACTTCCACCTCAAATTCCGACCGAATCCGGTTTAAAACATCCAACCCCCGCCGACCCCTTTGCCGCCGTAAACTATCTGCCGAATCCGCAATATGCTGCAACTCAAGCAAAACAAACTGCGGCACATACAAATCGCCGTCCAAAAACCCAGTCCGAATCAAATCATAAACCCGCCCATCAATCAAAACATTCGTATCCAATATCTTCAAGCCAGTGCGACGGCTCATCGCGCTCGTCTCCCAAGGAAGATACGGCCCCAGCGCCCGCAGCAAATAGATCATCGCCGCACTACAACCCACCACCATGCCGATCGTCAACAGAGCCCCCTCAGGGCGCCCCTGTAGAGCGATCAAAAATGGCATCGAAACCAAAATCCCGGCGATCACCCCTGCAAGCGATCCCAACATGATCGTCAACTTGTCACCGGATGGAGACTTTTCCCATTTCTCCGAAATCCGCTCACCCTGACGCATCAAAAAGCTACCGATCGCCAAGCCAACAATAAATCCAAAAAGTCCAATTGCAAATGGACTCGAAATAAACTTCGTTTCCGCAACCGCCTCTTCCACTCCTACCGCATTCAAATTGATCGCTGGAACCGGTCGATCTTCCTCCGTTTTGGGTTCGCTGTCCAGTTTCTCTGTCGATCCTTCAACTGGCGCACCCTCGGTTTCTGGTTCCTTAGGATCATCCGTAGTGCCCGTGACTGGATCAGTGGCGTTCTCACCACCCGTCTTATCCGGTGATGTTTCCTTTACTGGCTCCTTCTTATCTTTCCGCACCGAACCAGGTGCCACCGGAGGCGATTTCTGCACTGTGTTCATTTCATCAGTGCGCATCTGGGCAAATACACGCTGACCAAAGTCATCCACGATCGGCGGCAACAGCAACAAACTCAAAAAGAGACCGATCAGGCCACACGCCAAAATAAATAACAGTTTGCCTCGATGATTCATGCCGATTTATCGCCCAATTACTTTTATCTTAGCCCCATCAAGCAAAAATCCCTGAAGTGCTTGACCAACAGTCCCTTGTGATGTTTTGATATAACCCGTGCCCAGTCGCAAAGCTGGTCGAGTCGTATCCATCCCGATCCATGCGTCGCCATCCCAAAACTCGACCCACGCATGATAATAGTAGGAACCATTGTAAAGCACTAACCCATTGGCAAACTTTGTCGGAATCCCTGCCGCCCGCAAAAGTGTTCCCGCCAAAATCGCATGGTCGCGACACACCCCTTCTTTCGTCGCCAGAATCTCCCGCGCATCGCGCATCACACCAATTCCTGAATTAACCCCCATTTCACCAAAAACAAAAGCATGAATCTTGTGTGCTGCGCCCACAACTGTTTTGGTGTCACCAATCGTTGCCTTCGCCAATTTCACCATCTCCGCATCGTCGCTCGGCACTCGTACGTCTGGCTTGACCCACTCCGACTGTTCCTTACCTGCATCAACAATCAAAGTCTTTGCGTTCGCCTCCCGATCCAATCCAAGCGTAACCAACCAGCTATTTTCAGATTTCTTAACCTGCTGCCGACTATCCGATGGCACCTTGCTCAAATCAATGCCAGAAAACTCAAGCTCAACCTTTTTATCATCCCACAGAACCACTTTGTCAGGAGTCACCCGACTCGCCGCCGCCAAATCAACCGTCGCTTCGCCCGTAAACTCCCGAGCCTGAGCTTCCGTCTCCGGAATCATCTCAATGCCCAGCGCTCCGGTCATCTTAATCAAATCGCCCTTCGATGTCAAATAAATCGTACTCGGCGACCGTGGATCGTCCACAAAAACAACCTGTGCTTTCACTTTCCCCGCCGGAGTTGTCAAATCCTCAATCCCCTTGTTCACAACCTTAATCGCAACCAACTCCATCGTCTCCGGGCTAAACATTAACGCGTCAATCGCTACTCCCACCGGCGGCAACGAACCCGCTTCCACCAATTCCAGAGGATCAGTCAGAATCCGCTTCCCCGCCGGAATCTCCAAAATCTTCTGCTGCTCGCCCGATTCCGTAATCATCGAAGCTATCACCTGAGTCGCTGAATAACGCGCATTCACCGCCAAAGTCCGACCCCCACTCGTCATCTTAAAATAACTCTGAACAACCTTCCCCTTCTCAATCCAAACCGAACTATCAACCACAATTCGCATCGAACTTCCCAACATCTGAGTCCCAATCTCCATTTTTGAAAGCGTCAAATCCACTTTCTTCCCCGCTAAATCAGCTTCCTCGGTCTTCGAATAGCTATAGCCAATCTTCTGACCCTGCAAATAAACCCCCAACCATTCAACGCTTGCAAAAGCCCCCGATGCAAAAAGTACAAAAGACAACAACAACCCAAATCGCAATAACCTCATCGAAAAGTCCTTCATCTCATTCTCTCAGACGCACGAGCCGGGCCAAAATAGCAGTCCCTTCTCATCATCAGGCCTACATTTTCCCGTTTTCCGACGTTTCAAGCCCATAACCCTCGTCAGACCCATAGAGATTTCTGGGTATTCCCGATAATCTCCTTGACCTGAACACCAATACCCCGGTAAAAACAGCCCGCCCAACTAAAAACAATCATGGCCAAAACTCTTGTAGTCGTTGAATCTCCCGCTAAAGCCCGTACTATCAGCCGATTTCTCGGTAAAGACTACGAAGTTCTTGCAAGTTTCGGTCACATTCGTGACCTCCCCGAAAAAGCCGCCGACATCCCCGCAAGCCATAAAGATAAAAAATGGGCCAAGCTCGGAGTCAATGTCGAAGGCGATTTTGAACCCCTCTATATCATCCCCGCCGATAAAAAACGCCACATAACCGCCCTCAAAGATGCCGCGAAAGGAACAACTCGACTCCTACTCGCAACTGACGAAGACCGCGAAGGCGAATCAATCAGCTACCACATCCTCGAAGTCCTCAAACCCAAAAAAGACACCACCGTTCAGCGGATCGTTTTCCACGAAATCACCCCCGAAGCCATTAAGGCTGCAATCGCCAATCCACGCGAACTCGACGAATCCCTCGTCCGCGCTCAAGAAACCCGGCGAATCCTCGATCGGCTCTACGGCTACACCCTCAGCCCCCTCCTCTGGAAAAAAGTCGCCCCCAAGCTCAGCGCCGGTCGCGTGCAATCCGTCGCCGTCCGACTCGTTGTCATACGTGAACGCGAACGTCGTGATTTCATCACCGTCGAATACGCTGGCATCACCGCAAACCTCGCCAAAGGCGACATCAGCTTCAAAGCCAAACTCGACAAAGTGAATGCAGCAAACGTCGTCAACGGCTCATCATTCTCAAGCCTCGGAGAACTCACAAAACCAAAAGAAAATTGGCTCAAAATTGACCAAGCAAAACCCCTGGCAGAAAAACTCAAAGCCAATACTCCCTGGACAGTCACCGATGTCGAAACCAAACCCGGCGTCGAAAATCCTCCTGTCCCATTCATGACTTCCACCCTCCAACAAGAGGCCAACCGAAAACTCGGATTCCCCGCCCGGCGCACCATGCAAGTCGCCCAAAACCTCTATGAGGGGATCGACATCGGCGGAGGTTCAACCGGTCTCATCACTTACATGAGAACTGACTCCCTCAGTCTCGCCGAGCGTGCCGTGCAAGAGGCGCGCGAAGTCATCCAAAACATGTACGGCAAGGAATATCTCCCCGCCTCCCCCAAAGTTTACAAATCAAAAGCCAAAAACGCTCAGGAAGCCCACGAAGCAATCCGCCCCACTGACCTCAGCCGAACTCCTGCAAGCATCAAATCCAAGCTGACCGATGAGCAATTCAAACTCTACGATCTCATCTGGAAGCGCACAATCGCCTGCCAAATGAACCCCGCCCGCGTTGAACGAACCCGAGCCGAACTCCTCACCGAACTCGATTCAAATTCATACACATTCTCAACCACCGGTAAAAGAATTGTATTCCCCGGATTCCTCCGCGTCTATGTCGAAGGATTCGATGACCCCGATGCCGAAATTGGAGACAAGGAAACCCTTCTCCCCGAACTCAAAAAAGGTGATCAAGTCCCGGCTCAAATCGACCTGAACGCCGTCGAAGCAACTGAGCACAGCACAAAGCCACCCGCTCGCTACACCGAAGCATCCCTTGTGCAAAAACTCGAAGCCGAAGGCATCGGACGCCCCTCAACTTACGCCAGCATCATCGGCACAATTCAAGATCGCGGATACGTCTTCAAAGCCGCCAATCAACTCGTGCCAACGTTCACCGCGTTCGCCGTCACCCAACTCCTCGAAGGCAGTTTCCCCAAGCTCATCGACATCGGCTTCACCGCCGAAATGGAAAATGAGCTCGACGAAATCGCCGACGGTAGCCGCGACATGGTCGCCCATCTCCGCGAATTCTATTACGGTGACAAAAAAGAACCCGGAATCCTCGATAAAGTCGAAAAAGAAGGACCGGAAATACCATTCCCCCACATCCCCCTGGGCGAAGATATTGTCATCCGAATCGGCCGAAACGGCCCCTTCATCCAGCGTGGCGAAGGTGGTGCTGGCAACACGGCGTCAATTCCCGAAGACCTCGCTCCTGCCGATCTCACCTACGACCAAGCATTGATCCTTCTCGAACAAAGAGCTAAGGGCCCCGAATCTGTCGGAACCGATTCCAAAACTGGACGCGCCATCCTCAGCAAAACGGGGAGATTTGGTCCCTATCTTGAGCTCGAACAAACCGAAGAAGAAGTCGAAGCCAAAGTCAAGCCAACCCGAGTCGGTCTCCCCCCCGGAGTTACCCCGGCCCAACTCACCGAAGAAGACCTCGGCATCCTCACGAGCTATCCAAAAGTCATTGGAACGCATCCCGAAACCGGCGATCCCATCAATCTTCTCCTCGGACGCTACGGCCCCTATCTTCAAACCGGAACCCAAAACGCCAATGCTGGCGAATGGAAAACCGCTCCCGACCTCACCGTCGAAGCCGCCCTGCAACTCATCGCCGAAGGTGGCAAAGGCCGCAAGGCTGGAGCTCCCGAACCCCTCAAAGAACTCGGAGAAGCCGAGGGCTGTGCCGGGCCCATCAAAGTTATGAGTGGTCGTTACGGCCCTTACGTCACCGACGGAACAACCAACGCAACGATCCCCAAAGGCACCGATCCGCAATCCGTCACGATCGAACAAGCCGCTGAGCTCATCAAAGCCCGAGCCGCTGCCGGACCTTCCAAAAAACCAAAACGAAAATTCACGCGACAGAAGTAATCCCGACCAAATCTCAATAAACTGACATCGAAGAGTCAATTTCGCGGGCCCAGCCGTTCATGCCATCGCACATATTCGATGCATCAACAAAGCCATGTGAAACCAGATACTCCGTAACCTTGCGACTCCGGTTCCCCGTCCGGCAAATCACCACCGTCTTAGCCTGCGGATTCAGCTCATCAATGCGCTCCGGAATCTGCCCCATCGGAATATGAATCGCCCCTTCCAAAACTCCGTTTTCCAGTTCTTCATTCTCTCGAACATCAATGAGCACAATCTCATTCGGTTCGGCCAGAAGAGTCTTCAGTTCGTGCATCGTTAATTCGGGAACGTTCATCAATTTCAATCTTATCTTCGGAAACTAGATTTAACGATCATCCGGGCCCAATTGCTGGCATTTGCCGATGCAAGTATTTCTAACTAACTGAAATCATCGCCTCATCACTGCGCCGCTCCCGCACTCGTTGAAGCATAAGTTCATGTTTCGGCAAACTCAAAGTCGGATCCTCGTCCAATATCGCAATCGCCCCTTGCCGAGCCTGCTCTAGCACCGGGCCATCATTGATCAAATCAGCAACCCGAAACTCGAGCATCCCGCTCTGACGAGTCCCCATCACGTCCCCTGGCCCCCGAATCTTCAAGTCCTCTTCGGCAATCCGGAACCCATCCGTCGTCTTTTCCAAAACACTCAACCGCTGCTCCGCGTCTCCCGTCGTTCCATCCGCAACTAAAATGCAGTAACTCTGATGTTGCCCTCGCCCAACGCGTCCGCGTAACTGGTGCAACTGGGCCAATCCAAACCGATTCGCATCCTCAATCACCATAACACTCGCATTCGGAACATCAACCCCAACTTCAATCACTACCGTACTCACCAAAACATCAAGTTCCCCCGCCCGAAACAAATCCATTGTCGCCTCCTTGTCCGCCGATTTCATCTGACCATGCAAAAGCCCAATCCGCAAATCCGGGAACGTCTCATGCGTCAAGCGATAGTGCAAATCCTCCGCCGCCTGAGTCTGCATCTTGTCGCTCTCCGTAATCATCGGACAAACAAAATATGCTTGCCGCCCCTCCTTCACCAAATCCCGAACCGTCTGATAAACCTGCTCCCGATGAACGGGCCGTTTCCAATGCGTCCTGATCGCTTTCCGACCCGGAGGCGATTCATCAATCACACTCAAATCCAAATCGCCATAAAGGCTCATAGTCAATGTCCGAGGTATCGGAGTCGCCGTCATAACCAAAACATCCGGATTCTCGACCCCCTTCTGCCGCAAGCTCAACCGCTGCATCACCCCAAAGCGATGCTGCTCATCAATAACTACAAATCCCAATTTTCTAAACTGAACCCCCTCACTGATTAAAGCATGTGTCCCCACCGTAATCTGCGCTTCTCCACTTGCCGTTTTCTCCATCGACCGACGCTTTTCACGCGCCACAAGCTTTCCAACCAGAAGGTTAACTGAAATTCCAATCGGTTCAAAGAGCTTTTTCAAGTTAATAAAATGCTGCTCCGCCAAAATTTCCGTCGGTGCCATCATCGCCGCCTGATATCCACACCGCACCGCTCCCAACATCGCACTCGCCGCGACCGCCGTCTTCCCACTCCCCACATCCCCTTGCACCAAACGGTTCATCGGAAAAGCCCGCGCCATGTCCGACCAGATCTCGCGCACCACCCGATTCTGAGCACCCGTCAGTTCAAATGGAAACATCTCCCTCGCCTGCGTTTCCAAATCTCGCGTATCCAACTGACTCGCCCCAAATAAACCTCCCCCATCCTGCATCTCCAGTTTCCCTATATCCGCTAACCGAAAGCCAATCCCCACCTCCTGCTGAACCGCGTTCCGACGCATCTGCAACACCAACTGCAGATACAAAAACTCCTCATAAACCAACCTGTGCCGGGCCACCTCAAGCTGATCCATGCTCCCCGGCTGATGCATCACCCGCAAAGCCTTCGCCAGCGGTGCCAGTCTATTCGCCGTCCTAAACTCCGCTGGCAAAGGATCAACCAAAAGGTCAGAAAAATACTCAATTGCACTCGCCGCCGCCTTCCGTACCGTTTTCTGAGGAACCCCTTCACTCAAGCCGTAAACCGGAACAATTTTCGCAAACTCCCCCGAATCATCCTCCTCATCCACTGCCTCCCACTCCGGACTCGCAATCTCCAACTGGCGACTTCGCCCCTCCTTCACCGTCCCAAAGGCCATCACCTCCCCATCAACTTTCTGCAATTCGCGCGCCACCCATGGCTGGTTGAACCACGTCAAAGTAACCTGCCCCGACCCATCATCAAGCACCGCCTGAATCATCACCCGACCCCCACTTATCCGGCGAGTCTGCACCCCAATCAACCGACCTCGAACACTCTGAGCCTCCCCCGGCTTCAACATCACAAGCTGCGGCAAATTACGACGATCATCATAACGACGGGGCAAATACCAAAGCACATCCTCGACCGTCCGTAATCCCAGCTTCGCCAAAACCATCGCCGACTTCGGCCCAACCCCCTTTAGGAACTGAACCTCCATATCCAAACCCCGCCCCGATGATTGCTCCGCCATATACTTTCTTTATAGACTCTCGCACAATCTTACAAGAAGCACTAATGCCCCGGCGAGATACACTACGAAAATAGTGGATAAAAACGAGACCCCAGAAAATCAGAACTCTGAAAGACCGAACGTCGAAGACCTCCACGCCGGAACCACCGAAATCGCCGACGCTGCCCGCGACTCAATGAATCAAATCGACAAAGATTTCAACGACAAACTCGACTCCATCGGAAACCGCGTCCAAACCGCCCGCAAGAGCGCTGACAAATTTAAACCAGAATCAAACAATTCAAGTGGCATGACCCCAACCGAAGCCCGGGGGATCGGAGTCGGCCTGACCGTCGCGTACTCAATCATCGGAACGCCTCTATTTATGTATGGCGTCGGTATGCTCATCGATAACGCCGTCGGCACCCCCGCAACCGCAACATTAAAGTGGTCGTCCGGACTCCTCATGCTCGGAGCCCTCTTCGGCGTTACATTCGCCATCTACACAACTCAAAGATTAAATAAGTGAGTCCCACCCTTCAAACCGCAATTGCCCTTTTGACCGGGGGAGTTTCCGGAATTATTAGTTTTTTAGGACTATGGGCTGGAGTCTATTTCTTTAGCCACAAATTTGAACCTAAACCGCAACCTCCACTCCCCATACCCGTACTCATTTCAGCACTAATTCTCAAGTTCCCCGCCCTCATCGGAGGCTGGTTATACACCCGCACTTTAGGAACCACAGGTCCCCTCGCCTTTGGTCTGGGAATTGTCTTGGTATACTCCCTCGCGGTCGTCCGGGCTACGCTCAAGAGCCAGCACGATTAAACGCGAAACACCATGGATCTTCTTTTCAGATTCAATATGCTCCTTGCTGCTGGCGCCGATTCAGGCGAAGGCGGTGGACACGCTGCCGTTCCGCCACTTCCCAGTTTCTACGGGCTAATGCTTCTTATTGCGATCGTATTTATTGTTATTGTCGGTTTCCTCGCATCCGCAAAAGGGGGACTCAACAAAAAGTTTTTCACAAAAACCACAACCAAGCTGCTTGAGCAGCTTTATGTTTTTATCGAGGGCCTCGCGGTCGGCATCATTGGCGCCCACGGTCGAAAATACATCCCCATGATGATTGTCTTCTGGCTCACAATCTTCGTTGGTAATCTCTTAGCTCTTCTCATCCACGCTTCACCCACCTCAGATCTCAGTTTCAACCTCGGAATGGCCCTCATCGCTGTCGGCTATGTCCAATTCGAAGGAATGAAAGCCAACGGCGTTGTTGGTCACTTCCGGCACTTCGCCGGTCCAAAACTTCCCCTCGCGATGATCCCGATCACTCTCATGATCTTTATCATCGAAATCATCTCGGAGACAATGAAAAACGTCTCCCTGAGCTTGCGTCTCTACGGAAACATTTATGGAGGCGGAGAAGCCGTCATCGCCATGAATAAGCTCGGTGCACAATATGGCGTGCCCTGGCTCAACTTCGGAGACTTTCTCTTCCCAATCAAGCTCCTCACCTGTGTTGTGCAAGCGCTCATCTTCTGCTTGCTGTTTGCCGTCTACCTCTCCCTCGTCACTCATCATGAAGATGAGCACGAAGAAGATCACGACCATGCAGCTCACGGAGAAACAGCTCCTGCACACTAAAACGTTTTCATTCGATCTAAGCAATCGCAAGAAACACTCTAAAGGAAACTAGAAAAACATGCTCCCACTCGCACTCGGAATGGCCGCCATTGGTTGCGGAATTGGCCTCGGCCTCATCGGATACGGCGCTATGCAAGGCATGGCTCGACAACCAGAAGCAATCGGTAAGCTCCAAACAGCTATGCTCATCGCTCTCGCGTTTGTTGAACTTGTCTTCCTGCTCACCGTCTTCGTTGGCGCTGGCGCCTTCCGCGGTTAAGCCAGCCTCGATCGACATTTTTCGGGCGTAGCTTCTGGGAATCTACGCCCGACATGACCCTCATCAAGAATTTTTAAACACACTGGATCACCATCCACATGAGTCAAGAAACCGCAATTAAAAAGACTGGATCAGGCGCCCTTATCGGCTCAATCCTGCTCGGTGCCGCATTCATCGCCATCGGCTGGTTCATCACCTCCAATGGAGTCACGACGAATCTTGAGCACAGCATCCAAGAGTCTGTCGGAATTCACATTGAATTCGGCAAGCTCCTTGGTACCATTGGCATCTTCGTTGCGATGTTCAAAATCGCCGACGTATTCTTCTTGACCCCTCTCTTC